>OBUY01000006.1_pt1 | contig 155437 bp, 160 predicted proteins | sample 1475781 | NCBI WGS metagenome assembly OBUY01 (sample SAMEA2579912, study PRJEB22360) | human gut metagenome | biome: human gut; feature: human-associated habitat; material: faeces | place: Denmark | collected 2008/2010 | reverse complement strand
AAGTTAGGATTAGCTAATCCGTTCCGTTGTGCTAAAGCTTGATAAGGTTCTGCCATTTTGTTTATTAAGTATATCTATTGTTCCGCCCCCTTATAAAAACGCCTAAAAATCAAGATTTTTATAATTTTTGACGGCATGAATTTCTACAACCATTTACAACTTTTTCCCCTTGATTTGGTAATCAAGCCACCGCCTCTGATGAGTTTTTGTTTCATGGTATAATAAAAAAGTCCGTACTGGCATACGGACGAATAAATTTTGAAATGAGGTGAAATTATATGCCAAATCGCCCTGTTGATAAATCTTCAACACCACGTCCTCAAAATGGCGACCAAGAGACACGTTCCATTGGTACACAACAGCCTAATAGAAGTCAAGCTACGCCGCCACCTAAGAAGTAAGTAATATGATTTTTATCTTTTTGTCTGTATTGATGTAGACTTTTGATTCTACATCAATACTTTCTACATACTCTAGTAATTCTTCGTACTCATACATCTTCGGCTTATCATTGAAAGGAACCATTGTAAATTCAAAATCTAATTCTTCTGACGTTGAAAACCAACCTGAATACCCAGCAAATATTAATTTATTATCAAAATCATACACATACATCGGACAAGATTCATCTAAATTTAGTGAAATATTTTTTACACTTCTTGAATCGTAAATAGATTTCCCTGATTTTTTCCTCTTTCTATTCAAACATCTATTTATTTGTTTTCCAATTTTTTCTCCAGTCAGATAAGTAACCAAGATAGTAACAACACAAGTGATAAAAAAAGAAATAGAACTACTAAAGGCTTCCTCTGTGAAAATTCTAGAAAAGAAATATTGCAAAAAAATGAACAAAAAGTAATTAGCTGTACCAAACAACATCATATATGATTTCTTATCTTCTTTCATTTCTTTAGTAAGATTAATTACGTCTAATCTACTTAATATTGAATAGTTTACAAAGCCTAACGCTCCCGCAACTAAAAGCGGAGCTATTACTGTGTTCTGAATATTCATCTTTTATTTACACTCCTTATAAATTGGACCGTCTTTATCCCATCCAATTATACCATATATTATTCATAACATAAATATCCCACTCTAACAAGAGAGTGGGTTTTTGCTTTATTTTTTTATAGGTATCGTTATATTTGTCGGTCTTATTTACATTCACGGTTGATTATAAGCCGTTTGTTCTGACAACTGATTTAATGCTACTGAAAAGATCCGCCTTGGGAAAGGCGACTCAAGAGAATTTAATAAGCGTATCCTTATTTTATATTTGAACTATCAATAGTTCAATGTTTGACCAGGATAAATCAAGTTAGGATTTGCTAATCCGTTTAATGCAGCTAAGGTTTGATAAGTCGTACCAAGCTTAGCTGCAATACTTGATAAATTATCACCGTATTGAACTGTGTAAATGTTGCTTACTACTGATCCATTTACTTTCAAAATTTGGCCAGGGTAAATAAGATTTGGATTTGTCAATCCATTTAATGCAGCCAATGTTTGATAGTTTGTTCCGTATTGATAAGCAATGCTTGATAATGTTTCGCCGTATTGTACCACATGAGTCGCTTCTGGTTGTTTATCAGGAACAGTTACCGCATCTGGCAATAATTCAATATCGCCTTTGCTGATCCATGACAAGATACCTTCAAGCAATACTCTGCTCTCAGTTACTTCTTGTACTTTATAGCTGTTTCCTTTTACCCATTGCGGAATAGCTTCGCCAGTTGCCCAAGCATCAACACTAAATTTCACTTTAACAGTGTCGCCCACTTTAACATCGGAACTTGGCGTATTTTCTACTTTTTTACCTTCCTCAATAGCTAGTGTGTTTGTTGCTGGTTGGTTATTCTTTGTATAACCATTATCAGTAATACCTGTTAAATCAACGTTACCATCTAGCCCTCCTGCAACGTAGGTTGACGTGAACTGAAAAATACCGATATTTTCAAATGAAGGAAAATAATTGTAATTTGGATAAGGTGTCACTTCATAATCTGGATATTCTGCCATCCATAATTGATACTTCTTTGCAATTCGTGATAAATCATAAGATGAAGTAAGATACCCTTTGTATCCGTAAAGCATCGGTGTATATCCAGCCTCTTTGATATAGTCTAACGCCCATAGCGTTACATCCGTCGATTGAACGCCGTCTTCCGCATCTAAGGCGACAATTGATCCCTTTGGTGTTTGAACTTTAGGTAAAAAGTAATCTAATACTTGCTTTGCATTTTCATAGGTAAGGACGTTTTGCCACCATACATACGTATGCGCTCGTTTACCTTGAGCAATCGTACTAGCTACTTGACTAGAATAAGTAACTTGATCATAAATCCCATAGTTGTTTTGCCCACCAATTTGTGAAATTGAGAATTTATCATGTGTATAACCAAATGTTGCTTGATACCCATTCCAAATAGACAAATCAACGCCTTGGTCTCCTTTTGCAGCGAATACATTTAAAGGAGTAACTGCTACCAACGCTATAATAATCAACGTTACAATTTTTTTCATAAAGACACCTTCCTATTTTTTATTTTTTAAATTTTTTATGAAATCTTCAAATAGCTCCGTAACTACTCCCATCTTCTGATAGTTCTCAAATATCGATTTAATTTCCATCATCAGATAGCCAACATACAGAACATATAATAGCCCCACACCAGCGCCACCAGGTACTAACGGTGCTAAGGGAATGAAAAAAAGCAGCAAGACAATACTTGCTACTTTCCTTAATATTCCGTTGATTCCTATTTTACTTTTAAACTCAATTTCTGGATTTATCTTGGCTGCGATAGTGCCGCTAATAAAATCAATAGTCATTGCAATACAAATCAACATTAAAACATATACTGCTTTATAATCTGGGTCTGCTACAAAACGCTCCAAAAAATCAAATAACGCCAAACCTACTTACCTACTTTCCGACAATTTCTTTCGCTTCTTTTTCTGTAATGCAAAGTGGGACAAACTCCATTACTTGTTCATCTGTAAAACAGCCCCAGTCATACATCATTTTAATGTCATCAAATGTAAACATTTTATTCCACTCCTTCTGCTAATTTTTCGTTAATTTCTTTTACCTGATTGGTTAATTGATTAATCGCAAGCATTGATTTTGCACTAATTTGCGCAAAATTATCTGCTTTTTTCGTTACTTCTGAAAGCTCTTTTTTTAAATTCACGTCATTAACCATGAGTTTTGAATTCAATTGTTTTAATTCCGCATTTTCGGCTTGTAATACCTCAATGTCGGTTGGTGGTGTTGGCTCTGGTTGTGGTGCATTTTCTGGATCATGAATCAATTGTGCGCCATCATAACGCCAATTCATAAAATCAAACGGTTCTTTTTTCACTTCAAGCTCAACATTATCTGGTTGTTCCATTGTAGAATAACCTTCTAAATAGCCAATTCTATTTTCAATCCAAATTTTCATAGCTAACTTTCTCCTTTCTTAAATTGCATACACCCGTGTCAATACAAAAGTTTTTGAAGCAGTATTATTATTTTTATGGCCTAAAATTTGCGTATTGCTTATATAAATATATTTGTTGTATTTTGCTCCATTCAATGTTTCTAAATGATGAACAACCGCACGACCTCCAAATTCCACTATATGCGTTTTTGGAACAAATACATAGTTCAAATCCCAATTGTCTCCTAGGCTTGTACTTGTGTTATATGGTTGATATAAAAATAACCAGCCAGAAAGACATTGATCCAATGGTAAACTCGGATTAATTGATTGATTTTCCCCCATATACCATGCTCCTGACCAAACTTTTTTACCTACATTTAAAATATTTGTTTCAGATAACTTATTTAGTAACTTTTCAAGACTATCAAAATTTTCTTCAATAGCTTCTGCTCCGTTCTCCATCCCTCGATAAATTCTGGTTAATTCCATATTCTCAACATCCTTTCTATATAATTAAATCAAACACTATGGATCGACTATTTTTTTCATCTATAAGTAAATATTTATATTCATTAATTTTTACTGGTAAAAATTCCGTTGTATAATCCAAAGGAATAGATACAATGCACTCTGAAGAATTAACATGTCTTACAGTGCTTTGAATTGATTGAGAAGCACTACCGCCAAATAACCCTGTTGGTTCTGTACCTAAAGGCAGTACACCTATACCATGTGTCCAAGTACGAACATTAACGACTGGTTGAGCTCCTAAATTGTGAACAATAGTTACATCAAAACCAACTGGAATTACAGAAGCAATAATATTTTCAAAATATTCTAGCCGTTCATCCAACGTTTTAAAATTCCCCAAACGTTCACTACTTCGAGCATCGATAACTTCGCTATCTGTTGTAGCATTTGCGATTACATCTTTAAAACGTTCCTCTAAATTGGTTTGACGTTGTTCTACTTTAGATTGGCGTTTTTCTGTATTTTCAGAAATAGCCTTTATTTTATTAAATAAAACACTGGTATACTCCATCATACGAGCTAAAGATTCTCGAACATGTCGTCGATACATCTTTGTTCGAATCCACAAAGCGAACGTTTGAGAAATAGGATCAATCACACCGTTTTTTATTTCATCTTGCACCTCATCGACATCGGTCGGGTCTTGATAATCAACTGTTGTATTTGGTTCATTTGTTGGTCGAGTATCCTTAAATTCTTGTGCCAACCGTCTCACCTCTCTTATTTTTCTAATTTCTCTACGCGCTTAATTAAATCGTCTAACGCCTTTTTCATCTCAGTTTGAGCAGTACCTACAGATTCGACTGTATTTGTTAAATCACTTGCTAATTGTTTAAAGGCTTCCGCCGATTCTGTCACGGTTGTTGATAATTCACTGGTTAAGTCTTCCAAAGAACTAACTTTACTACTTTGAACAGATAAATCATTGTCAAATTCTTCCTGTCTTTTTATCAACTCTGATATGTTTTGAACTCCTGCCGTCGCAAATTTTTTTACGTTTACTAAATTGGATTGAATAGCTTTTATTTCGTTTTGATAATCGGTCAGTTTTTTCTTTTTCGAACCAATAGTCAAAGTAACCTTTTGCGGTTCTAAAATACTAAATTTTTTCTCAATCACTTGTAATCGTTCTACAGCATAAATAAATTGATTATCTACTTTATAACTGTTTCCTAAAGTGATTAATTCATACCTTTTATCCAATAGCCCTAACTCAATGGCTTCAACTGTCCAAGTTACCAGCATCAAGCTTTGGTCTTTTAGCCATTGCAACCCTCGACGTTTTAAAATTGATGGGTCTTTGACATTTGAAAATTCTACAATGCCCGTGTTTAATCCAAATTTTTTGATTAACGCTTCATCATCAAGGTAATTCTTACCGCCATTTACTTTTTCGATGGTGTATTTAGGTCGTGAAAAATCTGTTCCCACTTCAATATCAGTATTTGACGTATCTTCAATATCTTGACCGACGGGCACAATCCTTGTAAACAATTCAGAAATATCAATATCTCGAGTAGCACTTTTTAGATTTTTGGTTAACTGTAAAGGAGTTTCACTGTTCACACCATAATTAGATAGATAATCTAAATAATTTATATTTCCAACGCGTCGAAGTGTTAACGTACCGCCCAGCCTATCCAACAATTTTTCTTTAATGGTATCAGCTGTACTTTGATAGCCTAATCCTCTTAGCAAGTCCCCATTATCTACAACATTCACTTCACCAAGCCGAAACTGCTTATGCGCTTCAACTTGTTTATTGTGTGCATCGAGTATTTTTTGTAAATAAGCAGATACAGTCATCCGTGTTGGTTTCATATAGGTTTGAACAGAATCATATAAAAAAGCTTTCTCATCCTCCGCTAAAAGAGTTTGAGAAAAGCTTCCTGATGCTTCCATTTTATTCGTGATTTTAGCAACTCTACCATAAAAAATTTCTTTATTTCTTGTAACATCCAGAATCTGGATAAAGTGAATAATCGGCTCAATCTTTTGATAGTATTTATTGTTAATATTAAAGGTAAATTCAAAAGTAGAAATTCCTAATCCGTTAAGCGATAAATATACTTCACTATCTTTGATTTTCTCACCATAGCTATATGGCTCATGAACAATCTTTGGATTCTTTCTGTTCGGATTATCAAACAATAATACTCGATACATTAGACCATCACCTCACTAGACATAAAGAAAGAGATATGACCTTCGCCATAAATAGTTAAGTGGTTGGTCCCTCTTTTTAATTTAAAGAAATAATCTTGCGATTCGCCTTTCGGAACTTTTATTGTTGTTCCGTCATCAGTAGTTAATTGCATTGTAGACGTTGCCTTTATTGTTGGACTAGAAGCATTCGCTCCCATATTGATAAGAAAAATTTCTCTTTTTCCGTGAATATAGTAGCCTGTCCAATTGTCGGCGCTATCGTCTGTGAAATAGTCCTCGTCAAAGACATCGGAATAAGAAATATTTTCCCTTAAAGCAAAAGGATACACGTCAAATTCTACGGTTAACGTTAATGAATTACTTGACGAGTCATCTTCTGCTTTCACACTTTTGCATTTTCCATACCAGCGAAGCCCTGAACGTAACCAAGAATCATCAATGTAATCAATTCCATCCATCATCAACTCTTCTTTTACTTTCGCCTCTAATGCCTTTCGTTCTTCGTATGGCGTATTAGGTCGCCAAAAAGTAACAGTGACAATGCGATTACTAAAAATTCGTTCTCCTGTAAGCATGGAAAAATCATACTGACCTTGCATGAAAGGGATCTGTTCAATAATTTCCACTTCTTCCGCTGAAGGAGCATCGTGTTCAATAATGTAGAAACCATGTTCTTTGCTATTAAAACGACCTTTGGCCATATATTCTACAATTTCAATCAACTACGATACCTCCCATCTTGCTTTTGTTGTTCTGCTAAATTAAGATTCATTGGGCTACCTAGCGCTCCTACTACTTGACCAGTATCCATAACAACAGTTAAATGTCGTATTTCTTCTAAGATTTCTACCATTTTTCCCATTGGTGTATTATCTATAGAATGTTTTACCTCAATTGCATTTGAACGTTTCATCAAACGGCTACCCGTAATGGATTGATGGATACTTGAAATCATATCTTTTGCACTTTGTACGGCAACTGACGTATCTTCTCGAATACCTGCAGCTACACCTTGTGCAAGGAAAACACCAACATCATATTTCAATAGGCGTGATGGTGATTTAATTTTTGCTTTTTTCTGTGCTTCTGCATTAACTGCGGCTACTAAATTTTGCATAGCAGCCACTGCTTCGCCCTGACTTGCACGAATACCAGAAGCAACACCTCTAGCCATATTTGAACCTACAGGGCTCATATCTACAGAACCTGCACCCTGACTTACCGCATTTCCTAAAGACCTTCCAGCATTATTTGCAGGGGGTAACTGAGTTAAATATCCTTGAATCGTTGCCGCACCTAGCTGACTTCCAGAATTCTTAGCATTTCCTTTTTCAGAATTTATTCCAGCATTTGTCTGTTGAGCATTGCTTTTACCAGCATTTTTATGTTCATTACTTTTACTTCTTGTTCCAGAAGCAGCTGCACTACTATTATCAGCGGCAGCTTTCTTAGAATTAGATTTTTGCGAAGATTGACCACTATTCATCGAAGACATCAATTCTTTACCAACATTATTAAGTTGTGTTTTCCCAGAGTTTAATCCATCAATTAACTGGTTTTTTCCGTCTTGACCATTTCTAAATAAGTCAGGAGGCAACGCTTGTAAAGTATTCACAATGTCAGCTCTTGACATATTCGCCCACTTCGTTGGATCATTACTTTGTAATCCCTGAACTAGTCCGTTAGAGCCATCAATCCCTCGTTGACGTAGCATTCCTGCCAATAAAGCCATTTGTTGGTCAATGCTAGCACCATTATTTACATAAGATTGATAAATGCCTAAAAGCTGTTGGTCTGTAACGCCTTTAAGTTGTGCTAAATTATCAGCTGTCACTGCAATTTTATTTGCACCATTTTGTGAAATAATCGCTAGAAGTTGAGCTCCTTGCTCTAATTCACTTTGTCGTATTTGAGCATTTTGCGTTTGTAATTGTGTAATTTGATTTTGGAAAGCTGCTTTTTCAGATTCCGTTTTTGCTTGGTTCTTTTGTGTTTCTAGTTGCTGAATTTGGGCGTTATTTTCTTGCACTTGTTGCGCTTGAATTTCCCCAAGCGTTCGCAAGCTTGTCAAAGTTTGTTCTTTTTCTTGCTCGCTTAATGCTTGTTTATTAGCCAACTTATTCATACCAGCCTCAACAAATTGTTGGTTCTGTTGTAATAATTGATCCCGAATAATATTCGTTTGATTTTGCAAAGTAGCTCTTTGCTGTTCTGTCAATTCTTGACCCTCTACTGTTTTATTATTCTTCAATTGGTTAGAATAATCAGTATATACCTTCAATAAATCACTATTATTCGTTTGAACAGCTTTCATATACTGGCTTGAAGCATTGGCAAAAATCTTTTGCTTCTCTGCTTCTGATTTTCCTTCTGCCGCTTCAATTTGCTTGTTATAGGTTTCAACAGCCTTTTTCTGTTGTTCCTTTAAATTCGTAACTAAATCAAGTGTATTCTTGAAATAAGTTTCTACGCCAGCAGTACTACCATTTTGCTGTGAGAAAAGTTCAGTCATTGCCTGTTTAGCTTCATCAAGTTTTGAAGAATAATTTTCAACACTTGAAGAGGCTTCTTCCATATTTAACGAAATTGCTTTCGTAGTGTCTTTGGACTTTTCACCTAATTCTTCGGTGCTTTTAGCAGCCTTTTTTAAGGCAGAATCAGAAAACATTGTATCCCAATCTTTTTCTATATCAGATAAGCTTTTCTTCATATCTTTAAATGCTTTATCAGCACCTTTAGAATCGCCTTTTAATCGTTTCCAAAGTCCTTTTACACCGTTTGAAATTGCCATTATTGCATTTACTACCGTTTTTCCTACAGTAACGATAGCACGTAATCCATCTACAAAACCTGCTATTGCAAAAGTGACACCAACAATTGCTCCAGTACCTAACCATTTAAAGGTATTTCCTAATCCTTTTATTGTTTTAGTAACACTCGAGGAGCTAGGAAGTACACTTTTAAACGATTTTACTATTCCGCTAAAAGCAGTTTTCACGTAGCCTTGAATGTTCATAAAATTGGATTTCCAAGCTTGCACTACACCAACTATCGTAGCGGTTATTGCTACTAAAATTGCTGTTATGGGATTGCTCAACATAGCTCCTGTTAAACTAGCTATAGATCGTATACCCGTTACCGCAAATGTTCTAAAACCTCCACCTGCTTTTGAGGCAGCTACGCCAAGCCCTGATAAAACCGTTCCCGATTTGCCAGCTGCAGAGGATAGGTTTCTTAGCGACCCTACAGGATTAATAACAACAGAGGCAAATTTCGCTAACTTACTGTTAGATAATTGTAAAGAAGCAGAAAAAGAACGAAAAAAGTTAGTAACTTTATTCCCTTCTCCTAGCATATTTAGCTGTCTTTGGCTTGCTCGTAGATTTGCTCTAAATGTATCTAACGTAGGAAAAAGACCTGAAATAGTCTCTCCTAACGTGGTAAATCTTGTTAGTACATTTACATTAACTCCCGCATTTTCAAGCCCAACCAGATTTGCTTTATATTTAGAAACAAACCCTTTTACAGCTTGTAATGCGCTATTAGAACCCCTAATAATAGGATTATTGATAAATTTCTTCCACTTGCTATCGATATTTCCCGCGGTTTCAAACATTGTTGAAATTGTTTTTCCAAAAATGCTTGTCATTTTTCCAAAGACTTTTAACACGGGACCAACTGAAGCTGCTAACGCAATCATTTTCATTATATATTCTTGAGTTTTAGGATTGGCCTCTGAAAAAGCTTTTGCCATCTTTCCTAAAGTTTCAACTAAAGGTTTAGAAGCCTGTAGTGCACTTCTTAATGCATCTACAAAAGGACCACCTAAATCTATTCCCATATTTACGAATTCATTTTTTAACATTCCAAGTTTTGCTTCAGTTGTCTCGTAACGCTTACCAGCTTCATTTGCTAGAGCTGTATTTTCTTTAAAAGCTGAATTACCTCGTTTTACAGCACCTTCAAAGACATCACTTGCATTAGCCGCACGTAATAAACTATCACGTAATCTAACTTCTGTAATTCCCATATCATCTAGCACTTTAATAGCTGATATTCCGTGTTTTTCTGAGTCTTTTAAGCCCTGGATAAATTCAATTAATGCTTGAGATGGATTGCTTTTGAATAATTGTGCAAACTCTTCTCCAGTTCGACCTGTTACATTCGCGAAATCTTCCAGACTACCTGAAGCTTTGCTGGCTTCTTTATACATTTTTTTTAATTCTGAGGTAGGCATTCCCATTTGCTTAGAAATTGCCGTCAGTTCTTTTCCACCCCAGTTTACAGCATGCACAAAAGATTCCCAAGACACGCCTTGCTCCGCTACTGCTTGTTTCAGCGGCGCAAAAGCTTCAACACCTGTTTCTGTTGCTAATTGCATTTGAACCATTAACCGAGAGAACGCTGAACCACCCGCTTCGGCCTCTATACCAACAGATGATAACGCCGCTGCAAAACCTACAATATCTCCTTCAGTCATACCAATTTGTTTTCCTGCACCAGCTAAACGTAAGCCCATCTCTGTAATCTCTGATTCGGTAGTCGCTAAATTATTCCCTAAGTCAACAATCGCTGAACCAAGGTTGCTAAATTTATCTTGTGACATCCCTGTAATGTTAGCAAAACGGGCTAAGGAAGTAGCTGCTGAATCGGCTGACATGTTTGTTGATTCGCCCATATCGATCATAGTTTTTGTAAATCCTACAACTTTATCAGTTTGGATACCTAATTGCCCCGCCGCTTCCGCAACGTTTGCAATTTCTGTGTGACTTGCTGGCAATTCTTTTGCTAAATCTCTAAGGCCTTTTTCTAAATCATCATAAGAATAAATGACTTTACCGTTAGAATCGACCATCTCATCGTTGGTCTTTTTAACTCCAGTAAAGGCGCTTTCCCATTTTACCGCTGCGGTTGTTACTGCACCAACGGCGCCCGCAATTGGAAGTGTGATACCTTTAGTCATAGAGTCGCCGACTTTTTCAATGCTTTGACCGATACTTGCGGTTTTATCACCGAAACTTTTCATCGCACCATTCACTGTATTCAAATTACTAGGAATATCAGAAGCATTTGAATTAAGTTTTTTTAGCGAAGACACAGCACCATTCATCGCACTGGTAAAATTGTTATCACGTGCTGTAAGTATAGCTGTTACCGTTTTACTTTGTGTCACGTTGTTTCCTCCTTTCCTCAACAATTTTTCTTGCTTGTTCTAATCGACGAGCGTTTTCTTCTAGCTCACTTAGCTTTTCTACTTCTCGTTGCGAGATTTCCCCTCGCACATCGCGTTCAAGCTTTTCAAAGTCATAGACATCTTTCACTTCGTTAAAAATATAGCGTTGCCCTTTTTCATCTGGTGTTGTAAAAATACGTGTAGCTAACGCGTTAACGTATAGTTTCCTTTCTTCGTTAATTGCACGTAAATTTACAGCTTTTATCCGTAAATTAAATTCATAAGGAGTCATACGCTCAATTTCTTTTAAAGTGATATTGGGGAAATGTTGAAAACAAGTGACAACTATTTCGTCATAATCTAGGCTGTCGTTTCTTGTTGATTGACTTGTATCTGTTCCATGTAAGCCATGATTTTTTTGATTGCTTCTAGTGCTTTTTTCGTCCGAAGAGCCGTTAACGGTGCTTGCTCCAAGAAAGAGATAAAATTTTCAAACAACGTTAAAGCCTCTTCTGACGTTTCTAAGTAGTCGTCAATTTCTTTCGTTGTTAAGTCATCATAAGTAATTAACGCTGCGTGCATTAATTTTTGAAAGGCAAAAGCATCGCCATCATGTAACCCACCGATCAGTTGGACAAAGCCATCTACTTCTTCAACGTCAGGTTTCAATGCGTTAATTTCATTTAAAAATTTAAAACCGAAAACCAAAGGATATTTTTTTCCGTTAATTGTTGCGATTGGTTTTACGTTTGTTGACATGTAAAATTCCTCCCCCAAAAAAAGGAAGACCTATACTAGATCTTCCTAATTATTTATTCGTTTTTCTGTAGTAATGATAAAAGTATTTCTTTTGTATCAGATGTTTTATATTCTATGTTTTTTTCATCTAACTTGGCTTTCATTTCATTAGCCGTCATGCTCATAGAATATGCAGATTGTATAACAACATCAGAAGTTCCTAACTCTAAAGACTCGTCATATAAAACAACCTTCACTCTGTCTGAAGCTTTAAGATCTTGTTTATAATATCGGAATTGTTTTTTAGAAGTTAATTCTTCTGATAATTTTACAGTTTGTTGCTTTTCATCATTCACAATTAAAGCAATTTTTGTCGGTGATATTCCTTCATATTTTCCTGTAACGTAATTACTACCTATAGAGTAAACATCTGGAGTAATCAGGCCTGTTTTAAATGATGGAATCTCTATTTCTGCTGTTTCTTTTTCTTTACCGTTTATAGTATAAACACCAACTAAAATGTACTCGCCAGTTGCTATCGACGTATTTGATAATATTTTAGAAATTCGTAGTGGTGAGTTTCCTTCGCTTACCAAAACTCTTCCCGCTTTTTTATAGATTCGAAACTTTTCAAAAAATCCGCTCATTTTAATCACCCCACTTCCACTCTATCTATCATATTCATAATAAGAATGTCATGATTGTACAGTAAAAGCAGGAATAGCTACTTTTTCAGATTCTTTTTCATCTTGCACACGTACAATATGATACGTTCCTGCTGCTACTTTTGCTCCTGCATCAAGCCCTGTAATAGTTAATGGACTTGCTCCTTCAACTACTTTTTCACTACCTTTGTAAATACGATAAGTAATTGCCATGATTATTCTTCCTCCTTCACTTTTACAACGGCGCCATCTGATGTCGGCGTTACACTTTCAACTTTAGGTACTTCAATTGTTTTTGGTGTGTATTTTTCTACAGGTTCTTCTGGTTCCGCACCAGCCACTGTGTCGTAGAAGAAAGCACGCGCAAGTTCTTCATTTTCGGCGTCAACCGTTGCCCAACCTTCTACTAGGTCACCATTTAAAACTAGAGTTGGTTTAATACTTGAATTAGAATCGGACTCGGCAGAATCTCCGAATGAATCCAACAAGCCTGTGCCAAATTCCGCTTCGTATTTTCCTGTTTTTGGGTCTTTTTTATCAAAATTAATGCGCCATACATCAATTTCTAGCCCGTTACGATACGCATATTTCAACATGTTGTAAGTTTCTGTGCCTGTCCGTAAAAATTCCATTTCGATGGAAGCTGACGGCATTCCTGATGTAGGAACATTCCCGTCTTTTGTTGATTGTGTATCTGTTTTTGTTTCTGACTTATATTCGTGTGAAATTTCTAAAGCTAATAACTTCGCTGCTGTTGTCGCACGTTCACGTGTTAGTCGAAACATTAACTTAATTTTTTTACCTTGAATTGCTTTTTCCATTTCGAGTTTCCTTCTTTCTTATTCAAATTCTAACGTGATGTCAAGTACACCGTGTGCAAGGCTCGTACCAAAATTGGTTGTATTTTCATAAATTACTTCTGTGCTACTTTCTGTCACTAACCAATTAAAGTTCTTAGTCTGATGCAATTCATGAACGATTTTTCGCACATCGGCTAATATTTGATTTAATTCTCGACGTTTGTCGTCATGATCATAAACATGAATCATAATATTTGTTGAACCTAACGTTCTTGTTTTTGTTTGTCTATCCTTAGACCATTGTTCACCTAAGAAAACAAACGGGTAAGAAGCGTCGTCATCTGGCAAATGCCCATAGGTTTCATAGCCTGTTTGCTCCAAAGTGACAAATAACGCTTCGTAAAGTTCTGAATACGGGTCTTTAAAGGTCATTTTACTAACGCCTCCATATTATCAAGAAATCTTTTAGCTGCTACTGTATGCCCTTTTTTCATATAGAAACGTCCGTACATATAACGCGTTCCATATTCTACATATGCTGAATAGTCAGCCATCGCTTCAACTTCGCCAGTCATTCCGTCATCTTTAATAGAAGGTGTCTCACTTCGTTTTAAGTATCCACTTCTGACTGGTGTTTCTTCTGCAATTTGATTTGCCATATAAGCAGTATCATTTTTGACGACCCCTTTTACATCGTCTAGCTTTTTCGCTTCTTCAATCGCTTCGATTAAATCATCCAATCCTGAAATATCTACTCGGTAAGTCATCGATATTCGCTTCCATAAACCGAAGTTCCTTTGCTAACACGCAAATTTTTAACAACGGTAAATTTTCGATTTTTTTGTTCTTCTTCGTCGTAGTATTCAAGAAATCCTGAACGAATAGCTAGGCGGTCTCTAAAACGAAAAATGACCATCTGCTCCTTTATGTTAGGGAAAATGGTCATTTGTTTTTCCGTTCCGACTTCGGTTACATTACCTATCAGTTTTTCCGAAATTAGCTCGTGTTTTTTGTTGTAGTAATCAATACATGTTCTCATAAAAAGGACACCTTCCTTTTACGAATCAAGCCTTGTTCTTCAAGATAATCGTTAATCTCATCTTGAAATTCCCCGAAGTCATCCAAATTATAAGAGATTGTTTCTTCTGATTGAGAGTGTTGTTCCATGCCTTCAAAACCTAAACGATTATATCGTTTCACTACAATTGACGGAACAATATAGTCCAATTTTTCTGGTATTTTATCAGCTTTCAATTTTACTCGCAGCTGTTTTTCAGTAATGTCCCAGATTTTGATAATTTTTGCCTTATCTTTTTCGTAGGTATCCTCTGAAATATCCAGTAGTACGCGATAATCTGAAAGAGTCATTTTTTCACCTACTCTGCTTCAACAACTGCCCCATCTGCCGTTGGTGTTACCTTTTTAACGGTCGGGGCGCTTACTTTGAATCGTAAGAAACGTAAATGGCAGGACGAGCTTTTTCAGTTACGATAGCATCATAATAGTTTAATCCTTTGATGGTGTCTCTGTAGCCATCACGGTCTTGTGAAGCTGGAATTAGATCAATAGAGTTGTATTTTTCAACTGGCGAACAAACCATCAAAGGCACAAGAATATAATTAATTTTCTTCGTAGAATCTACCTGTAAACGAGATTTTGCAACTTTTTGAATAATAGTATCTGAACCGTCTAACTGCGCAACTTTACGGTTAATACCTGAAATTTGTTGCTCGTTCGTAGTAAATGTTTTTGAAACACCTTTTGCATTTTTTAATGCTGAATAGTAGTCAGTGGATGCAAACATAATAAACGGACCGACAATTTCTGCATCTGTCATATACGCTTCTGCTGCGTCATAAGAAGCTAAAGAGTTTTCTGTAGTAATGGTTTCTTTTACCGTTTTTCCAACGTATTTTCCTTCGCTATCATCATCCGCAGCCTCAGCAAATGCCGCTTCTAATAAGCGTTGTACAGCAGTTCGATCTTTTTCAGGAATCGCAATTAAACGAGTATGCTCTTCCACAAGCGCTTGAACTTCGTAGGAAGCATTTTCTGATTGATCTAATGTGTCTAAGTCATAACCAAACCAACGCTCTTTCTCTAATTTGAACGTTTCTTTTGCCACATCAATTTTAGAACGTTTATTGTCTTCATTACGTTTATAATCACTAGCAGTAAAACCTTTCATTTTGTTGATGCGGACTTCTTTTGCGCCTACAAAATCCGCTTCAGTTACTGCAGCAGCTCCACCTTTCAATAAATCCCAAACTTGCGAACCTGCGGCAAATTCTTTGTCAATTGCTTTTAAATCTTTGCTATCTAAAATAACTGGCATAATTTTTCATCTCCTATTTCTTTTCTAAATTTTTAGTCAAATTGCTGCGCCAATCGGTCTCTTTTGTTGCTGTAACAACGTTTACAGTTTGACCTTTCAGCAATTCTTTTTGGATACCATCTCTAGCTTTTGAAATAATTTGTTTTAATTCGTCTACAGCTTTCTTTGTATCCTCGTCTGTATCTTTCACAAGCAATAAATCGGCTTGCGCAGCACTTACGTAGTCGGAAAGGCCATTCTCGGATAAATCATTACGAACAGATTCGGCACGCGTTAAACGGTCAAGACGAGCTTGGGCTTCCTTTTCTCGTTTTTCCGCTAGTGCTTCTTTGTCAGCGGCTTCTTGTTCTTTCGCCTTAACACGTTCTTCCGCAGTCATTTGCTCGTAAGATTTTTGCTTTTCCCAATCAGATTTTGCTTGCTCCACTGCTTTCTTAGTTTCTGCTGCAATCATTTTTGATACATCTTCACGGGTAAAAGTCTTTCCAGTTTCTTTTCCGTCTGGATTTTCATTTTTGGGATTTTGAGAATCCTTTGTAGATGAATTCCCAGATTCGTTTGAATTGTCAGAGTTTGGCTCATCAGAATTTGGCTCATCTGCAAAAAATTGTAAATCCATTGGTAATAATAAGTGTTTTTCTTCGTTCATGTTAAAACCTCCAGCCATTACGTGGCTAATCGAAATTAATAGGTTACGCCTATCAATCGAAACAGCTTTCTCTTTAACGCCTGTAAGCAGTAAGAAGGCAAATAAAAAAAGCCTAACTTTCGCTAGAACTTTTTGTCTTTATAAGCAGGTGCAGTACTACACCGACACCAGTTGTGAATAGGACTTGCATTGATTCCTGGGCTCATTTCAGAAACCTTATGTGGATTTGCACTTGCTATTCCTATACAAATAGGACAAGCGCTTGGTTCTACAATTAGATTGTATTCTTCATACCCATATTTTTCGTAGCTTTGCTTTTGTACTTCGCTTTGTATTCTTGCAGATTCACTAATCATTAGCCGACGTGCGACATAATCAGCCGTTTCCTTTCCTCGCAAGCTGTCAATCACAACTAATCTCCGTAGCTCTCTAGCCAGTACATCTGGATGCTTACCTGCTACTAACCCAACTGTTAATAAGCGATCGATACTCGCTTTCAAAACATCTTGGTTTGCCCACAAACGTTGAGAAAATGTCGCGTTATGAAACGACCCCTCAATAATCGCTTTAGCAAACAATCGATAAGTTTCTTCGGAAAGAACAGACTCGCCTAATATCCCCGCTTGTCGTACAAACTCCGCTACAGATTCCTCTGTTAACATTGCTGTAAAATAGATCTGTAGCTGATTAGTGTTGTCTGTTAAATACAAACCTATTTTCGATTTTAAAAGCTCTAAACGATTAACCTTCATCGTTAAATTGTATAACCTTAATTGCTCGTTAGCTTCTTTTGAAAAATCTCTTGTTTGTACATAACGTTTCGCTTTTTCCGCGAAAATTTGTACGTCATGTTTACTTGCACGTCGTTTCGCTTCATCAATGCTAATCTTCTCTTTCCCTGCATAAGCGACGTAAAACTGTTGAATTTCTGCTTCTATCGTTTTCCATAACTGTAAATACCGTCTATGAATTTCTTGTTCGTAATTCACATGTCGTTTCAGCATTTCTTCGATATGTTTTGCTTCTCGTTCCGCCCAATAATTACTCATGTTCTTCGGTCACTTCTTCCGTATTTCGAGTAAATTTACCGAAATCAACTTGTGGATTTAAACGTTCTTCCGTTTCTTCGTCCTTTATACGTTCCATTTCTTGAGTTACGTCAGGAACAATCGATAATACGCCTAATTGCGTTTCTCTTGAAACAATCCCTTCAAGTTTTTGTGCAGTTTCCGCTTCGTCTTTAATATTGCGCGGAATATTAAAGTCAAAAGTGTATTCTAAATTAAACCATTCCTTAGCTTTATTAGCAGGTACATTCGTAGGCAATGAAAAAATCATTTTGTACATTTGCGCATATGCTTTTTTAAACTTCCTAGCTTTCGCTTGTGCTAAATTCCTAGGATTTTGCATTTTAAATTCTAGCGAAATCCCAGAAGCGTTATTGCTAAAACTTTCATCGTTTGCATTATAAGTCATAGACATTTGATAAATTAACCGCTCTAATCGGTCTAATAGATTTTCTTGTGTTGTATCTGAACTAGGTTTATCTAAAAAATTAATATCTACCGATTCGCCTTCATTTAAAGGCTCGGCGCTGTTAATCACTCGGTTATCACGTAAATAGGAAGCGACGTTTTCGTCAGCTAAATCTACCCCTATCATTTTTAAGTAGGCATCCGCAAAATAACTCACGTCGTTCGCTTTTTCTGATAGAGCTTCATTGTAATTATTAATCAGCGACCACACAGACTCAATGCGTCCTTGTCGTTCGTCATTTTCCATAAACTCAATCATAGGCACTTCACCGTACGGATTAGCGATTGCCTCTTTTCCACCTAATAAATAAGACAAGGCTTTCTGAAAAACGGTTGGTCCTCTCTTAGTTTCCAATCGTTTAGAAGTCTTGTCTTGTGTAAAAATAAACGTTTCTGTGCTATTTTGTGGATAAACAGTTGCTGTTAGCTCGTCCTTTGTCATTTTGTTGTAAAGAACCGCAAACATAGGCGCTTTTAATAAGTCATCTGCGTAAACAATGAATCCTTGCGTAGGTTTTAAATAAGTCACGCACGTTTCTGCTTCTTCGTTTTGATATAAAAGCTTATAAGCATGCCCATAAATAGCAGTTAGCTTAGAAAGCTCTGCATCGTTGTCTTCTTCCTCATTTCGTTTACGGAAATTTTGAACAAATTCTTTTACCTCACCATCTGGATGAGTAATCTTTGTTGGTTTACCGTTAAAGAAAGCTGCAGAACTATCTACAACATAACGGGCAAAGTTGACTGCAATTCGATGGTCAGGTTTTCCAATTCCTTTATTTTTTTGATAATAAATATCATGTTGACCGTTGTAGAGCTTTTCTAATTCTTCGTAAAACCCAATTAATTTCCGATGCTTATTGATGTATTTATCCACCAAGCGTTCGTCAATCTTTGCGTTTTTATCACAATAAAAGACACGATTTCCTAAAAGGTCAACGAATTCACGTATTTTACTTTCAGTATTTGGTCTACTTACTTTTTCTGTCATTAAATAACCCCCTTCACGCTCTGTAGCTTAATTCCTCGTGCTTTTTTACTACGATGTTCTACTGCGTATCGTAAAGCATCTATCACGTGATTATAGCTATCAATAGGTTCATTGGTGTACTCCCCTGTTTTCTTGTCTTTAGCCCATGTGTAGTTTTCTAATTCCTCAATCAGTTTTACGCAACGATCGTCTACGATTAGCTCATATTGCAATAAAAAAGAAAGCCCCTGTCGTATTGAATCAGGGCCTTTCTTAGCTGCACGTATTCTAGTAATTCCGTTCTTCTTGATTTCTGCAATAGATTTCTTTTCAGCTGAATCTGCAGTGATAACTTCTTTTGCATAGCCTAAATCTTTAATAACCGTTGAGATTTCATCATTCAGCAAGCCTTTTTTGACGTATTCTTCAAGAACATAAATACGTTTGTTCTTCTCGTCTACCTTTGCATGCACAAAAGCGGAAGGGTCGTTTACATACCCAAAGTCTAAGCCAAAATCTGAATCAATCTGTCTTAACAGTTCGTCGTGCTTGTCTAATCGTTTTCTCTGATAGTTTGGAAATACAAGTTTATCTAGCGTAGCAAATTCTCCTAAAGCATATATGCGATAATACGCTGGGTTTCGTTTGGCTAAATCCTCAATCACCTTTTTATTTTCACTATCAAGAAACCGATTGTCTTTATAGGTGCTGTGATAAATACCCGTTCTTCGTTGATCGACTTCTGCTTCCTCATCAAAGAAAGATTTATATACCCAGTTCAGTTTAGAAACTGGGTTAAACATTAAAAAGATTTGACGTTTCACATGCTTACGTTCACGTAAACGCAAAGTAAGCTGTGTATAATCTTCTAGTGTAAATTCTGTTGCTTCTTCCATCACGACGTCAGACAGCCCTTTGATGGATTTTATTTTCTCTGGGTCATCCATTCCCTTGAAAAGAAACTCTGCGCCGTTTGGTAACGTGATTCTAAAATCAGTGTTATTTACTTTACACTTGTCTAGCAGTCCCCAATCAGAAAGACACGCTTTCACATCCTCGAAAATAGAGTCTTTTAAGCTACGCCCTACTTTTCTTGTAAATAAAATCTTTCTTGGTTTCTTCCATCTTTGACATGCTTTAAAAACAACCTTTTGAACGACACCGTGACTTTTGCCAGATGAAGCGCCGCCCCAATAAACCTCGGTGAATTTAGAATAATCCACCAATCGATCATAAAACGATTTGTTAAAAACTCTTGACGGGAAGTTAAACTCTAAAACGATATTACGTTTCTTCGTCTGCATCCCACTCACCAACCTTAATCACAATATCGCCCGTTTGTAAATCGACTTTATCAGTGAACAGCGCATGACGTTTACCAAGAAGCTCGGCTGCTTTTAAACGGTCTTTTGCGCCCACATCGATGTCTACAACGGCTTGTGCGCCTTCGCCTACACCAATTAGCGTTGCTTCTTTGTACTCGCCACGCATAACAGCTGTTAGGTACTCTAGCACCTCTTGGGCATCGGCTGTTCGTTCGTTTTTCAGTTCTGCGAGGCGTTCGTCTATATAAGCTCTGAGGTCAGGTTTAGTCAAGTTTTCCTGTCCTATCTGCTTTGCAGTCTTTTCGCTATATCCCGCTCTGATAGCAGCCTCTTTGGCATTTCCTGTCTCGATGTAAAAGTCACAAAATCGTTTCTGTTTCTCGGTCATTCGCATGTTATTCACCGCCTTTCTGTCTAATAATTTATCACTTCACATACATTTCTATATTCTCTTGTATATGCTTATCTTTCCAACTACCATAACCACAATAAACTAGCTTGCACGCATCAATTTCCTTCGGCGTGGCTTCTCTCGTCATTTCAACAATAGATGCATTCTTTTTTATCTGCACAGACATTACAACACGCATTGAAACAGTTGAGTGCTTCGGATGTGGATATTCATGTGTTAACGATACCTACCAATAGCTTTTCATGTTCTCTCTCCTAATTGTTTTTATGTATATTTGTTTATTGTAAGACAAACACTTTAATCCCTGTTATACTCATTGAAAGACAGCAACTCCTTTTTGCTTCATGTAACACTTCCAGTTATTTCAAAACATAATCTGCTGTCTGGCCACTAGATATTTTATCTGGTGGTTTTTCATGCGAAAACAATCCAAATATCCGACAAAACTTGACAGCTGTGTTACACTTGTTTTAGGTAGCACTCTTTCATAATAGCTAAAGTTCATAAACTACAAGTGACACGAGATTTTCACTAACGCTACCTAGCCACTAGATCCCATTTCTAGTGGCTTTTTTTGCACAAAAAAAGACCACTCATTTTTATTGAGTAGTCTAAAGATTTATATTAGACTGCCTAGCCAATCTAACACTTATTTAACAATACTAGGTTACTAGCCACTTTATCCTGTTTCCGCAGGCTGGCTAATTCTGAAAGGAGGTGAACCGATCGTTAAAGTAAGAAACATTTATTGACGATTCTTTTATTTAAGTAGCTATGCTACCTACTGGAACAATAGGACTCGAACCTATACCGACGGTTTTGGAGACCGCTGCTCTACCAGTTAAGCTATATCCCATTAACACTCACAAACCTGTAGAAAAAAGAGAGAGGAATTACACCCCATTTCTTTTAGTTTGAGAACGTCTGATTTGTGAGTGATCATTGCAAACTACATAGCGCTATCTTGACAAGTGCTTTCGGCGTACGTCTACGTGTAAGCTTAATGCCAAGTGTATTGCAATATTTGCTACCTACGACTAAACGAGACAGAAAGAACTGGACTTTCCACATCCTTATTCTTTATTTTTTATAGGTAGCCTCAAAAGATAAGCGAAACGGAGCTAAGATAGGTAATGCATGCCTTACCCTCGTCTCCTTATCTTTCGACACTACCATAATAACATCTAAATATTGATAAAAACCGCCAACTTTCCGCCAAAAAACCGCCAAAAATTTTATTTATATGCAATTATTTTTCCGTTTCGATACGCTTCAGCAAATTCAATCAAAGCTTCTGATTTCATTCGTTGAATACTTCTTTCAGAATATCCAACTTCTCTAGCAATCTTGTAATTAGAGTAATGATCCTGCACACAAAAACTGTAGTGCAGAATTTGTCTACTAGTCAAACTCAAAGCCATAAGTGCAGATAAAATTGCATCTCTTTCTGCTTCTGCATCAGCTAATTGTACCAGTGCATCTTCTGTTTTGTTTCCGTGGCTTTGGCTTTTAGGCATCTCTGTAATAATTGGTGATTTTAAATCTATCAAAGAGCGACCAGCTATTCGCTCTAAACGTCTAAAACTCTTCAACACATTTCTAGCATTCGCTTTTGTTTGTCGAAAATCTACTTCTTTTAACAATAGAATCAAGTGAAATCGCTCCTTTTATGGTATAATAATTTATAATAAACATATCATCATTTAAGAGTTGCTTAGCGGAAACTAAGTAGCTTTTTTTATTTATCCAAACATATATAAGAAATGCTTATTCTTTGCTCATCAGCGACTCTATATGATATAAATTATACTAAGAATACTATTCCAATAGCTATTCACTTCTCAGCCAGTCGGCGGAAACCGACTGGCTATTTATTTATCAAAATATTCATCACTCATACATGTTTGTAGTCAACAAATTATTGGTTGACTATAAAGAAAACAATAATAATTCTACAATATTTTACAATCTTCCATTCGTCATCTTTCACATCATCTTTATTCATTTGATATTTTCCATCTAATAAATATTTTTGGCATAGAAAGTATTTTCAAATCTATTTTTCAATGGTATAATCACTTTAACTTTCTTGGGGATTTTATTTATGAAATAAATTTCCTCCTTTTCTACATTAACTTCTGGTAAACAGTTAATAGTAGTACACGTCTCTACAAGAGATTTATTGTCGATTTTTAATCGGCTATTTAATAGCACTTTGTTTGGGGAAAGTGCTAACTCACACCTAAAGAACAACTGGCGGAAAACAGTTGTTTCTACCACATAAGTCAGCTAGTGGTCAGCTGGCTTTTTTTGTTGCCTTAAATTTCATAGTAATGTATTATTAATTGTCTCTATCTGAGATGAAAATGTATCTATAACTAGCTAGCGGAAACTAGTTAGTTTTTTTATACTATTTTTTGTTGGTTTTAAAACTACTTAGCCTTTTTATATAAATGTGAACGTCGAATAATTGAATATTAAATTCTTTAAATTTAAGCATCTTCTTTACTCGCTTTCTAACCGAATAATTCTCTTTGATCTGTTTACCCGTTTTACCCACTACACTTGTTCCTCCAAACTTGTAATTTCTAGTTCTGTTCGTGGTCGTATACTGTACAACTTTTGACAAACCATTACAGCAATTTGACCATCGTTTTTATATAAAATACCTTCGGCAGCATCAGTGACTGCTTTGAAATAATTATCCAAGTCAGGTTTCTTATCGCAATATTTTCGCTCTAATTCCACTTCTAAGCGTTTCTTTTTAGAACTTAATAGAGATTTAGGGGTAGCGACATAAAACGTAATATGCGCAAAAATAGCCCCTTTTTCAATCAATTCTGGTTTTGCCTTTCGTAGATACGCTTTTATCTTTTGTTTATAGGCTCTCATAGCGCTATCTTCATAGGTTTGGACATAATTCCCACGTCTTGCAAACCTCGGGCGACTTTGCGGTTTTGGTTCAATTGGCAGGATAATTCGCATCATTTCCCCTCCAAGTATTCTTTTATTTGTCTATCAAATTCAGCTTGTTCTTCTGGGGATAGCTTTTCTTCTTCACCGTTCGCTTGATTCATCCACTCAGGCACCTTTTCTTGACGAACAGGTTTATTTTGATATTGCTTATTTTGTGTTTTTTTATCTGCTCGTTCTCTCTCGTTATTTAGATAATCAGCATATGTTTTTACACCATTTGCTCGCCAATTTTTCAAAATACCAGCAAAATAGCTATATCTTCGTTCATTATTTCTAGCACAGATATTAACAGCCTCTTTCAATAACTCGAGATCTCCGTCAAAATCAGCAAGATCATATTGTAAATCAGTGATATTAACAGGAGTAGCAGGACTTACATTCTGTGAATAATAGCGGATTAACTCCGTTAGCTTTTCTTCACCTAACGGCTCTTCAAAGAATGCTTTTTCAACCGACGTTTCAGGTGACGACGGATTGATGTAACTTTCTGTTTCTTTTTTGTTTACTTTACTTTTATTTACTTTACTTTCTCTTTCTTTTTCTCTTTGTGTATTATTGACACCATTAACTACAGTTGAAGATGAGTTATTGACGTCATTAACTACAGTTGAAAGAGAATTATTGCCGTCAATAATCAAATACTCTTCTTGTAAGACTACTTCTTTCCGTTTAGATGTCATCAATTTATATCTTTTTTGAATACCATTTGATGTTAAGATTTTATATTTTTGATATTTATCATGATCAAAAAATCCTACTTGTACCGCTTTGTTTACAACTTCCTCTACTAGACCCTCTTTCGCCCCAACATCGTCAGCAACTAAGAACGCCGAATCTTCATCCCACCGCAAGAAATATCCCATATCTCCATAGATATAACTCAGCAAGCAAAGTAGTATCTCGCAAGTTTGTGGTCCACACGATTTTCGAATTTTTCGATACTTAATATCTTTCAAAAAATCAACATCTAATGAATAGTAGTCAACGCCTTGTTTATATGGCCTTGCCACTTTATCACTTCCTTATTAAGAGGGGAAAATCCCCTCTCGACTTGTTTGCTATTAAAATGGTAAATCATCATTAGAAATATCAATTTCTGTTCCTTCAAAAGGAGGATTAGAATCATCAAACAGCTCTTCTTGTTTTTCCACACTTTCTGGCATTAATGAAGAAACTTTATTTCCTAATCGTTCAATAAATTCTTTTGCTTTCATTTGATTAATTTTTTCAAGTTCATTAATTCCATAAGCTTTTATAACTTCTTCTCGAGAAAGATTATTTGCCTTAGCAATTATATCGGCTAATGAATATACTTCATCTATTTGTTCTTTTGTAATCAACTGGACAGCATTCTGTTGTCCTTTAGATTTTCCAAGAAGCATATTAGCAGCTTGTTTCATCGCTTCTTGTTTTGCATTTTTTGCTAACCATTCCACATAAGAAGCATCTTCTTGAACGATGTCTCCCAGAGTACGCCCTTTATGTTTACCAAATGTAACTTTCATTAATCGAGCATCTTGTTCATTCATCGTTTCCGTTTGTTCTCTTTGAACAAATTCTTGTAAATCTTCCATATCTTGAGTAAATACTTCGGATAGGCTCGCAATCGTTAACGTAGCATCAATTTGTGCACGTTTTTTTGCCATCTTCAGGCAGGTATTAGCCAAAGTAAATGGATCTTGTTTGATATATTTTTTCTCTTTCGTGTTGCAATGTCCCATGCCCTCAGTAATCTTCTGTCCATTTTTAGACAACGTACACTTGATTGTATAAGCGAAAAAACCGTTATCATAATCTTGAATCCGTTCAATTTCTTCATATTCACTTGTTACTCCAAATAGCATCTGAATCTTTTCTGCACCTGGCTTTAATAACGTAGGTTTATTTGTTCCTGGAATCAATCCGAAATCTTGTCCACTCTTTAGATTCTCTTGCACTACTGTTTGAAAATTAGATATTGCTTGTAATTGTTGTGTCACTTTACTTAAATCTGCATCCATTACCATATCCATAGAATGGTTTTGATTTATAATTTCTGTTATCATTTTACTTAGCCCCTATCGGATTTGAATTGATTTTGTTCGAACTAATTCTGCACCCTCAACTTCTCCATGTTTCAATTCTTCTTTCAACGCCTTTTTATCTACTTTAGGAGGTTGCGGAATTAAAAAGCCTGACGGAATTAATTTTTCATCAGTAATTTTTACCGAAGCTTGGTTATTCCGAATACTTACATTAAATAATTCCCCTTTAATTTTTGTTTTACCAACTTTTTCCATTTCCTGTTGCAAATATCCTTTAAGGTTATCGACATTAGTTGAAAGTGCCTTTTTTCGTGCTTGTAATCGTTTAATTTCCGTATCCACAATTGACGACGTGCTTTCAAGTTCTTTAATTACTTTCGCTGTATTTTCAACCTTTAAATCGATAGAATCGTTAATACTATCTAACGTATCTTTCAAAGTGCCATCGTCAAGCTCTTCAGCAAGTGATAATACTTTTAAATAATCATTACTAAGTTCATAGAGTGTTGGCATAATTATCTTCCTCCTCATCGTATTCCCACGTTGGCTCTAACACTTCTTTTTCTTCGGGCGGCTCTTGTTTTGCCCCTAACGAATCAAATTCAGGCATTACAATCCCTCCCAAAATAGTTTTATTTTTTCATCTTCCAATTCGATATAATCGACACCTTGCATTTGTAATTGATCTAAAAATAATTTTGTAGCTCCTTTACTGCTTACCACACAACTTGTATTACCGTAAGATGCTGATGTTCGTATTGATTGGACAATGTTATTCTGTGCGTTTGCTAGCATTAATTCGTAAATGTCGTTGCCTAAGCCTCTTACTTCAATCATTTAAACTCACCTCGAGAAATTTTCGATAATATATCTATCAAATCGTTTGGATCATCTGTTACAAAAGTATGTTTATTTTTAGCTGTAGTTTCTGTTTCAATACCGTACATTTCTTTCAAGTGACGATGCATTGGACAATCACAATCTAATTCAGCTAGTTCTTCTTTTACTACTGTATATTGGCTATGTGCAGCAATAGCTACCATCGCATCTTCTCCAACTTGAGCCATTGCCAATTCTCCTTCTGAATCGATAGTGGCCAAAGATAAACCTATATCCTCTTTCTGGCATTCTTTTGCTAGTTTCTTAATCATTTTTTGAATTTTATCGTTCATTTTGGTATACTCTCCTTAGTTAGTCATTTTTTTAATTTTTTGGTTCAATATTTGCCCTGTTCGTTTGCAGACGTTCGGGGCTCTTTTTCTACTATGCTTAATCTCTCTGGATAAACATTTTTATCAGCTGAAACATACGGATATTCTTCAAACAACTTTCGCATGACTTCCGCTTGTGTTTCTCCAATCACATATGTTTCTCTACTAGCTTCACCTACAGCTACATACATTTTTTATCGCCTCCTTTTTTAGAGTATTGATACTTCGCTTCATCCCAGTTAAAAAACCAATGGATAAAGAAAGGTGAACTTAGCGTTGCTAGTATTGGCATTGAAAAGTGATTTTTCAATAACACACCTAGCGCAATCATCACTAAAAATGCGCCTATCAATCGTGCTTCACGTATTGCTTTCATATTTACCCTCCTATAATTTTTTTGATATAATTCAGTTGAAAGTGGGGTGTCAAAATGTTTTTTGTAATAAAGAAAGCTTCTAATAAAAAATACTATTTTGTAATTAAAACCGAAGAAAATGAAGTAATCGCATCAAGTAAGACTTATTACTATAAATCTTCTGTTTTAGAAATTATTGAATCCATCAAAAGTGATATGGATCAAAAAGCTATTATTGTTGACACTACTTTTAACTGGGGATAAGTTAAGGCTTATCCTTTTATCATTACTAGCCTATTTTTTTAAACATATCTCCATTCCCATTAGCCATATCAATTCTTGCTTGTAATTCCAATTCAGGCTTCCATTTAGGAATTAGAGCTAATGCTTCTTCATATCGAACTTTTGGAATATCTACATAAGAGGCTACATCGAATAATGCTTTCAATTGTTTATAGCAATTACTAAAGGCTGATTGCTTAATACTTGAATCCTGATAAGCCAATGTTTTTTTGCCACCTAATACTTTGATAACAGTTGATGAAACTAGCCCTTGTATCTTTCGTTGTTGGCTTCTATTAATTGTAGTTTCTGTTTCTAGCTTATCTAAACGTTGATTTACAAGAGTCAATCCACGTTCATGCTTTAGCGCAGCTTCTAATAATAATTCTGTGTTATTCATCGGTAAGTTTGATTGAGTTTTAAGCAATTCTTCCATTTGGTTAAAAGCTTCAATGTATTTCAGTTTAAACTTAAGAGATTTTTGACCAGTGAATCCCATTGCTAGTAGTGTGAATCCGTCACGGTTCATAATAATTTGTCTATATTTTTGTTTGTTTTGTGGATGAATATAGCTATCTTCGTAAAATAGGTCTGCGTAATTTTCCGCAACCCCCTCTTTTAAATCATCAATCGCTGCTAAAACATCGCGATGGTTTTTATTAAATGTTTCAGCAACTTGCAAACTAGTTGTTACTGCTTGTTGTTTTTTCATAATTACTAGATTCTCCATCTTCTTTCCTCCTTTAAATTTCAAAAGTTTCTTTTAGAAATCTTTGTAATTCAGATCGTTCAATCCGAATATCCTGATTACTCCATTGTTGAATTTTTAAACCTTTTGAAATCCAATTATTCAATTTTTCATCGCCAATCTCTAAAATCTTTCTTATTTGCGATTTGTTAGGATATGGCGGTAATTCAATGGTTTTAGTTAATAAATTCAAACGATTTTCAATTTCTTTTAATACTATGAAAGTAATGTTATTTGCTAATTCGTTTTGAACAATTTCATCAGGAATGTTTAACTGCATAAATTACACCTCCTATTTTTCATCTTCTAGTAGATATTCCATTGATACTTTGAAATATTTTGCTACTTTTTTTAGACTCTCAGATGATGGAGTCTGATTAGCAGTTTTTCCCCACTTACTTATTGCCCCATTAGACAAACCTGCATCTCTTTCAACCCTATAGATTGAAACACCTTTAGCAATTGCCAACTTTTTAATTTTTTCGTATACCATAATTTATCTCCTTCCTATAGATTTTCAACTAAAACCGTTGACAAATAATAGATAGTTAGCTATTATAAGTGCATAGCAAATAAACTAAATACTAAATAAATATTTTAGACTATTTGACACCTATAACTGCTATCTTTTTGTACCCTCTCATAAGTACACATTCAGTATAATAGCCGTTTATCTATTTGTCAATAGCTAAATATCTATTTTTGTATTTTTTTGGAGGAATCTAAAATGAATACCAAAGATAGAATAAAGCAATTAGCAGCACAAAGAAAAATCACTATTGCTGAATTAGAACGTAAACTTCATATTGCAAATGGAACAATAGGAAAATGGGATAAACAAAATCCTTCTATAGAGCCATTAAAAAAATTAGCCGATTATTTCGGTGTAACTACTGATTACTTACTAGGTCGCACTGATACACTTGAATTCAATAAAAAAGATGAAAAAGATGTACAACTGATATTAGAAGATTTAATAAATGGACTTAGCAATGAAAATTCTTTAGCATTTCTGAAAAACGGTGGAGTTGAAATCGATGAAGAAGATGCTGAATTATTACGTGATTCTTTAGAAAGAACCGTACGTCGCTCCAAAATTCTTGCCAAAGAGAAGTTCACGCCTAAAAAATACCGTAGCAACAAAGCCGAGTGAGGTGTGACATTGTGTTTAGAAATGATATTAGAAAAATGGTAAATAAATATGTGAAAAAATTCGATACAAAAAATCCTTATGAGTTAGCAAACTACTTAGGAATCCATATAGATTATGATGATCTTGGTAAGGAATTTATGGGGTATCGTTCACATATTTTACGAATTCCTATTATTATTTTAAATTGCAATAACACAGATCAAGAAAATTTTGAAACTTGTTGCCATGAACTAGGACATCATTGTTGTGGGCATGACACTAATACGCAAACCTTAACTAGACAAAGAAGAAATTTCACTATCTATGGTGTCGAATATGAGGCAAACGTTTTTATGGTTGAGTTGTTGCTGCATGGGATTAATCTAGCAGAATACCCTACACGAGAATGTTTATTAAAAAGTTGTGGTGTTCCTGAATGGGCTGAACGCTATGTTGATTGGGATTATTTGAAAGAAACAGCAGACTATAATAGCTACTATAGTTATTACTAGTACATGAATAATTTTATTATTAAATAAGGAGTTTTAGTTTTATGAAAAAAAGAAATATTATTTTCTCAATGCTACTATCTTGTTTAGTATTATCGGCATGTGATTCCTCAAACGAATATGAGACTGACAGACAAAGCTCGTCAATTGAGAATACTCAAGAAACCTCGTCATCAGTTATTTTTGAAGAAACATATCAGACTAGCTCAATGTATGATAACCAAGAAAAAGAAGTATCTTCTATTACTGAAAAACAGGAACAAACTCTCATATCTTATACCCAACTTGATTGCGAAGATAGAGGATACACTCTAAAATATCGAGGAAAAGATACATGGAATGTCGCTTTAAATTATATTAATAATAAAAATAGATGGATAGTAACCTGTAATGATGTCAATTACGGCAGAATAAAAGCTATTTACGAATGGGATGGTGAGGAAAATTCTGGAGCAACCCTTATTTATTTATTAGTTTCAGGAAATGAATTAGTAAATAATTTAAATAATTAATCAAGATTAGCCTTCTGGCTTTTCTTTTAAAATATAAAAGAACGTATGTTCGAAAGGAGAATTTATGGCAATGATAAAACAATATCAAAAGAAAAATGGTGAAAAAGCATGGTACTTCAAAACATATCTTGGTACCGATCCGCTAACTGGAAAAAAGAAGTATACAACTAAGAGAGGATTTCGCACTCAAAAAGAGGCTAAAATTGCATTAGCAAGGTTAGAAATGGAAATTCAAAAAAATGGCATTCCCTCTTCCTCTAATATAACATTCCAAGAAGTAGCATTTATGTGGCTAGAAAATTATAAAAATACCGTAAAAGAAAGTAGCTACTCTCGAACAGAAATAATCTTCAGAAAACACATACTACCTTCATTTGGAAAAATTGAAATATCAAAAATTTCAACTGCTTATTGTCAGAAAATCGTGAATACATGGCATTCAAAAGGTAGTTCAAAACAATATCCCCTTTTTATAAATTATATGAATCAAGTCTTCAAATTCGCTATTAACATAGGGGTTACCAATCAAAACCCAGTGATTAATGTAATAGTTCCTAAAAATCAAGATATTATTACATCAGAAAAGAAAATTAAATTCTATACAAAAGATCAACTTCAAATATTTTTAAAAAGTATTGAACAAAGCGAAAGTACCTACATTACAATAAGAGATTATACATTATTCAGATTATTAGCTTTTAGTGGATGTAGGATAGGGGAGTTGTTAGCTCTTACTTGGGACGATTTAAACATTAAAACTGGTGAACTACAAATCAACAAAACAATTGCTAAATCTGACCATTATTATGTATCAAATACTCCAAAAACAAAAAAATCAAACAGAACACTAATATTAGATGCAAAAACAATAACTATCTTAAAAAAATGGAAATTAGAGCAAAAAAAATATCTTCTTAAACTTGGTTATACACAACCCTCACGTATTTTCACCAATGAAGAAAATGAATTTACAATAAATCAAGCTATTACAGATAGATACAATATTTATCGTAAAAAGGCTAACTTACCAAACATTGGGCTTCACGGATTTAGACACACGCATGCATCTTTATTATACTATGCTGGTGCAGATCATAAAGAAGTTCAGGAACGATTAGGACATGCAAACATAAAAACAACTTTAGATACTTATACACATCTAACAAATGATGGAAAAGAAAAAACTACCGAAAAACTATCAAAATACATCGGCTTTTAACTAGTATGGTCAAAAGTATGGTCAAATATTTTTCAAACCAACAAAAAAAGCCCAAACCTTTGATAAACAAAGGCTTGAGCTATTACACTAGTTAGCTACTGGATAAACTGATACTTGTTTTTTGTCGCGACCTTTACGTTCGAAACGTACCACACCGTCAACTTTTGCAAATAACGTGTCATCGCCACCGATTCCAACGTTCACACCTGGATAAATTTTAGTTCCGCGTTGACGGTATAAAATTGAACCACCTGTAACTGTTTGGCCATCAGCACTTTTAGCGCCTAATCGTTTAGATTCAGAGTCACGGCCGTTTGATGTAGAACCGCCACCTTTTTTATGGGCAAATAATTGTAAATTCATAGTCAATAACATAGTCTGCACCTCCTATTTCTCAGTGATTGTTTTTATTTGAATAAATTCAGTATTTTCGTTCTCTATTGATTGTAAACCTAATAAAAGATTTTCTAATAGAATTTGGGCAATATTTTTTTGTTCCTGATTGACAGTTGTTAACATCTCGACATAAAGGTAGCCACCTTCTACATCATCAACTTCCACAATCGGTTCAAAACCTGCTAAGGCATCAATCCCATTGACTGTGCTAATTGCTAAGGCAGAAACTGCCGCGCAAACCACATCGCTGCCATAAGGACCTGCTTCAGCATGCCCGGTTAATTCGAATGAAACGATTCGGCCGGAGCCTGTTCGTTTAAAAGAACCTTTAATCATTGATAGGCCTTCTTTCCTGTCAACAAGAGAGATTAAGCGTTGATTGCTTCGATCATAACTTTTGTATACGGTTGACGGTGACCTTGTTTACGGTGAGAGTGTTTTTTAGGTTTGTATTGGAAAGTCACGACTTTCTTTTGTTTGCCGTGTTTTTCAACAGTTCCTTCAACAGTTGCGCCTGCAACAGTTGGCGCACCAACTTTTGTAGATTCGCCACCTACTAAGATAACTTCGTCAAAAACAACTTTCTCGCCAGCCTCAACGTTTAATTTTTCAACGTAGATTGCTTGACCTACTTCAACTTTCACTTGTTTACCACCAGTTTTGATAATTGCGTACATGCTATACAGCACCTCCTTCTTCTAGACTTAGACTCGCCATCCCAAGTGATGATTACTCATGCTTAAAAACTTGTTCTGTGCGGTTGTAGCTGTGGAGACCACAATTACAACACTAACTATAATAACAGAACCAGAAAACCTCGTCAATATAAACTCTCTATTTTCTTCACTTTCTCTCTCCAAAAAAACTTCTTCTGTTATTTAAATTTCCGATTGACTTTCTAACACTACTTCCATTATAATTAGCTTTGTTGTGTTACAACTATTGTCATAGTAGCTCAGCAGGATAGAGCATCCGCCTTCTAAGCGGACGGTCGGGGGTTCGAATCCCTCCTGTGACGTAACGATAACAAAAGCGCCTCTTAGAAACCTTGGTTTCTAAGAGGCGCTTTTGTTATCCCAAGTTCATCCTAACCTAGTTTAACTTTCTACCAACTTGAAATACCTCCACCTCCGCCAAAACTCCCACCTCCGAAACCGTCACCGGAGCCATCATCAGAAGAACCCTCGTTGCTTGTAACCCACCAATCATGACGATTCGCATACATACTGGTCTTTTTTAGTTGCCTGTCAGAACGTGAACTTGCTAGAAATTTAGCAATAGACACATTTCCATAAGCAAAACGCATATCATAGTATTCAGGATACGTAGTCTTAATAAATCTTATCGGATAGAAGGATTTTGAAGCTTTTTTGTTGGTAATCTTTTTTTCTCTAATTTTTTTCCGCAATAATTTTTTTTCAATTTTATATTGCTGGTTGTCTAAATCGTTTGCTAATTGTTTTAATGATTTTGATTTTTCTGAACTTACTTGCTGGATATCTTTTAAAAACCTACGGATCATAGAATCCAGGTGCAATCTATTTTGTAAGCCAACACCTATTGATTTTATATAACCAAATAAGAAAAAGACCGGAATCAAAAAATAGACCAGACTAACCATGGGTACTAAAGAGTCTTCGTCTTCTAAAAATGTCAGAATCTCTGTGATTAGTGTGAAAACTGTCGAAGGAAACGACTGCTCTGATAAACTAACTTGAACATAAATAATCAGAGTCACGGATACCAAAAAAGGATGTTTTAATAAAATCGAAAGAGGAAACAAAATAATTTTTAGGTAAGCAGGTATTAAGTTATCATTAATTCCACTAATCCGACACGCAGGCAGTTTCGTTTCTGGAACTTTTTCCCAATATACTTCACCTATCCAAAAACGCGGTAAGTATATCCATGGTTGATTCACCTTCCAAAAACAAGCACACATAGAAGAGCTTCTTAAATCTTTCCACTGTGCAACATAATTATAAATAAATTTCTTTGGTGTCACCTCGCCAAAGGCAAAATCCATATCATAGTATGCGGGAATTATTATCTCTTTTTTCGAATTTTCAGGATATAAAATATTTTTCTCCAAACGCGCCTTGGCAGCTTTAAATTCAACTGATTGTTCTCCTAAAACAATTGCCTTAGAGGAAATACCGCCATTATAAAACATAGCTACATCTTCCTTGTAGCGATTTGCCATGTCAACTAGAGCCAAGCGGGCACTAAGTTCTTTTCCCGCATTACGTAATTCCCATAAAAAATACAACATAACAATAATAAAAACTATAATTAGCCAGGGCTTTAACGACCTTCCTATTCCTAATAAATATAACCAAATTTTCTGCAAAAAACTAATCTTAGGTAGCGAGGTCGTTTTAGACATAGTATCAGTAGTAAGTAGTTCATTAATTCGAGTGGTGACAATATGTATTCCTGCATTAAAATCCTTTAATTTATAAAAATCTTTCACGGTACTATCTGTTATTTCATCGGTTAAACTATCTGGGATTATCTCTTCAAGCCCATAGCCTACTTCAAGTCTTGCTTGCCTGTCTTTGACAGATACTAAGTAAATCACTCCATTATTATAAAGTTTATTTCCGATACCTAATTTATTACCTATTTGATTAGTAAAACTTTCAATCGTTTCATTTTCAGGAACTTGCTCAACTGTGATAACCATTAGTTGTGGTTTCGTTTCCGTCTTACTAAGTTCTTGATTAATTTTTTGTACATTATTAATGACTTCTTCGTTCAAAATTTGTGCATTATCTGAAACAAAAAGATGATTTTGATTAATTTTTACTACGACATCGTCTGTTGGAGCTGAATAAGTCCTTTCAAATCGTTTTAAGAAACTCATTCCCAAATAGATTCCTATTAAAAGAACAGCTAGATAAACTAAATTCTTCATTATAATACTTTTTACTTTTGTTTTTCGATACTCCCCCACGCTCATTTGTAATTTTATCCCTACTTTATTTTTCCCATACACTGATTTTTTCTCCCTTCCACTCCTACCGAATATTCTAGCTCTGATTTTCCACAGAGCTAAATAAATTTTTTTGTATTAAAAATTTATTTTCTTAATAGTTAGTATACCGAATATAGACGTTCAAATCTTTATCTTTTTAACTAAACTTCTGTTAACACGCAAAAAAAAGAACGTAACGCTTAGTTGATAAGCGTTACGTTCTTTTCAGATAACTAGTTAAACAAACACAAGAATAGTGATTTTTACAGCTCGTTTTCCAAAATCTCAATCCGCTCATCAAAACTCAACTCTTGATAAATTTGGTGGAGCATCCACATGTACCCATACGGATCAACAAACAATGAATTTTTGAGCGCTCCTTCCATCATTTCAGTAATAGGCTGTACTTCTTGACAACCGTTTTCCATTGCCAGTTGATGTGTCTCTTCAATATTTTCTACTGTTATATTAAACCAGATAGTATTGGGATGTTCTTGGGTTGGTGATTTTAACCCATATTCTTCATTGGCATCTAACATGTGAAACCTCGTGCCATAAAGTTGAAAAACCGCTTCATTCATTCCGACAGGGTACTCAGTTGCTTCTACTACCTCTATTTCAAACACCTTTTTATATAAGGCAAGCGCCTTAAGGCTATCACTAACAATAAAATCGATTTCTGTCCCTTTAATCATTTGTTTTTCCTCCTTCAAAGCTACTAACTGTTGATTAATTTTTTTAATCTTTTGCTCCTCCATTTGAATTAAATGTCGCGATTGATCTCGTTTTCTTAACAAAATAGTTTCCAAAAAAGAAGCATCCTTAAGTTTTCTCAAAGTTTCCGCCATCTCTTCAACTTTAAACCCTGAATCTCTTAACAGTAAAATTTGTTTCAATAAAGGAATTTGATGTGCGCTATAATAGCGATATCCTGTTTTTTTATCAATTTCATTTGGAACAAAAATTCCTGCTTTTTCATAATGACGCAGCATCCGTGGGGAAATATCCATTAACTTGGCAAATTGCCCAATTTGATACATAGAGTCTCCTTTTCATTCAATTGATATTCTTATCATAAACCTTGACACCATGTGAAAGTCAATGAAAAAGTTTCTATTCATACATTTCTATTTTATTTGGATATTCCCGTGATCTTTCTCTTGTTATTTTCTAAAAATCTCCTTTACATTTACCAAAACAGTTGATACGATTAGTATACCTTCTTAAAATTAGAATTTTATAATCTTTGATTTACTAAAAGGTAATCTAAATGAAATCATCTAACCATTAACTTTATTCAGGTCATCAATCTCTTATTTTTAAAAAATAAAATACTCGACAGTTCATTCATTTTTTTTTCATATGCGTTGTTATGGAATCTAGTTCCTGTGTTAAACTCTGATGGTTATAAAGTTTTAATCACGTTATTCAGTGTAGATGAATTAGAAAATAAAAGAAAAAATCACTTGATTGTAAAGCTAATACAAGCAATTAGTTTGTTATTGGTCATTGAAACAGTCATTAGTTGGTTTGTGTGAGGTGACTAAGTTGTTAGAACTAAATGATTACACATTGAAAATAAATAATAAATTACTTTTAGAACATACAAAAGTTTCATTTAGAAAAGGGGTGATTAATCATATCTTAGGGAAAAACGGTGTAGGGAAATCACAATTTGCTAAGGATTTATTGTTAAACCGAAGTGGTTTAATCCCTTCTGAAATAAGTAAAAATGTTACGATTATTTCAAGCTTTTCTAATGTCCCTAACGATTTAAAAGTCTGCGAATTATTTATTCTTCTAGAGAAAAGATTTGGTTTAGATTCAGTCGCACACTTGGCTCATTCTTTGCACGCTACAAATATTTCTAAAACTTCCTTAATTGGACAATTAAGTGATGGACAAAAACAAAAACTAAAATTACTTTCTTTTTTTCTGGAAGATAAATCAATTATTGTATTAGATGAAATTACCAACGCCTTAGATAAACAGACAATTAATGAAATCTATCTATTTCTACTTGCATATATAAAAAATCATCCTAAAAAAATTATTCTAAACATCACACACAATTTATCAGATTTAAAAAATTTAAAAGGCAACTATTACTTAATTGAAGATTTCAAAATGATTCGTTTTACTAATCAAACTGAAGTTATTCAGAAGTATATTGAGGGGTGAAATTTTGGAATTAAAAAAAACGATTTCCAACAAAATAATGATTATTTTAATTGCAATTATCGTTGCAATCTTTGCAATGGGATGGATTCTACCTATTGGCATCGATAAAGTAACTAGGTTAAGTTACCGAGAATACTTATTTAGTACATATACTGTATTTACACAATTTGGCTTTCTAATGTTTTCGTTTCTAGTCTCTTTCTTTATTAATAAAGAGTACTCAGGAAAAACAATTTTATTTTATCGTATGATGAATACCAATAGCCTTACTTTTTATATAAAAAAAGTTTTGACACTTACGGTAGAGACCCTAGGCAGTATTCTAGTTCTGTTATTTATCGTTTCCTTTATTTTTATGGATTTTTCTGTAATTCTGCAAATGTTTTTTTTATTATCGATGATTTCAATTCAGTATATTTTAATTGTTGCGTTGATCAGTTTTTTATCTGCTAACGTTCTTTTATCTATCGGTTCTAGCATACTCTATTGGATTACAACAGTACTTTTTGTTGCAATTGGTGGATTTTTACGTTTTTTTGCAATATTTGATGCTTCAAACGAATTATATCTAAACGTCCAGAATTTTTTAGAAGGCTCAGAAAACTCAATTAGTTTTGACCACAATTTATTGATTATCTTGTATATTATAGTTCTAACAGTCATTGCGCTGGCTATTGCAAGGGTAAATAATAAACGTTGGCTAAGACTAGGAGTATAAACGACACCCACTTCGCAGATAGGATTCATCTACTTATTCGAGACAATAGATTAAATCAAATACAACTAGTTGAAACTAAAAAAGTATCAATTTTGATACGCCCCAACTGATATTTTTCTAAACTTTGGGGCGTGTAATCAAAATACAAGCTTCTTAGTGTGGCACTGGATATTTCACCGCATTTTTCTTCAACTTTTCTTCGATAATTTCGTCCAAATCAAACCCTAAATTATCAGCCATCATGTAGGAGTAAATGAGAACATCAGCCAATTCTTCTTTGATTCGTTCTTCTTGTTTGATGCCTTCTTCTGCTGTTTTCCATTGAAAAAGTTCTAACAATTCTGCTGCTTCTAAACAAATTGAGAGCGCCAAATCTTTTTCATTATGGTGGGGGCGCCAATTTCTTTCATCACGAAATTGATTAATTTTTGCCATTGTATCCATCTGTTCCCCTGCTTTCTTATTCATTTGATGGCAACTGAAACCCATCGAACGTTTCACCATCATAGTATTTTAATAACTGTTCTGTAGACAATAATGAGGAGGTTATTTCTTCCTCTTCAACAACTGCTTGATTCTCTTCTCTATACAACAAATAAGCCTGTAAAAGCTGTTGGTAGAGTTTTTTTCGTGAAGAGGCTTCCGCTGAAAGAAACGTTAATTCTTTTAAGTGTCCGCGATAGACAGGCAAATCATCAACGAATTCGATTGGTAATTCTACTACAGTTAACTGAAATTCTTCAAAGACTTCTTCGTACATCTGCCATTCCCTCTTTCTGTCGATATTGTTTTGGGGTCATGCCCATTTCTTCTTTAAAACGTTTATAAAAAAAAGCTTTGTCTTGATAGCCGATTCGTTCAACAATTGTTTGAATCGATAAATCTGTTTGCTTCAAGTAGTTTTTCGCCAATTGGATTCGGTAGGCTAAGACAATTTCCGTAAACGTTTTGTTTGTTTTTTCTTTTAAAAAATTCGATAAGTAATTCGGATGAAAATGAAATTTAGCGGCGACTTCTGCTAAAGTGACACGCGCAATCTGTTGCTCAATATACGCTAAAATCACCTCAACACGTTGATGATTCGACAAATAATTATCTTGCATCTTTAAAGCTTCTCTAGGCAGTTGACCTAGTTCCACCACTAGCAAAACAAAGGCCGCTTTGGTCACTTTATTATTAAAATAGGCCATTTTCACAATTTGTTTCAGCAATAATAGCGAATAGACATGAACATCCGAATTTGGCTGGCTGGCAAAAACGAAATATCGAGGAATGTTTTCAAATTCACTGCTAGCAATTTCTGTAAAAAAACGATACATGACTGGTTCTTCCGCCAGCTGATTTAAGAGCGTATCAAGAAAATAGTGCTTTTTAAAATAAAATATAATCATAGACATTCCTTGCCCCTGATAGCTAACCGAGGTGGCCTCATTGACAATCATGACTTGGCCAGCCGAAAACGAACACCTTTGTTGATCCAAATAAGCATTGCCATCTTGCTCTAAACAATAGAGCATCCGAATAAATCCTTTCGGAACGTCAATTGTTTCCGAAGATGCCAACATAAAGCCCGCAATTTCTCGATGCGGATTTTCCTTAAATTGCGCTACTTCATTCTCAAGAGCATTGGTAGTGGTTAAATAACAATCTAAGGTCTCTAAAAACTGATAAAATGCTGCATATTGCTCTTCTTTGCTTGCCAATTAATCACCTCATAATCCAACACTTTTTACTTTACTCCCTCTATTTTTTTCTTTGGCGTTTCCTTCTATACTAGATACATGGTAACACGAAAAAAGAGATTCAACAGTTTTTAGGAGGAATTTTTTATGAAAATTAGTTTTATCGGTGCTGGAAATATGGCATCCGCTATTGCCAAAGGTGCGCTAAAAAAGCAATTTATTGCCGCAGAAAACCTTTATTTTTATGATATTCAAGTCGAAAAAACCGCCGCTTTTGCACAAGAAATTGGTGCACACGCGGTTGCTTCACCACAAGAAGCCATTGCAGTAGCTGACTTAGTTATTTTAGCGGTGAAACCGCAATTCGTTCAATCGGCTTTACTTGAAGCAAAAGAAGCAATTTTAGACAAGCAACCGTTAATTGTTTCCATTGCAGCAGGTACGACTATTGCAGAATTGTATCAACTGTTTGAGACTACCCAACCGCTTCGTCTTGTTCGTGTGATGCCCAATATGAATGCATTAATTGGCGCAGGTGCAGCAGCTGTCTGTGGTAACGCTTTTGCATCCCCTGAAGACATCCAGACTGTTTTATCGTTGTTTCGAGCAGTTGGCCAAGCCTGGGAATTAGAGGAACAGTATTTTTCAATTTTTACTGCTATTGCAGGTAGCACTCCTGCGTATGCTTTCTTATTTATTGATTCGATTGCCCGAGCAGCCGTTAAAAATGGTATGAACAAAGAGTTGGCCTTAGAAATTGCCACACAAGCTGTACTAGGCAGCGCTCAAACTTTGGCAAATAGCACAGAGAATCCTTGGACTTTAATCGACCAAGTCAGTTCTCCTGGTGGAACCACGGTTGCTGGGATTGTCGAATTAGAAAACAATGCGTTTATTTCAACAGTCATCAAAGGGATTGAGGCCACCATCCTTCGGGATCAAGAATTAGCCAAACAAGACTGATAAGAATAATTACATGAGCGAATAAATAAGAAAAAGCGCTGAAAATTCAGCGCTTTTTCTTATTTTAGTTGAATGAGTAAGCCAAAATGATCACTGACTATCGGTGTTTTCCTACCATCAAAAATTACTTCATATTTTCGTACGTGCCACTGTTTTGGAACAAATGCGTAGTCAATCCGCAAGGCTGCTTCATTTTCTTCCCAGCCATCTATTTTTTTCTCTACTGTCGCTTCACCGCTTGTCTCTCCCGCTACAACAAATGCATCTTGAATCGGCAAGTAACTATTTTCCACTAATTGATAGCCAGTTGTACCAGCTGGGTTGTTTAAATCGCCTAAAATGACTAACGGTTGTTGCCCCATCGCTAAGTATTTCTCTAGTTGTAGCCATTCATAGGCAAAACCTGTACAGGGTGTTTCCCACCAAGAAAAGTGACCAGAGACAACAGTAAGCGTACCTTTTGAACTCTCTGTCTCCGCTACTAAGATTTTTCTTGTTCGATAATTCGTTGGTTCTTGGCTTTCTGAAATAAGGAGAGCTTCACTAGTCAACGGACATTTCGAAAGTAGTGCGTTCCCTTCTTCATAAATAGCATAACCAATGTGGCTCATTTCCCAACTCCAATAATAGTGTTGGCCTTTTTCAGCTAGATATTGAACGATTAGATATGCAAAATTATCTTCATGGATTGGCGTTTGGGTCGCTATGGGACAAAAAGTAGTTAACTGTTCTAACGGCACTTTCTTGGAAGCGACTTTCTGATTCACTTCTTGTAAGGCAATTATTTCACTTTCAGAAGATAAAATCACCTTGGCAATCTCCTCTAATTTTTTTAATGGTTCTTCTTCTAACCAGCTATGAGTATTGATTGTTAAAAGATTCATCTTTTCCCCTTCTCTTACATGTGATTAGGTCTGTGAGTGGGACAAAAATCACTTTGGATTTTTGCTTCACGCGCAAAACCTGATAAACGGCGGGAACAGAACCAACTCCTTCGGAAATAAGCCGAAATTATCCAAAAATTAAAAAGCAATTTCCGGAAATTCCTTCTTATTTCTCGGAGTTAAACGGTTCTGTCCCGACCTCATACCTAATCATTTAAATTTCAATCTGTCCGATCACAGTTCCCGCAGTGGTGGTTCCTAGTTGATGAATAACTACTTGTTCCACTTTGTCGCTGTTTGTAAAAGCGACAATAATCGTTGTTTCTTTGCCAGCTTGTTCAATCACATCCAAGTTCATTTTAGCTAGTTTCGTCCCAGCTTTCAATGATTGTCCTTCTTTAACAAAAGATTCAAAAGCAGGTGTTGCCATTTCAACTGTATCAATTCCCATATGGACAAGTACTTCAATACCTTCTTCTGTTTGTAGCCCAATCGCATGTTTGCTTGGGAAAACACTTAGGACTTTCCCCGAAATTGGTGCCACCACCTCTCCTTCTAGAGGCTTAACTGCAAATCCATCCCCCATCATTTTTTGTGAAAAGACAGGATCATTGACTTGCGCCATTGGAATAACTTCCCCTGTCGCTACAGCCACGAAATCTTTTTTCTTACCTAAGAAATTCGTTGTTGGCACTCCTGCTGTACTTTCTGCTATAACTGGTTCTGGAATGTCAACGCCGGAAGCTAGTAAATCTTCAATATCGGATTTTAAAACATCAGCTTTTGGTCCATAAACGGCTTGAACGCCATTATCTTTCACAATCAAGCCCATTGCGCCTGCCCGTTTCCACGCCTCTTCCGAACCGACTTTTTCTCGATCCTTTACACTGACACGTAAGCGTGTCATACACGCATCAACTTCTTTGATATTTTGTTTACCACCAAGTAAGTAGACAATTTGCGCGATTTGCTGATCGACGACGCCTAAACCAGCCGCGCCAGATGCGATTTCTTCGCCGTTATCATTGTCGTAGTTTCCATTTCTTCCAGGTGTTGCGTAATTAAATTTTTTAATTAAGAAATTCGCTAAGAAATAAGTGACAACACCAAAAATGATGACCATTAAAACAAAATTGATTAAATCGCCACCTAAACCAGCTTTTATTGCTAGCGGTGTTCTTGTTAACAATTCAATATTTCCAAACGAATGCACACGCAATGGTAAAATATCAGCCATTGCAAAAGCAGCACCTTGGATCACGGCATAAATCACATAAAGCGGCACTGCAGCAAACATAAACATGAATTCTAACGGCTCTGTCACACCAGTTAAGAAAACAGCTAAAGCAGCAGAAAAATACATTGATTTATATTTAGCTTTTTTATCTGCATCGACATTACGATACATCGCCAAAGCCATCCCCATTAAAATTCCTGAAGAACCAATCATTTGGCCTACTTTGAATCGAGCTGGTGTCCAATTTTCTAAGACAAACTGATACTTGCTCATATCACCAGCACCTTTAAGATTCACTAAGTCTGTTGCCCAAGCCAACCATAAAGGGTCTTGACCAAAGACTTGGGTTCCAGCTTGTGCGCCAGATAAAATTTCATACGTTCCACCTAATTGTGTATAGTTGATTGGAATCGTCAACATATGATGTAACCCAAAAGGTAATAACAAACGTTCCAACGTTCCATATAAGAATGGCGCTAAAATAGGCGCACTATCTTGAGATTGCGCAATCCATAACCCAAAATTATTAATTCCCGCTTGAATATTTGGCCAAATAAGTGCTAATGCAATTGAGACAATTGTTGACCACAAAATAACGACAAATGGGACAAACCGTTTACCATTAAAAAATGATAGCGCATCTGGTAATTTCCGATAATTGTAATACTTGTTGTAAGCCATCGCACCGACAAAACCAGCAATAATTCCTACAAAAACACCCATATTTAATGCCGGAGCTTCTAAGACACTTGTAAAGAATCCCTTCACCATAATCTTGGTGCCAAATAAGGTATGCGTGAAAGCTTGTTCATCAGCTAACATTTCATTTGTTACACCAAAAATGGCTCCAGTAATACGGTTGATTAAAACAAAAGAAATCCCCGCTGCAAATGCTCCACCTGCACGATCTTTGGCCCAACTGCCACCTATTGCTAACGCAAATAGTAAATGTAAGTTGCCAATAATTGCCCAACCGATACTCTCTAGAACTCCGCCTGTTGTTACTAACAAGCCTAAATTAGGATCGATTAAAGGAAGCGATTTCCCAATACTAATCATTAAACCCGCTGCGGGCATTACTGCCACAACGACCATTAAAGCTTTCCCGAATTTTTGCCAAAACTCAAAACTAAACATTTTTTTCATTCCTGCCACTCCTTACGCAATCGGTTTCGTTATGTTGCCATTATATACTCCTGTTTCCTTTTTGTAAATGCTTTAATTTCAAAAATATTGTGGAAAACAACTCCCTACTACTTAATCCTTTTTTATTTTGTCTTTTAATAAAGCAAATAAAGCTCCTTCTATCCTACCTTTGTTTCAGCTTTTATTCATAAGATTACACTTTTTAAGCATTGACTATTGACTAATGCAATCGGTTGCGTTTATGATAGACCTATCAATAAAATCACTGAGGGGGATTCTCATGAAACAAATCAAACGTTTATTCCAAATTGATCCTTGGAAAATCCGTACTACACACTTAGATAAAGAAAATTTACGTTTACAAGAATCATTAACGAGCATTGGCAATGGCTATATGGGGATGCGGGGAAATTTTGAAGAACACTATTCTGGCGACTACCATCAAGGAACCTATTTAGCAGGTGTTTGGTATCCAGACAAAACACGTGTTGGTTGGTGGAAAAATGGTTATCCTGAATATTTTGGTAAAGTGATTAACGCAATTAATTTCATCGCAATGGACTTACAAATTGATGGACAAACAATTGATTTAGCCACTACAACTTACGAAGATTTTTCTTTAGAATTAGACATGCAAAACGGGGTTCTTTCTCGGCAATTCACCATCCAAACACCGAAGAACAAAGTGCGCTTCTCTTTTGAACGTTTTTTAAGCTTAGAAAAAAAAGAAGCAGCTTACATCCACTTAACAATTGAAATGCTGGAAGGTACAGGCACAATCACTCTTCACTCAAAATTGGATGGCGATGTTCAAAATGAAGACAGCAATTATGAAGAACATTTTTGGGAAGAAAGAGCTATTGAAACACAAGAAACACTTGGTTTTGTTACAACTAAGACCATTCCTAACAACTTTGAAATAGAGCGTTTTACAGTGACTGCAGGCATGCGCCATTTCATCGATGGAGCCTCTGTTGTGCCTACATATACACAACAGCCCTTGGCTTTAACCGCAGAATTGACGGTGTCTTTAAACGAAGGCGAAACGACCGCTATCACAAAAGAAGTGCTTGTCGTTACCAGTCGTGATGTGCCAGAAACGCAACAAATCAAACGAGTAAACGAATTATTTGCAGAAATGACTACCTTGTACCCTGAAGCAAAAGCTGGGCAAGCTGCCGCTTGGGCAAAACGTTGGCAATTAGCTGATGTTGTTATTGAAGGAGATGATGAAGCCCAACAAGGCATTCGTTTTAATCTTTTCCAACTTTTCTCAACCTACTATGGCGAAGACGATCGTTTAAATATCGGACCAAAAGGCTTTACTGGCGAAAAATATGGTGGTGCCACATATTGGGATACTGAAGCATATGCTGTCCCACTTTACTTGGCGTTGGCTAAGCCCGAAGTTACTAAAAATCTACTGAAATATCGCCACAATCAATTGCCTCAAGCCATTCATAATGCCCAACAACAAGGGTTAAAGGGTGCCCTTTACCCAATGGTTACTTTTACTGGTGTCGAATGTCATAATGAGTGGGAAATCACTTTTGAAGAGATTCACAGAAATGGTGCGATTGCTTATGCGATTTATAATTATGTCAACTATACAGGAGATGAAGATTATCTAAAAGATGCTGGTCTAGAAGTACTTGTAGCAATCGCTCGTTTTTGGGCAGATCGGGTCCACTTCTCCCAACGTCATAAACAATATATGATTCATGGCGTAACGGGGCCAAATGAATATGAAAATAATATCAATAATAACTGGTATACCAATACCATCGCTGCGTGGGTTCTACGTTACACCCGTGAGTCTTATTTAAAATTCCAAGAAGAAACAACGCTCAAAATTGCAGACGACGAATTAGCTAAATGGGCAGACATTGTAGAAAATATGTACTTCCCAGTGGATAATGAATTAGGCATTTTTGTACAACATGACACTTTCTTAGATAAAGATTTAATGCCTGTTTCTGATTTACCACTTAGTGAGCTGCCTTTAAATCAACATTGGTCATGGGATAAAATTTTGCGGTCTTGTTTCATTAAACAAGCCGATGTTCTTCAAGGAATTTATTTCTTCAATGACGCCTTTTCTTTAGAAGAAAAACGCCGGAACTTTAACTTTTACGAACCAATGACTGTCCATGAATCTTCTCTTTCACCAAGCATTCATGCTGTGTTAGCTGCTGAATTAGGCATGGAAGAAAAAGCAGTGGAAATGTATCAACGAACAGCGCGCCTTGACTTAGATAATTACAATAATGATACAGAAGATGGCTTACACATTACCTCAATGACTGGTAGTTGGCTAGCGATTGTTCAAGGTTTTGCCCAAATGAAAACGGACCATCAACAACTAAAATTTGCACCCTTTTTACCAGCGACATGGACAGCCTACTCATTCCACATTAATTATCGGAATCGTTTACTATTTGTTGAAGTTGCAGCAGACCAAGTGGCCTTCACTTTACTCGACGGTCCTGCAATTCCATTAACTGTTTACGATCAAAAATACACGTTAAAAGATCGATTAGTTTTACCGATCAGAAAGGAAGAAGTTCATGTTTAAAGGCGTTTTGTTTGATTTAGATGGCGTTATTACTGATACAGCAGAATTTCATTACCACGCTTGGAAAAAATTAGGGAACGAAATTGGAATTTCCATTGACCGTGTTTTCAACGAACAACTGAAAGGTGTAAGCCGTGAAGATTCTCTGCAGTTACTGTTAAAATACGGAAAAAAAGAAGGCACGTTTTCTTCTGAAGAATTTGCCCAGTTAGCGCAACGGAAAAACGATTATTACTTGGAAATGATCCAAGCGATTACGCCTGAAGATGTCTACCCAGGAATTCTTTCTTTATTAACGGAATTACGTGAAGCCAATATTAAAATCGCCTTGGCTTCTGCAAGTAAAAATGGGCCTTTCCTTTTAGAAAAAATGCAATTGACGCCCCTTTTTGATGCCATTGCTAATCCAGCAGACGTTCAGGCAGGCAAACCCGCTCCAGATATTTTCATTTTAGCTGCGAAAGAAATTGATTTGACACCAGCAGAATGTCTTGGCATTGAAGATGCCAAAGCTGGGATTCAAGCGATTCTTGCTAGTGGAGCGCAGCCTGTTGGCGTTGGCCGCAAAGAAGAGTTAGGCGAAGGGTTGCCCATCGTGCCAGAGACGAGCGCTTTAACGTTTGATTACTTAAAAAAAGTGTGGCTTGATCATGAAGGATAATCGTATCACCGTAACCGATATTCCAAACACAAACTTAAAAAAAATTACTTTGAAGAACGACTTTTTAGAAGTCGTTCTTCTCAATTATGGCGCGCGCCTCCATCAACTTTTGATGCCAAACAAAAATAATCATTGGGAAAATATCCTTTTATCGTATGATTCGTATCAAGATGTATTAAAGGATCAAAGCTTTTTTGGCGCCACTGTTGGGCCAGTTGCTGGACGCATACGTAATGGCCATTGGCAAAATGGAATATTAGAACAAAACAGCGACAGTCATCATATCCATGGTGGCTCAAAGGGGTGGTCTTTTCAATATTGGACAGTCGAGCCCTTTGAAAAAAAAGATATCATTGGCGTTGCTTTTCATTTAACCGATACCATTTCTGGCTATCCTGGACCAATTGAGGCCACCATCACCTACCAGCTAGAAGATAATCATTTACGAATGATCAGTACTGGACGGAGTAAACAGGAAACACTTTTTAATCCTACAAACCACGCCTACTTTAATTTATCTGGCGATGGAAAGTTAGACATTCTGTCACATTTGCTATCTTTGAACTGTCAAGGTATGTTAGAATTAGACGATAATAAGCTGCCTACTGGACGGATTTTACCAGCTTCTGAACTATCCATACGTTTTAATGAACTGACACCTATCGAAACAATCCTCCAACGCTATCCAACTGGGTTAGATGATGTTTTCCCCTTAGTTGGCTCTGACTTAAGACAGCCACAATTATGCTTACAAGAACCTACTTCTGGAAGAAAAATGACGATAGCAACAACGAACCAAAGTATGGTATTATTTTCTACGACTGGTTTTGAGGCTCCATTTTCTATTAATGGACAAGCGATGCATTCAAACTATGGCTTAGCAATTGAACCACAAGAGTATCCAGACATTGTTCATCATCCTCAGTGGGGCTCTATTTTATTACCAGCTAATAAAAAGCAAACCTACCAAACGGTTTATCAATTTAACCTTCTATAATCACTAAGAAAGGCGTGGCAAAAATGGCAATTACAGTAAAAGATGTCGCTAAGAAAGCGGGGGTTGCAACCTCAACCGTTTCGCGTGTCATTAACGATCATCCAAGTATTTCTGAATCGACAAAAAAGAAAGTGCGAAAAGTCATGGATGACTTAGGCTATGTGCCAAATATGACAGCACGGAATTTGGGTAAACGAATTTCAAGTGCCATTGGCGTAATTTTACCTCCTTTAGATTCGAAAGAACGGTTAGGGAATCCATTTTATTTAGAAATTATGGAAGCCATCAACGAGGAAGCCCGTCTTTACGATATGACTACTGCTATTGCAACTGCCAAAAGTTTTGATGTACTATTGGAAAACGTTAAAAGAATGCATCTTCAAAAACAAGTGGACGGTTTTATTCTTGTGTATTCAGATAGTAAGGACCCCGTCATTGATTACTTATACGAAAACAACATTCCCTTTACTTTAATCGGTCAACCTTACCAACATGAAACGGAAATAGTTTACGTGGATAATGATAATCAATTATTAGGGAAACAAGCGACGGAATTTTTAATTGAAAACGGCCATAAAAATATTTTATTTGTGACCAATACAACGCATGAAAGTTTGTACTTTGAACGTTACTTTGGTTATCAAAAAGCAATGATGATGCAAGGATTAACTGTTTTACCAAGCGTTGCGTTAGAAAAACCTGAAGATTACATGGCTTTCGATGATATTCTTCATCAAAATAATGCCACGGCGTTGGTGGTGATTGATGATATCTTTGCTTTGCGGACGATGCAACTTGCGCAAATCTATGGTTATCAAGTTCCTGAAACGTTATCCATTATTAGTTTTAACAACTCAATCTTTTCAACATTGACACATCCTTATCTAACAAGTATTGACATCGACACGTCAGAATTAGGTCGAATGGCGATGAAAAAATTATATGAATTAATCCACGAAGAATTGACGAATGGTGTCCGTCTCGTTATTCCTCACAAATTAATTAAGCGTGAAACAGTTATTCCTATTCATTAAAAAAGAAGCGTAAGCAGTTTAACACTGCTTACGCTTCTTTCTATGTGTACGCTCTTATTCGTATGTATTACTTTTATAAAATAACTTTTTGCGAAATTTTTTTCCAAAACGTTTCTTCTTTTGCATCAAATTGAGCTGGTTCCCCGTCAGACAATTTTTCATTTAATAATGATAATTTTTCTTGATGTTTTGCATACTCATCTTTTTTTATTAGCTCTAAACGATACGCACGATCCAAGATCGACTCTCGATAGTTAACATTCATCTTCGTTGCCTTCGCCATTTCTTACATTCCTTCCCAAAATAAATTTTCATTTTTTCGTTAAATTCTTCTATAATTATAACAAAAATATCAGAAAAATAAATATGAAACAAACGATAATTGCGAAAATTTTGTTTTTTCATGCAATTATCGTTCGATTATTTAAGAAATTAAAATTATTAACCAATAATTAATCAATCAGCAAACGCATTAAATGAACATCTAAAAATTCACCTTGGTCTGTTTTGGCGCCCCGAGGCATAATTGCCTCTGTTTCAAACCCTAATTTTTTATAGACATGAATCGCTCGTTGATTACGATCCTGTACCGTTAATTCCAAGCGACGAATAACATGACTTTCATGCGCCCAGCGAATAAGTTCTTCCATCAGGATACTGCCCAGTCCATAGCCCCAGTACTGTTTTAAAATACTAATGCCGATTTCACCAATATGCTCCATCCGCTTTTTAGAAGAAGCAGACACAGATGCGGTCCCAATGATCGCTTCTCCCGCTAATGCCACCAATAAAACATTATTTGGCGATTCATAGAGTGTTGCTAGATTTTCAGCCAATTCTGCTGTCGACATAGCCATTCCTCGCTCATCCATTACCAAATAGGGCGTTTCACTCCCAATTTTTGACATCACAGATAGTAATTGATCCGCATCAGTAGGCACTGCTTCTCGAATAGAAAATGTTTGTTCAGTCATATTCGCGAGCCTCCCACGCTTGTAAAATCTCTGCTATTCTTTCTTCTGCCAATGGACCAGTTCCGCGGAATTCAAGAACTCTCTTGTCCACTTCTTGAGAATCTTTATTTAAAATAATTTCTAAATAATCTTCTGGCAATTCTTCTTCAATCAAGCTGCCCCATTCTACAACGGATAGCCCATCTCCTTCAAAATACTCATCTAACCCTAATTCATCCGCACCCTCTTCAACACGGTAAACATCCATATGGTATAACGGAAGTCGTCCTTGTGGATATTCTCGGATAATCGTATAGGTGGGACTTTTAATCATTTGGGAAATGCCTAATCCTAAAGCAATCCCTTTCGTCATTGTCGTCTTACCGGCCCCTAAATCACCAGTCAGGACAATTACATCACCAGCTTGTGCCTTTTGTCCAATGATTTTAGCAATTGCTTCTGTTTCCAATGGATTGTTCAGGACAATGTTCATTTTTTTGCCTCCCATCTGCAAGAATCTATGTATGAAAGTATACCGAAAATTCAATAAGTTGACTAGTGGCAGCTTCAAAAAAATAAAGTTGAGGCCCAAGTGTCCTGGGAACCTCAACTTCTACTTTGCTTATTTATCATGCTTTGACATAGTTAATTAGTCGTTCATTAATGTTTGAGCAGCTGTAATGATTGATAATTTATAAACATCTTCTTCGTTTGCACCACGTGATAAGTCAGAAACTGGTTTGTTCAATCCTTGTAAGATTGGGCCAATTGCTTCAAAGTTACCTAAACGTTGAGCAATTTTGTAGCCAATATTTCCTGATTGTAAATCTGGGAATACAAAGACTGTTGCTTCTCCAGCAACTTTTGAGTTGGGCGCTTTTAATTGTGCAACAGAAGATACATAAGAAGCATCAAATTGTAATTCACCATCAATCGCATATTCAGGTGCTAATTCTTGCGCAATTTTTGTAGCTTCAGCAACTTTTGTTACTTCTGGTGCTTTTGCAGAACCTTTTGTTGAAAAACTTAACAATGAAACTTTTGGTTCAATGTCAAATAATTCAGCTGTTTTGGCACTATCAACAGCAATTTCAGCTAATTCTTGTGCAGTTGGGTTCACGTTAATCGCGCAGTCTGAGAATAAATATCTTTCTTGGTCACGACCACGAATCATTAAGAAGGCACCACTTGTACGGCTTACGCCTGGTTTTGTTTTAATGATTTGTAACGCAGGACGAACTGTATCACCTGTTGAGTGGATAGCACCACTAACCATACCATCAGCAATACCCATGTAAGTTAACATAGTACCGAAATAGTTGACATCTTTTAAGATTTTTTCAGCATCTTCTTTAGTAGCTTTTCCATTACGGCGTTCAACAAATGCTTCGACCATTTCATCCCATTTTTCATAATCATTTGGGTTGATAATAATAAAGTTTGATGTGTTGATTCCACGAGCCATAGCAGCATTTGCAATATCTGTTGGATCACCAATTAAGATTGGTTCTACTAATTCATCAGATTTTAAGCGGGCAGCAGCACCTAAGATTCTAGGATCTGTTGCTTCAGGGAAAACAATTTTGATATTACGGCGTACGACTTTAAATTTTAAGCTATCGAATAATTCCACGATAAACCCTCCAGTTTTATATTTACAAAATCCATCATACACTATTCTCAATGAAAATAACAGTTTTTTCTAGCTGTATTAGTCAAAAAAACCAATAATCCGATAAACTTTTCACAAACTAACTCTTCTACACTATAACAGATTGTGCTGTTACATTACACTGTTTCAGGAAGTTGCCAATCAATCGGCGTTTCCCCTAAACGTTCTAGAGCGGCATTCGCTTGAGAAAACGGACGTGAGCCAAAAAAACCACGATGCGCTGACAATGGACTTGGATGTGGCGATTTGATAATCACATGCCGAGTCATATCAATCATTTTAATTTTTTCTTGAGCTGGACGTCCCCATAAAATGAAAACAACGGGTTTTTCACGCTCATTCAACTTTTCGATAATGACATCTGTCAGTTGCTCCCACCCTTTACCTCGATGGGAATAGGCTTGACCTGCCCGAACGGTCAACACAGTATTTAATAACAACACGCCTTGTTTAGCCCAGCTTTCTAAAAAGCCATGGTTGACGGGTTGGTACCCTAAATCAGCTTGTAATTCTTTGTAAATATTCACAAGAGATGGCGGCACTTTCACACCTGGCTGGACAGAGAAACTTAGTCCGTGTGCTTGATTGGGTCCATGATATGGGTCTTGTCCCAAAATTACTACTTTTACTTCTTCAAAAGGGGTTAGTTCTAACGCTGAAAATAAATGATACATATCTGGATAAATCGTTTGTGTCTGATATTCTTTTTTCAAAAATTCCCGCAATTCTTGATAATACGGTTTTTCAAATTCAGCAGATAAAACGGTTTGCCAACTATTGTGAATAATTTCTTTCATAATGCTCACTCCTTCGCTCTCTAAGCATAACGAATTTCTCCAAACCTGACAAGAAATTTCTGGGTACTTTCTCTTGGAAAAACGTGGTAAACTATAGGTAAGCTTTAAATAGATAATGAGGTGTAGAGAATCGATGATTAAATTAATTGCTTCAGATATGGATGGAACACTTTTAGATGCAAAAATGAGCATCACAAATGATAACGCTTCAGCAATTCGCGAAGCGGAACGTTTAGGAATCGAATTTATGGTTGCTACTGGCCGCGCATATACCGAAGCGAAACCCGCGTTAGAAGAAGCTGGAATTGACTGTGCCATGATTACTTTAAACGGCGCCCAAGTGTTCGACAAAGATGGACACTCACTTTTCACGGCTGGGATCGAAAAAGAAACAGTAACAGAAGTACTAACTATTTTGAGTCAACACAATGTTTACTATGAAATCTCTACAAATAAAGGTATTTTTTCTGAACATCAAGAAAAAAGAATTGAAAACTTTGCCGCTCATATTGCAGAATCCATGCCCCATTTAACTTATAAAGTGGCGATCGCCATGGCTTCAGCACACCTATCTTTATTGCATATTACCTATGTTGATCGTTTAGACGACATTTTAAAAGATGATTCGATTGAAGTCCTTAAAATTATTGGCTTCAGTATGGATGGGCCGAAAGTATTAGGTCCTGCTGGGATGGAAGTAGAAGAACTAGATGATTTGGTTGTTACCTCTTCTGCGCTTAATAATATTGAAATTAACCACCGCCTAGCACAAAAAGGGATTGCGGTTGCGCGCGTCGCTAAAGAACGTGGGATTCCCGCTGAACAAGTCATGACTATTGGTGATAATTTAAATGACGTCAGCATGATTCAATGGGCTGGGGTAAGTTTTGCAATGGGCAATGCCGAACTGGAATTAAAAGAATACGCTAAATATGAAACAGCCACTAATTTAGAAAATGGTGTTGGCGAAGCCATCCTGCGTGCAATAAGAGAAGATTTGTAATAAGCACTACCAGTTACAGCACTCATTTATATATAGAAAGGAGATCGTGTCGTGTCTGAATTTTTTATTCAAGAACAACAGTTAGGAAAAGTTACGCGAACCATCGTGAAAGACCAAGCAGGCCGTTCACTTTTTCTATTGGTGGGGCGCTGGGGCACACGAGGAGATGCGCTTTCTTTATATGCAATGAACGGAGAAATTTTAGCCAGTATTAAACAAGTTTCTTGGACTTTTGGTACACGATTTGAGTTATATCAGCGTTTTGAAAAAGTGGGTACTCTACGAAAACTGTTCAATTTGAATGCTGATTTCTATTATGTTCAAGGCCTTCACTGGGCAGTTGTTGGGGATATCAAAGCGCACCAATATTCAATTTATCAAGTCCATAAAAAAATCATGTCAATGGATAAAACCATGCTTTGTACAGGCGACTATTTTGTTTTAACTGTTGCCAATGATGAGGACGCACCGTTGTGCATCTGTATAGCAGCTGTCCTTGACTACTGGTTATATAATAAGAAAAAACAAAAAACTTCCGATGATTTTGGATTAGATTTTGATCCTTTAACGGATTAATGAAAAATAACGAAGCTAAAGTGATTGACTTTAGCTTCGTTATTTTTACACTTCTTTTTGCATATGATTGTATAAGTGACCACTAATAGTCATTGTTGTGACATCTTTAAAGCCTTTGCTTGCGTATAACTTTCTCGCCCCTGGATTGTCAAAATCAACATTTAGACCCAAGGCTTGCTTCCCGCTAGCTTTGGCTACTTCAGGTAAAGCATCTAATAACTTAGAACCAATTCCCATTCCACGGAAACGTTCATCCACAGAGATCGTGTCTAAATACCATTCATTAGGCAAAGTTTCTTCTTCAATAAATAGCCGAACATCTTCTGCTAAGCCATGTTTTTTAAAGACTTCTCTTAAAGGTTCATCAATAATCTTTTCATCTTCCGCAGGATAGCCGACAGCAATCCCTGCAACTTCACCTGCATGTTCATAAACTAAAATTCGTTGATAGCCATAGCGATAGGTTGGATACGCCGTTGCCTCTGCTAACAGGTCAATCATTTGTTCTTCTGAGACTTCTTCTAAAATTGGTAACTCCATATCTTTTAAAATAACTAAGACCAGCCGAGCAATCGCTTGACCGTCTTCTTTTGTTGCCGAGCGAATCATTGTAATTCTCCTTTACATTTAACTAAAAAAGAACTGGCTACTATCATTACTGACTTAGCCAATTCCTTTTATCTTGTCTTTAGTATAACAAATTTATTATTGAATTTCTACTGTAACCTGACGTCGTCCCCAAAGACGGCATTGGTCTACTGAATCAAAATGAACATCAATAATATTTCCTTGAATAGCGCCACCTGTATCTCCAGCAATAGCAAAGCCATAACCAGAGACTTTCACTAATGAACCTAGAGGAATTACACTTGGATCGACTGCAACTACATTGCTTTCTTTACTTAAGTCAATACCAGTAGCACTTAGATTACTTGCACCAGCTTCGCGCCAAGAATAAGCAGTTGATTCCATCTGAAGCACACGACCAGAGCCAGTTCCTGGTGTTGATGATTCGCCTGTCGATGATTCTGGCGTTGATGACGATTCGGATGAACTAGCTGAACTTGAAGATTCAGTGCTACTGCTTTCCGTACTTGTAGAAGAGCTTGATGCTTGACTGCTTGACTCTTCAGCAGCTTCGGCTTCTAGTTTAGCCGCCGCATCTGCTTGCGCTTGTTTGTCGGCAGCTGCTTGTTTCTTCGCTGCTTCTGCTTTGGCAGTTTCTGCCGCACGTTTTTTCTGTGCCTCATCTGCTGCTTTTTCGCTGACTAAGCGTTGTTGCTCTTTCTGTTTGTCTGTCGAAATTTGAGCCAATAATTCTTCATTATTCGCCATTTTTTCTTTTAACTCAGAGACTTTATTATTCATTGAAGAAGCTTCAACTTGTAATTTCTCTTCATTTTGTTTTAAAGTTGTTTGCGTATTTTCAACTTTTTCTTGTAATGCAGCTAACTTTTCTTTTTCGCTAGTTAAGCTTTCAATCTTTTCCCGTTCAAAGTTTTGTAAAACGGTCATGGCGTAGGCCCGATTAAAGAAATCTGATAAATTTTCTGCATCTAATAAGGCTTGCCAAGTACGTTGGTCGCCATTTAATTGAATATCCTTCATACGATCGCCAACAGCTTCTTTACGACGAGAAATATTTTTTTCTGTTTTTTCTATTTCCTCTTTCGAAGTTTTCAACGTATCTTCCGCTTTTGAAATTTGCGTTTTTAAACGTTCGATTTCCGCATATTTAGCATTTACATCGTCTAAGGCTGAATTGATTTCTTTACTAATTAACTCCCCAGATTGTTTCGCTTGCGCTTCTTTTTCTTGCAACGAATCAAGTGATTCTGCTGCCGCAGCGACTGGAAGTCCAAAATTGATAAGCATCATTGTTGTTAAAAATGGTATCAACTTTTTAACCTTCACTAAATCCAACACCTTTCCTAACTTATCTAAAACACCTACTCATTATACTAGTCAGGAGGGCTTGTTTTATTTCAATTATGTTACAATTTGTTACAATTTAAATGCAACTCTTTTTTTATCCTGCGTTTATTCATTAGTCCATTTCTATCTCAATTCTTTAAGAATTTCTTAAGACGCCTTAAAAACTAGCTTTTGACGATTTTTCTTTTTTTCATCCCATTAGACCATTGATTGAAATATTTTGTAATATTTTTTGTTAATTATTGGCCCTTTTTCTTCAAATCTTCTAAGAGATGCCGAACTTCTTTGGAATTTTTAATGTTTTTTAAAGTTAGTTTTGGGTAATTGTTAATAAAACGACGTTGTTGGAAATTTAACCGATTTTGGAAATGCTCTTTTTTGGTTCGTTCTTTTAACTTCTGCCAATCAGCTGTAGCGATTTCCATTTTTGTGTTCAACCGTTGCTTAAATTCTTGTTGGTTCGTTTCCAACGTTTGTCCCATCTCGGTAATAAGTTTTTTGAAACCTTGCATGTTCAGCAACGTATAAATTAAGTCAAGCCCCATTACAATCACTATGCAAAGGGCTAAGTAGTTGCCAAAGGTTGCTTGTAAAAAGCTGACAACTTTGGCGATTTCTGGTTGAATAACTTTGACAATCAAGACACAACCCAATCCCCAAAAAAGAGAAACTGGTAAAGCCACGCGACCGTTTAAATTAAAAGGTACATCATGATAATCCCACCAAGAGGCATGGAACAGTTTTTCCAAGCCATAACTAGTGACATATTCTAAAATTGTCACTAAAACAGCCGATCCGACATACAATACCAAGAGATTGTTTTCAAAGGGTTCCACAAAATAGAGAACGCTTAAGACCCCAAATCCATAAATAGGACAATAGGGCCCTACCAAAAATCCTCGATAAACAAATTTTTTGGCTTTTAATGAACAATACACCGTTTCCCATAACCAACCGATAAAGGAATAAATAAAAAATAACAAAATAATCTGACTCATTTTTTCCACGTTTCTGTCACACTCCACTTCTTTGCTCTTTTCTTCTATTTTAACAGAAGTTGAGAAAATGTAGCGAACAACTTTCTTTCATTGAAAGATTAGGCTACAATGAGAGCAGCAAAGGGAGGAATCTTATGTTTGGTTTATTGAAATACGCAAAAAATTATCGAAAACAAATTATCCTCGGTCCAGTCTTCAAATTTTTAGAAGCTTGTTTCGAGTTAGTCTTGCCCTTATTCATGGCTCACTTAGTCGATGTCGGTATTCGGCAAAACGACCGACAGACTGTCATAGAAATGGCCCTCTGGATGCTTGTTATGTCGTTAGTTGGTTTATTTTTTGTCATGATTTGTCAATATTATGCTTCAGTCGCTTCGCAAGGTTTTGGGACGGAGCTAAGAAATCAATTAATGAAGAAAATTAATCAGCTTTCACACAAAGAATTGAATAGTTTTGGTACAGATACCCTCATCACCCGGATCACAAACGATATCAACCAGCTTCAATTGGCTTTAGCGATGTTTATTCGGTTGGTCATTCGGACACCTTTTTTAAGTATCGGTTCTGTGGTCATGGCTTTTTACATTGACGTGCAGATGGGCTTTCTTTTCCTATTACTTTTACCAATTTTTAGCCTTATTCTCTTTATTATCATTAAAGTGACTGTGCCTTTATATCAAAAAGTCCAAGAATATTTGGATCGGTTAAACCGTCAAATTAGTCAAAATTTAAGCGGTGTCCGTGTGATCCGTGCGTTTGCTAGAAAGGAAACAGAGCAACGACATGTTGATAAAGCTTCAGATGATTTAGGCGATATTTACATTCGTGTATCGAATGTCTCTGCTTTATTAACGCCTTTAACCACTTTGATTATGAATGTTGGAATTTTATTTTTACTTTATTTTAGTGGCTTAAAAGTTTCTTTCGGTTCCCTGCAACAAGGGGAAGTTTTAGCATTGATCAATTATATGAATCAAATGATGCTCGCTTTAATTGTTGCTTCTAATCTCGTGGTAATTTTTACGCGAGCTGCCGCTTCCGCAAACCGTGTCAATGAGGTTTTAACTGTAGAAAGCCAGTTAACAGATACACCAGAATCAGCAAAAACATCTCCACAATTTGGTGATATTACCTTTGACCATGTAGATTTCCGCTATGAACCAGAGGCCGGTTTGGCTTTGGAAAATATCAATTTTACGATTCCTAAAGGCTCAATTCTCGGCATCACAGGACCTACCGGCAGCGGGAAAAGTACCTTAACCCAACTCATTCCCAGATTTTATGATGTGAGTGCAGGAAACCTTTTTATTAATGGTGTAAATGTGCGCGATTGGCCGCTCTTTACTTTACGCCAACAAGTTGCAAGTGTTCCACAAACTGCCGTCTTATTTACAGGGACTATTCGAGAAAACTTACAATGGGGCAAACCAAATGCAACTGATGAAGACTGTTGGGAAGCATTAGCTATCGCCCAATGTAAAGAATTTGTTGAACAATTAGACCAAGGGTTAGACACGCCTGTTAACGAAGGCGGAAAAAACTTTTCTGGTGGACAAAGACAACGGTTGACCATTGCCCGCGCCTTGATTAGGAAACCGCATTTACTTATTTTAGATGATTCCTTGAGTGCCCTCGACTATCAAACAGATTTGAATCTGCGCCGTGCTTTACAAAAAGAACGAGCAGAGACAACCGTTATTTTAATTTCACAACGCGTGAGTTCGATTGCTACGGCGAATCAAATTTTAGTCCTAGATAGTGGAAAAGTCGCTGGCCTTGGCACCCACGAAGAATTACTTACTTCTTCTAAAGAGTATCAAGAAATCGTTGCATCACAGGAGGAGGATACCCATGCAAACTAAAAAAATTCATTTTGGTGCCTTCTCACGTTTTAAGCCGTATTTACTACGCTATCCAAAAGAAATTATCGGCGCCTTAATCCTAGGAATTCTCAGTGGTTTTTCGACTGTCCTCATGACTTATTATATAGGTAAATCCGTTGATACAATGGTTGGTAAAGGACAAGTCAATGCTGCGCAACTCATCAAAATTTTAGGTTTATTAGCAGGGATTTTACTCGTAACCGTTCTAAGTCAATGGCTGATTCAACGTCTCGGTAATCGCGTGTCTTATTTATCGACCACACAGCTGAGAAAAGATGCCTTTGCCCATTTAAATCAATTACCGTTAAGTTATTATGACCAAACATCACACGGAAATATCGTCAGTCGCTTTACCAACGATATTGACAATATTTCAATGGCTTGCTCGGCTGTCTTCAACCAATTATTTTCCGGCATGGCCACCGTCGTTGTTGCTTTGCTCTTTATGATTCGGCTAAGTCCCCTGCTCACATTAGTGGTTCTTATCAGTACGCCGATTATTTTTATTGTAAACTGGCTTGTTGCAAAAGCTTCACAAAAAAACTTTGCTGCACAACAAACGATTGTTGGTGAAATTTCCGGTTTCGTTTCAGAAATGGTTGGCAACCAAAAAATTGTTAAAGCCTTTCAACAAGAACAAGCTACGCAAGAAACATTTGAAGCATTGAATCAAACGTTGTATGAAAAAGGACAGAAGGCTCAGTTTTCTTCCTCCTTAACCAACCCACTTTCTCGATTTATCGACCATTTATCTTATTTATCGATTGGATTAGTCGGTGGCTTGTTAGTTTTAAGTGGCAATCCTTTAGTCACAGTTGGTGTTATTTCCAGTTTCACCATTTACTCTAGTCAATTTTCTAAACCTTTTATTGAACTCTCAGGAATCACCAACCAAATCCAAGCAGCCTTAGCTGGATTGGAACGTACTTTTGATATGATGGATCAACCAGTTGAACGTCCTGATGCCCCGAACGCAATTGTTTTGAAAGAAGCGCGAGGCCGTGTTGAATTTAAAGACGTTGATTTTTCTTACACGCCGACGCGACCTTTAATCGAAAACTTTAATTTAATTGCTGAACCAGGAGAAACAATTGCCATTGTTGGGCGAACCGGTGCGGGTAAATCAACATTAGTGAATTTGTTAATGCGCTTTTACGAGGTCGACCATGGTCAAATTACGGTTGATACTCACGACATTACTCAAATTACTCGGGATAGCTTACGAAAAAGTTTTGGTATGGTTCTCCAAGATACTTGGCTATTCGATAGCTCCATTCGGGAAAATTTAACGTACGGAAATCCCGAAGCCTCTGACGAAGAAATTATAGAAGCCATGAAAAAAGCCCATATTTTTGATTTCGTCATGCGTTTACCTCAAGGACTAGATACCGAGATTGGTTCCCAAGGCGTTAAAATTTCTGAAGGACAACGACAATTAATGACTATTGCACGCACGATGATTAGTAATCCGCCGATGCTTATTTTAGATGAAGCGACCAGTTCAGTTGATACATTGACCGAGCAAAAAATTCAGGATGCTTTTTTACAAATGATGACTGGCCGGACCAGTTTTGTTATTGCCCATCGCTTAGCAACAATCAAAAGTGCTGAAAAAATTCTAGTTATGGACAATGGTCAAGTAGTTGAAATTGGCACCCATGACGAATTATTGCAAAAAGAACAGGGTTATTATCGTGACCTTTACGAAGCGCAGTTTAATCAAAAAGCACAATAAAAAAGAGTCACTTTTCTGGGATGATGAAAAGTGACTCTTTTAATTTTAAATTTATTGATCTAATTCAGATAATGGTTTTCCAAATAAACGTTTAAAGGGAATTTTATTGCCTAAATAATAAGTGGCAATTACTTGAATAGGAAAGAAAATAACTGTTTTAATTAAGCGTGGCACCCACCAAGCAAAATTTGCTAGATTGACGCCATACATTAAACTTAACCACAAAGGAGTTAAAATGATATTAATTAAAACGGTGACCAACAATGTCGCCAAAATCACTCGTTGCCATGTCATTTCTTTCTTATAATAGAAATAACCATAAATAGCACCAGCCAAAAAGGCATTTAAAGTAAACCCAGGAAAATAGCCTGCTTTTGGAAAAAGCAGCATTCCTACCACATCAGCCACCGCCGTGCCGATTCCAGCCCAAAAAGGTCCGAAAATCATCCCAATCAATGATTCTGGAATAAACGTGAAACTGATTTTTAAAAACGTTGTTTCATACGCAAAAAAGCGTGAAAAGACAACGACCACCGCAATGAGTACGCCCATTAACGCAATGGATTTTGTGCCAAATTTTTTCTTTGTCATTTTTAGCATCTCCTCTAAGAGCTGCTACATGACGAACCATGCAGCGAATGCGAAAACAAAACCGCGAACATTAAAAAGCTGAACGTGTTGTTCTGATGATAAGCAAAGTAAGAACCTTTGCTTTCTAGCAACACACTGTTTATGTTCTTCGTCCAAAAGGCAACATCCCATCCTTTTAGCACTTAACGCTTTGTCTCCTACTCTGTTATTTTATTTGGACAAAAGTCCTCATAAAATATACCACAAAATAGTCAAAATAACCATTAAGGTTCTCTAAAAAGCTAACGGTCGACGATCCCCTTCATGGATAACCTCACGGAAGTCCGCAAACCCCGCCTCGACACCTCTCAAAAGAATTTCAGCACTGCCGATATTGGTCGCTAAAGGAATTTCATAGACATCACTTAGACGAATCAAAGCCGTCACGTCTGGTTCATGCGGTTGCGCGGAAAGAGGATCTCTTAAAAAAATAACTAAATCAATGTTGTCTTCTGATATCATTGCGCCAATCTGTTGATCCCCACCTAATGGCCCCGATTTAAAGCAATGCACGGGTAAGCCAGTTGCTTCCATCACTTTCATGCCTGTCGTTCCTGTTGCATACAATTCATGTTTTTCTAAAATATGTTTATAAGCGGTTGCTAGTTTGATCATTAATGTTTTTTTACGATCATGAGCGATTAAAGCGATTTTCATGTTATCCAACTCCTGTCTTTGTTATATTATAACAAAAGTTTATCGATAAATCCGCTGAGAGTGTTTGCCCTTTGTCACCTTGACGAAAAAGTCTTCTTTTTCTTGTGCAACTCTCCCTTGCCGAAAGATAGCGTTTTCATTTAAACTATGAGTAACAAATCAAAAAGAAAAGAGTGACGTATCAAATGGTGGAAATGGCGCTTAGAAATGTGTATAAAAAATATGACAATGCAGAACATTATTCTGTTACAGATTTTAACTTAGAAATTACAGACCGTGAATTTATCGTCTTTGTCGGACCTTCTGGTTGCGGTAAATCAACAACATTGCGCATGATTGCTGGCTTAGAAGATATTACTGAAGGTGAATTATCAATTGGGGACAAAGTCATGAATGACGTTGCACCGAAAGATCGTGATATTGCCATGGTTTTCCAAAACTATGCGCTTTATCCGCATATGACTGTTTTTGATAACATGGCTTTTGGTTTAAAACTAAGAAAATATGATAAAGCTGAAATTAAAAAACGGGTGGAAAATGCTGCGGATATTCTGGGCTTAACAGAGTACTTACAACGTAAACCTGCGGCGCTTTCTGGTGGACAACGCCAACGTGTTGCACTTGGCCGGGCAATTGTCCGTGATGCCAAAGTCTTTTTAATGGATGAACCTTTATCAAACTTGGATGCAAAATTACGTGTAGCCATGCGTGCTGAAATCGCTAAACTACACCAACGTTTAGAAACTACGACAATTTATGTGACACATGACCAAACCGAAGCGATGACCATGGCTGATCGAATCGTAATTATGAAAGATGGCTTTATTCAACAAATTGGTTCACCAAAAGAAGTTTACAATACACCAAAAAATATGTTCGTAGCTGGGTTCATCGGCTCACCTGCCATGAATTTCTTCAAAGTTACCTTAAACAATGGGGTTATTTCTAACCAACATGGCTTAAAGCTAGCAATTCCTGAAGGAAGAAACAAAGAGCTTGTTGAACATGGTTATGAAGGCAAAGAATTAATTTTCGGTATTCGTCCAGAAGATATTCATAGCGAACAAGTGGCTTTAACGGCAATGAAAGATGCAGTGATTAAATCTGAAGTCGTTGTTTCTGAATTATTAGGGGCTGAATCCATGCTTTATACAAAAATTGGTGATACAGAGTTTATCTCAAAAGTAGATGCTCGTGACTTCCACCATCCTGGTGAAATGATTGACTTAGCTTTTGATATTAACAAAGGACATTTCTTCGACCCTCAAACAGAAGAAGTCATTAAATAAAAAAATCTCGAGGCATCCGTAATTGTGACGGATGCCTCGATTGTTTCTCTTTATGCTAATTTAACCTTCTTCTTTATCACTTTGGGTTGTTTCGCTTCTGTAAAAGTTGGAATATCTACATGTTTACTTAAGGTACTTGCTAAAAAGTAGGCAATACTGAAATCCACCAAACTATGAATTAATCCACCAACGCCCATCAAAAGAAAAATAGAATACATGAAGCCAGCTGTATAATAGGTTCCTGGCAAGTTGCCCATTGTGTAAAATACAGAAACAACCACTAGCTCGGCAGCGGAATGAATCACTCCAATTCCCACGTTAAACAACTGTAATTTCCCATTTAATAAAGTGAATTTCCCCTCTTTATTGATTAAAATTTCTGGATGCTTTTGTAAAATCACTGCGCCAATGACTGCAAAAATCAAATGAGATAAGGCCCGCAAAGCAATAATCGGTGTTGCGGATAAGAAAAAACCAAAACCTGTTCCTAGACTAACCGCAATTGCCACCACTGGAGAAATAAACATGGCAATAAAAACTGGGACGTGACTTGCTAACGTAAAACTGGCTGGACCAATGGTAATTCTTGGCATAACCATTGGAATGATAATCCCCATTGCAATTAAAAGTGCTGAAATTGTTAAACGTTTTACTGAGTTTGTTTTCATTAAAACTGCCTCCTAAAGGTGTCATGACACCTTTTTGTTTTTCTCAAGTGTAGCTGAACAGCCGCAATGTGTCAAGACACATAAAAGAACTTTCTGTTATTTCTCATAAATAACAGAAAGTTCTTTTTTATACTGGTTTATTTTTTTCTAAAGCATTACTTAAACGAGCAAATTCTTCTAAAGACAATGTTTCACCACGTCTAGAAGGATCAATTTCTGCTTCAGCTAGGCTCTCTTTTAGCCAAGCCACCGTTTGTTCATCTTTCCCATAAAAATGCGTTAAGTTATTCCACAATGTTTTACGTCTTAATTGGAAACTTGCTTTGGTTAATTTGAAAAATTCTTTTTCATTGGTCACTGTCACTGCTGGTGTAGCACGGCGCGTCAATTTAATAATCGCCGAGTCAACATTGGGCTGCGGCACAAAAACCGTTTTTGGCACAATAAAGGCGACACTTGCTTCCATAAAATATTGGACAGCAATTGATAATGAGCCATAAGCTTTCGTTCCTGGTTTAGCAGCAATTCGATCAGCGACCTCTTTTTGCATCATCACAACCATTTCAGCTACATCTAAAGAAGATTCTAAAAAATGCATCATAATTGGCGTAGTAATATAGTAAGGTAGGTTCGCTACCACTTTAATCGGATACTTCTCTTGAAAAACTTGGTTGGTTGTCTCGACCAAATCAGCTTTTAAAACATCTTGATGCACCACTGTTACATTATCATAGCGACTTAAGGTATCTGCTAAGACAGGAATCAAGCGATCATCAATCTCAAAAGCCACAACTTGTGCCGCGTTCATCGCTAATTGCTCTGTTAATGCACCAATTCCAGGCCCGACTTCGACAACATTTGTCTGCTGATTAATTCCCGCTGTTTCTACAATTTTTCTTAAAATATTAGGCTCTGTCAAAAAATTTTGACCTAAACTCTTTTTAAATGAAAATCCATGCTTTTTTAGTATTTCTTTGGTTCTGGATGGTGTGGCAATTTCTTTATAGTCCGTCACGCTTGTTCCTCCATGTAGTTATTCTTCGTTTGCAAGTTCTTTTAAAATACGTGTCATGCTTTCTTTCAATTCTGCTTCTGTAATCCGAAACATGCTTAACCGTTTGACTAACTGTTTGCTATTTGTATAGCCAATTCTTAGGTCATCTCCTAATAATTCACGGTATTTTTTGGCATTTGCTCCCGCTATTAAACCATATTCAACTAGTGTTTGTCTAGGAATTTCTTGATAGTCTTCACCAGCTTGAACAGGTGTTACGACTTTTTTTAAGGCTTCAATAATTGCTTCATCACTAGCATGTTCAACCCCTAGGCTACCACCATTTTTTTTAGGCACTGCAACTTTTCTTGATAAAAAAGCATGCTTTGCATCAGGGACAACTTCCATTATTGTTTTACGAATTTTTTCGCCCGAATAGTCTGGATCTGTAAAAATAATCACGCCTCTCGTTTCTTGTGCGTGTTCAATTTGTGTCAAAATTTCATCATTGATAGCAGAGCCAATCGTTTCAATCGTATCCGCTGCAACTACCTCTTGAATGCGGCGTGTGTCGTCTTTTCCTTCAACGACAATGATTTCTGCAACTTTCATTTTTTCTTTCATTTATCTATCCGAAACAAGCGATGAGCGTTGACTCTCGTTTGTTCTGCCACTTCTTCAAAGGTTAGTTGTCGTAATTCAGCAATTTTTTCCACTACGTATCGCGTATAGCCTGGTTCATTCCGTTTACCACGATAAGGAACAGGGGCTAAATAGGGTGCATCTGTTTCCACCAACATTCGTTCAAGTGGTACCGCCATCGCCGCTTCTTGAACATCCAACGCCTTTTTAAACGTTACGACTCCACTAAAAGAAATATGCAAACCTAAATCTAAAAATTTCTTCATCCACTCGGCATCACCACTGAAACTATGCATGATTCCACCAATATCTGAAATTTTTTCATCTTTTAAAATTCGATAGGTATCTTCTAATGCCTCTCTCGTATGCACACTAAACGGTAAATTCATTTCCCGAGCAATCGCAATTTGACGGCGAAAGACTTTTTCTTGCACCTCTTTAGGATCCTCCATCCAGTAATAATCAAGACCGATTTCACCTAATGCGACAATTTTTGGCAACGTTAATTGTTCTTGTAATCGTCGTTCAACCTCTGGCGTATAGCTACCCGCTTCTGTTGGATGCCAACCAATGATACTATAAATATTGGCATATTCCTGACTAAGTAAAAGAGATTTTTCAATCGTTGGTTCATCAAAACCGACCACGGCCATCTCTGTAACACCCAATTTTTGGGCATGTGCAATCGTTTCTGGAATATCATCATTAAATTGTTCTGCATTCAAATGTGTATGTGTATCAAAAATCATTATGATTGCCTCCTTTATCTCCTCTCTACTTTATCATATTTCTTGAAAAATCTGAATGACTAGGCGACAAGATTCGCCATTTCCTCATAAACAGCGCTTGCATTTATGCTAAAAGTAACGTATACTATTCAGTCATGTTATTAAAAGGAGGAATCTCCATGACCGATGAAAAAATTTATGAACAACAGCATTTAACAACGGTTTATCATGAGCTGCAAGCGGCTAAAAAAGTTTACGAAGAGCAATTGGCGAACACAATGAAAGATGGCAAACATATGCTAGAGGAATTTGGTCGCGATTCTAAGCTGAATTTTGATAGTTATGCCGATAATCTAGAAACGTTTGCCATGTTGGAAATGAAGAACCGTGAAATTGATCAGTGGAACTTAAAAAATGAAGCAACGGCTAAAAATTTAGACAAAGTGAAACGCCTATTACAAGTTCCTTATTTTGGCAAAATTGGCGTGACTTTTGAAGACAGCCCTGAAGAGCCAGAAAACTTTTATATTGGCGTAAACGATTTTACTTCTTTAGAAGAAGAAACACGCATTCACGATTGGCGCTCACCGATTGCTTCGTTATTTTATGACAATGTTTTAGGGAAAACAGCCTACACGGCACATCAACAAACCATTCCTGTACAACTTGATTTGAAAAGACAGTTAATTATTGAAAAAGATCAATTAATCAACTATTTTGACACAACCATTGCGATTCAAGATGATGTGTTATTGCATTCTTTAGAAGAAGATGCTTCTCCTTATATGAAGGACATTACGACAACCATTCAACAAGAACAAAATCAAATAATTCGTGACGAAACGCAGCCACTCCTACTAGTCAACGGGATTGCTGGTAGTGGGAAAACGTCTGCGATTATGCAACGGATTGCTTATTTACTTTATCAACATCGAGCAGAAATTACAGCGGATAATATTTTATTACTTTCACCAAATTCAACATTTATTGATTATATTTCTCAAGTTTTACCGAATTTAGGCGAACGAAATCCCTTGAATTTGACTCTTTTACAATTTTTACGCTTCACTACCAAAGAAGCATGGCCAATGGAAGAAGAAACGGACTATTTCGAACGCATTACTCGCTCTGAGGCAACGGAGCAAGAGCACGTTATTCGTTCAAAAGAATTTGCAACGTTTCTTTTAAGCAATCCTGAAAAAGCGGTTGTGCAGCCACATTTTTTCCGTCCTTTAACTTTTAAAAAGCAGACCTTATTTACTTCAGAAACAATTTTTAAACTTTATCAAGAAACACCAGCTGACTTGAGTATTCGCCAACGAATTTCAGCCACAAAAGAAAAATTAACCAGTCTTTGGACACGGTACTTATTAAAACAAGCCCATTCTAAAAAAATGTTGGATCAATTCCAAGATTTAACAGAAGCTGAACAAGTTCGTTATTTTGGCACAGTGATTACCGAAGATAATGAAAAACATCTGGCTGATTTTGCTTTAAAACGTTTGAAGAAAAAATATCGCTCTATCACTGCCGCTATTAAAAATGATGCTTGGCTAGATCAATGGGCCTTTTTTGAAACGTTTTATTCTTTATTCACTGAAAAATCGTATCAAAAAGAGACAGCTGTTTTCACAGCCGATGAAATTGTGGCCCTTATTTTGGTGAAACATGCATTTATTGAAAACCTCGCCAACCAGCAAATGGCTTTTATCCTAGTCGATGAAGTCCAAGATTATACAGAAGCCCAATTATTATTACTGCTGACACTTTTCCCTAAAGCTAGTTTTACTTTAGCTGGTGATGAAAATCAAGCCATTTTTAATACAGCCATTGAATTTTCTGAAGCCCATGATTTATTGGTTAACGAAACCAGCCGTTCTGTTGGAACCTATCAATTATTAAACAGCTATCGTTCAAGTAAAGAAATTACACGACTCTTCCAAACATTAGGCACTCAACCAGAGCAATTAACCATTGTGCCCATCCGGCATGATGGAGAAAAGCCGACATTTATTCCTTGTGACTCTGCGTCTGACTATCTTAAAGCAATCGTCACTTCCATTACAACCTTTGATTCGAAAGAAAGCACCGCCATTATTACTAAAACATTTGCAGAAAAAGAACAATTAACAAAAGAACTTAGTGCTTCTCTTTCATTGGAAGAACATCCGTCACTGCAAGTTTTATCAATTGATATGGCAAAAGGTCTAGAATTTGATAATGTAATTCTTCATAACCCAAATGTTAATCGTTATTCCGACAATAAACGAGATAAAAGAATCCTGTATACTGCTATTTCTCGTGGAATGAAACGGGTCGTTTTACCTTATACCGGCACACTTTCTGAATGGTTTACACCTTACTTGGCAGCCCGGTAACTGAGACTTAAGGCGGATTTTATTTTTAGAAAAACCACTTATAATAGACGAGTAGGTACTGCTTTTTAATTAGCAGTCCTACTCGTTTGTTGTCTCTTAAGTTGAGAGGAGCGTGAGAAGGTGAAACAATCACCTGATTTAGAAAATTTTTTAAAAACTTCTATCCAAAAAAATGTAACTATTGAGCGAAAACAACAAAACCAAACCATTTGGCACTGGCTACTGCTTATTTTATTTGGCTTGCTAACCTTTGGCTCACTGACACAGCAGTTACTCCTAATTGGCTTGTTTACACTTATTGCCGCTATTGTTAAAGGTCCCTTAATGCTCGTCTGGGGAACCATCTATTCGGCGTTAGTGGCTTTGTTTCCACCTTTCGCTTTAGTCCTATCTTTACTTTTTTTTATAATTAATTTAGGCACCGTTATGAAAAGTTGGCGTATTACTTTAACAAGTGCTTACTTTTATCTAGTTCCTTTAGGTTTTAGTCTCTTGAAAACGACCAACTGGGTATCAACGCCTTATTTCCTGACAGGCTTGGCTTTGTTAAGTATTTTAGGGCTGCATTTTATATTAGAGTGGCTCTATAAAAATAATAGCTTAGGCCGTTTACTCACGTGGCAAATTATCAGTGTCCCTTTTTCACTCTTACTGATCATTTTACCAAGTCGCCTAACGAAAGGCCGTTTTGGTAAAAAACGAATACCTAAAAAAGTGAAACTCTAAAATAGAAAAGCCTAGGAAAAATCGCAAATGATTTTTTCTAGGCTTTTCTTCGATTCTTTTAATTTAAAAATTCGTTGATTTTCGATTTTAGGACGTCGATAAAACTGGAGAAAGAGAGTTCATTTGTTTGTGAATATGTCCAATGAGCCAATAACAGAAAAACTAAAATAACCAGTATCGCAACCACTAAAAAGGTTCTAATTCTTGCCCTTCTTTTTCTACGTTGAACTGTTAGCCGTGCTTGTTCCCTTACTCTCATAGCTTCTAAATAATACGGACGCCATTTAGGATCATTTTTTCGTTGCTCATAAAATTTAAATTTATGATAAGCCATCAAACTTCCCCCACATCAAATCACTTTTCTTCTAGTATACAAAAAAAGTAGTAAAGATAAAAGGTTACAATTCACCTTTTATCTTTACCACTTATGCTTTTATGCGATTCCTGCACCATTTGGCATTTCTTTTGGTGCTTCAACAATTTGAAGTTTACCTTCTGGTGATTCAGCTGAAAGAATCATTCCTTGGCTAATTTGACCACGCATTTTTCTTGGTTTTAAGTTAGCCACAATGACTACTTTTTTGCCAATTAGCGCAGCTGGATCTGGATAAAATTCAGCAATACCTGAAAGAATTTGACGATGGTTTTCATCTCCAGCATCTAAACGGAATTGCAATAATTTATCTGCTCCTTTGACTTTTTTACAGTCAATAACTTCGGCAACTTTTAATTCCACTTTATCGAAATCATCGTACTTAATTTGTTTTTCTTTCGTTGAAACCAACGTTGTTTCTTCTGGATTCCATTTAATATCCTCTTCTGTAGCACTTTCGCTTTGGGACATTTTCTTTTGAATATACGTTACTTCTGTTTCAATTTCTAAACGTGGGAAAATAGGTGTTCCTTTACTTGTTACTGTTACGTCTGTTGGGAACTCACCAAAATGAATATTTTCCATGTTCATTGTTTCTGGATCTAAGCCTAATTGTTCGAAAATTTTCCCTGGTGTTTCTGTCATGACTGGTTGCAATAAGATTGCCACAATTCGTAAGCTTTCCGCTAAATGGATCATGACACTTTCTAATTCATTGCGTTTCTCTTCTTCTTTAGCCAATACCCAAGGCGCTGTTTCATCAATATATTTATTGGCACGAGAAACTAGCGTCCAGATTTCTGCAATGGCCGTATTAAATTCCATTTTTTCCATTGCTTCATGATATTTTCCAATAACATTAGCCGCAGTTGTCGATAGTTCACTATCAAATGGGGTAACTTTTGAAGCATAGGCTGGTACTTTGCCATCACAATATTTATTAATCATCGCAATTGTTCGATTCAACAAGTTTCCTAAGTCATTAGCTAAATCATAATTTAAGCGAGAAACGAAATCTTCTGGTGTAAAGACGCCGTCACTACCAAATGGAATTGCTCGTAATAAATAATAACGTAACGCATCTAGACCGTAGCGTTCTACTAACATTTCAGGGTAAACAACATTTCCTTTAGATTTAGACATTTTTCCGTCTTTCATCAATAACCAACCATGTCCAAAGACTTTTTTCGGTAATGGTAAATCCAAGGCCATTAACATAATTGGCCAATAAATCGTATGGAAACGCACGATTTCTTTCCCAACCATTTGCACGTTCGCAGGCCAATATTTTTGGAATAATGAATCATCTTCTGAACCATAACCTAGTGCTGTAATATAGTTTGATAACGCATCAATCCATACGTAAACCACATGTTTTGGATCATTTTTTAATGGAATTCCCCAAGAGAAAGTCGTTCTTGAAACGGCTAAATCTTCTAATCCTGGTTTGATAAAGTTATTTAGCATCTCATTTTTACGAGATTCTGGTTGAATAAATTCTGGATGTTCTTCGTAATATTGTACCAAGCGATCCGCATATTTACTCATGCGGAAGAAATAGGATTCTTCTTTAACTAATTCGACTTCGTGACCACTTGGTGCTTTCCCACCAATGACATTGCCTTCATCGTCACGATATACTTCAGCTAATTGTGTTTCAGTGAAAAATTCTTCATCAGAAACTGAATACCAACCTTCATATTCTCCAAGGTAGATATCTCCTTGTTCTACTAAACGATCAAAAATTTGTTGCACGGCTGCCATGTGATAATCATCCGTTGTCCGAATAAATTTATCATAGCTGATATCTAATGTTTTCCATAATTTTTGAACATCTGCTGCCATTTTATCAACGTACTCTTTTGGTGTCACATTCAACTCAGCAGCTTTTTTTTCAATTTTTTGGCCATGTTCATCCACACCTGTTAAATAAAATACATCGAAACCCATTAAACGCTTGTAACGGGCCATTGCATCGCAGGCGATTGTTGTATATGAATTCCCAATATGTAATTTCCCACTTGGGTAATAAATTGGGGTGGTAATATAAAATGTTTCTTTCTGTGACATACAGAAAAAACCTCCTTTAGTCATTTTCCTAAACCCTCAGGATTTACTCCTAAACAGTATACCATAATTAGACATTATTAAACTATATTTCTTGTCGGTTTTCTCTTGAAAATGAAGAAAATGCCAGAAAGAAAAGAGAGAAACACCTGTCTATTTGACAAGTATTCCTCTCTTTTTTCGTTCATTTTTATTCTTTTGTCTCGAAACGAACGATACTATGGTGTCGTCCATAAAAGAAATAAATAGCCAAACCAATCACTACGGCTATGCCAAATACTTGCCAAGTAGCTAAAGACAATTGGAACATCAAAGCCGCGCAAACCACGATTGAAATTAATGGTAGAACCGGCACAAGTGGTACTTTAAATTCACCTGCTTGCGGTTCTCCTTTCATTGTCCGTAATTTGATAATTCCTAAAGCGAGAAACATCAGATAAAAGAGTGTCACGATATTTGTAAGTTCAGCCAACATCTCCATTGGAACAATCCCAGCAAAAACCATTGCTAAAAATCCAGCTACATAGGTTGCATTCTTAGGTGTGTGCCGCTTCTCATCGATTTTGCTCATAAACTGCGGCAATAATCCATCTTTACTAATCGCATAAATCACACGGGCTAAACTGTACATCATCGCAATCGTCACTGTTAATAAGGTTAAAATAGCACCAACTGAAATGATTGTCGCGATTGCGCCATGATTAATGAAGCGCATCGCAAAAGCCACCGGATCCTTGACCCCTAAATCCGTAAATGGAACAATCCCAGTTAAAACTAACGTAACAACAATATATAACAATGTTGAAATAATAATGGAACCAATAATCCCTTTTGGAATATCTTTTTTCGGATTCTTCACTTCCTCCGCGGCCATGCTAACCGCATCAAACCCTAGAAAGGCAAAGAAAACTAAAGCAGCACCACTGAAAACGCCTGAAAAACCATAAGGAATAAATGGTTGCCAGTTCGTTGGTTTCACATAAAAGATTCCCACGAGAACAAATAATAAAATAATCCCAAACTTCACGAAAACCATTAAGTTATTTAAACGTAACGCTGTTTTCGCTTCTAAAGATACCCAAAAAGTTACGGCTACAACGACCAACATGGCAATCAAATCAATATATGTACCATTTGTTGGATTATAAGCGCCACTTAACGCTTGCGGCAAAGAAAAACCTAAGCTATCCAAAAAGCCATGAACATAGCCTGACCAACCTGAAGCAACGGATGAAACCGCCAAGAAAAACTCACAAATAATCATCCAACCAGTCATCCAAGCCACAATTTCTCCAAAGACCACATACATGTAGGCATACGGCCCACCAATGACCGGAATACGTGATGCAAATTCTGCATAGCATAAACCAGATAAAATAATTGCGGCTGCTGCTACCAGAAATGATAAGACGAGCCCTGGACCTGCATAGCGTTCCGCTGCGACACCTGTCACAACAAAAATCCCTGTTCCTACTACAGCCCCAATTCCTAGAAAAATTAAGTCCATCGTCTTAAGATTTTTTTTCATCCCACCACTGTCATTGACAGGCACAGTGATTTCTTTTTTTCTGAAAATAGACATGTGTTTACCCCCGTAAAAAAAATAAGCGTAAATAAACTATTTACGCTTTCATATACCCTAAAAGAATACCACCTAGAATAACAAAAATGCAACCAAAAATAACATAAAACATTTCTTTTTTTGATTTTCTTTCGCCTAAAAGGAAGATGCCCCCAAGAGTCGAAATAATAATCCCCATTTGTGATAAAGAGAAGCTAATAGCTAAGCCAATTTCACGCATGGTTAATAACATACAAATATTTCCTAAGCCCCAAAGCAGACCCGTCGTCATATTCATCCAAACAAAACGATCAACTTTGACTTTTTTGAAGGCAAAGAAACTAGCCCCCACTAACATACCAATACTTTGTGGCAAAATAATTCCCCACGGATCTAAACCAGTGGCATTAATAATGATGGTATAGACACCATACCCAACTGTTGAGAAAATCAAGGCCCGAATCCCTTTATTAAAATCTAACATACTGTTTGAGGTTTTCGGTTGACTATCATCATCTTGTCGAGCTGTTAAATACACCCCAAAAACTAAAAAGGCTAAAGCGATAAAGCCCACAACAAAGTCTTTTGTTTTTGTCCATTCATGGAAAAAAACAGCCCCTGCAACGGTATTAACAACTAACTGCATCCCAGTTGAAATTGGTAAGCCAACTGAAACGCCCATATATTTCATGCTATGAAATTGTTGATTCTGTCCCAAACTCCAGAATAAACCAGATATAAATCCAACAATTAATGTGGCTGTCGTCAACGTAGGCTGGATGACAAAAAAGACAACAATTGAAAATAGTAATGCGCCGATTGTCATACCTAACGTTTGTTGATTGGCGCTTCCACCAATTTTACCGCTGACTAAACCAATACTGCCCCACGCAATCATGGGCACTAAAGCGATAAGTAAACTCATAATATTCTCCTAACAAATTTATTTCATTTCATTCTAACAATAAAAACGTTTTCTAAACAACTAAGAAGAGTAAGAGAAGTTAGCAAGAAAGTTTTAATAAATAAAAAAAGGCCTATCACCTCTTTAGTTTGCTGATAGACCTACTTTTTATTTCACTTCATTATAATAACTGAGGGAAGGGAAAAACAATGTCATCGTCGTACCTTGCCCTTCTGTCGATTCGACTGTTAAATCATGACCTAACTTTTTCGCTAAGCTATGGGCCAAATACAGGCCAAGACCAGTCGAATGCTGTTCACTTTTCCGCCCGTTTTCACCAGTAAATCCTTTATCGAAAATGCGTCGTTGATCTTGCATCGGAATGCCAATCCCAGAATCTTTTAAAGATAAATAAATACCTTGTTTATTTTTGGAAATTAGAACCGTAATCGTGCCGCCTTCTGGCGTATACTTGACTGCATTACTTAATAATTGGCGGAAAATAAAAATGACCCATTTTCGATCGGTTAAAACCGCTTCATCTTCCCCTTCAATTGAGAATTGCAATCTTTTTTGGATAAAATAATTTGCTTGCGTACGAACAACAGATTGCACAATTTCTTTTAAAGAATATTCTTGGAGTAAATAATCTCGAGAAAAGCTGTCCAATCTAGCATAATATAGGACTTGCTCGACATATTCATCAATTTTACCTAACTCATTTTCCAATAGATAATATTTTTTCTCTGGAATATCATCTTCGACAGATTGTACCAGTAACGTGATAGCCGCTAGGGGGACTTTGATTTCATGAACCCAAGAGTCAATGTAATCTTTTTGGTCCTGTTGGTTGTTAATTGCTTGCTGCATGGTTTGTTGGTGCTCTTGCAATAAACCGTTAATATACGTTTGGACAAGTAGTTCTTCTTCTTTTTCTGCTGTATTCAAATATTCTTGTAAAGAAGGCGGCTCTTTTTCCGTTGCCAACGAAAGCCACCACTTACGTTTTAAATAATAATCAATTGTTAAAAATAGCGATAAAAAAACACTTTGCAGTAAAAAGATATAGCCAACCACTGTCCAATCTAAGCGGACATTAGGAGCCAACCATAAAATAAAACAAGTTAAGAACAGAAAAAATAACCAACCAATTAGTAATAACCAGCGATCTTTTAAATACTTTAGAATGGTCATTGTCTACTCCTATCTAGGGCACCATATAACCGACGCCCACTTTGGTTTCAATATAGCCAGCAATCCCTGCTTGCTCAATTTTTTTTCGTAAACGATTGATATTTACCGTCAACGTATTGTCATCCACAAAACGTTCATCGTCCCATAAAGCGCGCAATAGTTTTTCACGTGTTAAAATTTTTCCGTGCTTTTTCATTAAAAGATACAGTAATCGGTATTCATTTTTACTTAAATCGATCATTTCGCCTCTGATTTCCATTCGTCCATTGTCCACATTTAAAGTAATGCCATTATGTGAAAGCACTTCACTATCCGTATCGGAATAGTTATAAGAGCGGCGCAACAAAGCATTGATTTTAGCAATTAAAACATCTATCTGGAACGGTTTTGTAACAAAATCATCCGCGCCCATGTTCATCGCCATAATCATATCCATATTGGTACTACGACTCGAAATAAAAATAATTGGTACTTTAGAAACTTCACGAATTTTTTGACACCAATAGTACCCGTCGTAAACAGGTAAATTAATATCCATCAAGACTAATTGAGGATTCTCCTCTTGAAAATCATCCAATACATCATTAAAATCGGTTGTTCCAATCGTTTCAAATTGCCATTTTTGTAATTCCTCGCTAATTAATTCTCGAATGGTTGTTTCATCTTCGACAATCATGATTTTAGCCATGCAATCCCACCTCTTTTATTTCTAAATTTTCATCTTTCTTATCCTAACAAACTTCATTCTTTTTGGATATAGGACTTTATGATGATTTTTACACTATTTCAAAAATAGGCGCTAATAATTCCCATTCTGATAACATGATGAATTTACCAACAAAAGCAAAAATACCATCTAATAATAACACAGACATATTAATTCCTAATACAATAGAAGCTTTTTCGACAATTGGCATGGACTTTTTATTTTTCAAAATAAGATATAAAACAAAGTTCGTTCCATAAGTAAAAACTGTTAACAACACAATTAACTCAATCATTTTACCACTTCCTATTTTGGACTTTTCATTTTTCCTTCAATAATTTACTACTCTTAATTATAGCATAATCTTATAAAAAAATCGGCAGAGTCCTAACCCTTAAGATAAACAACAAAATAGAAGTAGCCTCTTTGGAACTCGCAAGAATCGAGCCTTTTTTAAGAGTTGAAGGTCTTGATCCTTAAAAGACAAGCCCTTCAACTCTAGTATGTTCCATGTATTGGAATTGATACCAACGTAACGAAGTGTAGTCGATCAGACAACCTCAGTTTTTCTAACGATTATATTTGTCATACACTTCTTTTAACTGGTTTAAATCTATTTTTTTCATTTGGTACAATTTTTTGGTCACTTCATTTGCTCTAGCTGGATTTGAGTCAGATAAATAACGTTTCAGTTCAGGATTGCCTGTTTGCCAACTGACCCCAAATTGATCTTCCATCCAGCCACACGGCCATTCTTTCCCTTTAGCAGTCACTTGTTGCCATAGCCGATCTATTTCCTCCTGATTTTCACAATCAATATAAATGGAGAAGGCCATGGTAAAATCAAAATCATGTTTATCTCGTGCATCCATTACTCGAAACGGTTGCTCCTGTAATGTGAAAAGTGCTTGCGCAATGTTCCCATCTTCATATTCAACTTTTTCAATTATTTCGCCTGGACCGAAAATCGCCAACCATTCTGATAGAGCTTTGGCTGCTTCGCCATATTTTTCATTAGCAAACATAAAGGTTGGTACAATTGTTTGTTCTTTTCCTGAAAAAGACACTTGCCAAGAGACACCAAATTTGTCCACTACCCAACCATATAAAGGACTAAAAGGATATTCCCCAAAAGGCATCAATATCTGTCCATCTGTTGTTAAATTTTTCCACAACGTTTCTGTTTGTGATAATGTTTTACATTCAACAAAAAATGAACTAGCTGGCGTAAAGGAAAATTCTGGTCCGCCATTTAAACCAATGATTGTTTGGTTCGCCAAGGTAAATTCAATGGTCATTAATGATGTTCCTTGAGGTTGGTGCTCCTCATTAACGTAGTTCGTTTTACTTAGAATCGCACCTTTTTCAAAGATTGTTGTATAGAAGTTAGCAGCTTCTTCCGCTTGTGTGTCAAACCATAAACATGGTGAAAATTTAGGCATTGTGGTTCCCTCCTTCGTTTTCTTTAGTGTAGTCAAAGATTGATAAATAAACAAAGAGAACGTTTTAGTATTTATTCATTTCCGTCTGATAGAATCGATAAATTGCTTGTTTTACTTCTTGAAGCAAGGAGGATTTTAAATGTCCCCGTGTCAAAAAATAAAAGGAACGCCAGTACTTTTCACCTAACGTTTGGAAAGGAATTTTTTCAGTAATCGCTTTTCTTGAAAGCAACGATTGCCCCATGCCCAATTCCAACATTTTAACAATCATTTCATTATTTTTAACCGTCATGAGTGTTGGGCTTTGATTACTTTCTTCTAAATACTGTTGGGTATAATGAAAGACCCCAGAATCCTTTTCACGTACCAACCAATTCTGATTGGCAGGGTCCCCAGCTAAAACCAATTGATCCTGAATAATTTCTTCACGAGAGGCGCCTTTTGTAATTAATGGTTTTTCGATAAAGCCAAAATCAACTTGATGTTTTTCAACTTTTTCCACTACTTCTTCTGAATTGTTCATTTCTAAAACAAAATTGATTGTTGCATACTGTGTCTGTAAATGTTGCATCAGTTGCGGCAAATAATAAACTGCAAAAGTATTAGACGCAGCAATTCGGCAAGTTTCTTTAGGTAATCTCGCCTGATGAAGAGCTGTTAATGTTTCTTGCCAATCATCAGCTAAATTTAGCAAACGATTATACAAGACTTCTGCTTGCCTAGTAGGGACTACATCTTGTCGACCATTTCTTAAAAACAATGAACAGCCTAATTCTTCTTCTAATTGTTTGATTTGATTAGAAACGGCTGGTTGTGAGATATATAGGCAGGTAGCTGCTTTGGAAAAGTTCATTTGCTCATACACAATTTGAAAAGTCTTTAATAATTTAAACATAGGCATCCTTTCGATAACTTTCTATTATAAATATTATTTTAACTATTTATTTCTCAAATGTAAAAAATTTCGTTATACTGGAAGTAATGAACAAGAAAGAGAGATTTTTTCAATGAAAAATTCAGAAAATGATTATATCCAATCTTTATTCCAAATTCTTCCCGGCTTGCTAACAGCTTTCCTTGTCGCCTGCCTTAGCAAGTTCCTTGCCATCTGGTTACCTAGCTTAGGCGCCGCAACGATAGCTATTTTACTAGGAATCTTTTTGGGAAATACCTTTGTTCGCGGTGCCAATTTAAATCGCGGAACCAAAGTAGCCGAAAGTAAATTACTAGAATTTTCTGTTGTTTTATTGGGAACCACCGTGACCTTTCAAACGATTGCCCAAATTGGCTTACAAGGTGTCGCATTTATTCTCATTCAAATGTCGCTGACCATTATTTTTACCTATTTGATCGGTAAAAAACTGGCTTTTTCTGATAATATGTCTTTATTGATGGCTGGTGGTAATGCCGTTTGTGGGTCTTCTGCTATTGCTTCGATTGCTCCAGCAATTCAAGCAGATGAGGAAGAAAAAGGCCAAATCATTACTTTAGTAAACTTATTAGGAACCGTTTTAATGTTGACCTTACCCATTTTAAGTGGGATTCTCTATGGTACCAATTTGTTGGCTCGTAGCGCACTAATCGGAGGGACTTTACAATCAGTTGGTCAGGTTGTCGCCAGTGCCAATATGGTCAATGAGAACGCAGTTCAACTTGCGATGCTCTTTAAAATTATGCGAATTGTCCTACTCGTAGCAGTTGTCTATTTATTTGGACGTTTCAAGCAAAGTAAGACGGCAGAATCAGAGGCTGAGTTGGTAGAAGTCACCAAAAAAAGTAGCGCCCTACCTTGGTATGTAGTTGGCTTTTTCATTGCCTGTGTCTTTAATAGTTTGATTCATTTCCCCGTCGTGATCAGTGAGACTGCTCATTTCTTTAGTTCTTGGTTTGAAATTACTGCCTTGGCAGCAATCGGGTTACGACTCGATTTTAAAAAGTTTTTCCAAGAAGGCAAACGTTTCTTAATCTATGGTTTATCAGTAGGAACTGTTCAAGTCGTCCTAGCCATTTTGTTGTTGGCACTGCTACAGTTCTAATAAAAAAGTTTGACGTTAACACGTCAAACTTTTTTATTTCAGCTTATTCATGCTATTATGAATAAGGTTTTATTAACTTAAAGGAGTTTTTCGATGTTATTTAGTATTAAAAAAAGCGAATGGTTAGGCAATGAACGAAATGATCTCTTTGCCGGTCTCGTTTCTTCTGTCGCCATTTTACCAGAAGTAATCGGGTTTGCGATTATTGCTGGTGTTCACCCGCTTTCTGCAGTGTTTGCTTCAGCTGTTACTTTACTTGTGATTACTTTTACGGGCGGCCGTCCGGCAATGGTTTCGGCGTCTGCTGGCTCAATGGCCTTAGTCCTTGCAGGCTTAATTCAAGCACATGGTTTGTCATACATGCTTGCTGCGACTATTTTAACAGGCTTTCTACAATTTATTTTAGGTTATTTAGGTATCCATAAATTAATGCGCTTTATTCCCAAGACAGTGATGTACGGATTCGTCAATGCGTTAGCCATTTTAATTTTCATGGCGCAAGTACAACAATTGCCTCATCAAACACTGTGGTCCTACGGCATGATTATCTGTAGTATCTTACTTATTTATCTATTACCTAAGTTTATTACAATTGTGCCTCCTGCTTTAATTGTTATTTTATTCATGACTATCCTGTCCTATTTTTTAAAAGGTCATTTGCAAACGGTAGGTGATCTTGGTGAAATGAGTCAGTTTCATCCAGCGATCCGTTGGCCTAATGTACCCGTCAACTTAGAAACGTTGCGGATTATTTTACCTAGCTCTGTTGCCTTAGCAATGGTCGGGTTAATTGAATCTTTATTGACGATCCCCATTGTGGACAAAATGACAGCGAGCCAAAGTGATAGCCAACGAGAAGTTAAAGCACAAGGATTCGCTAATATAATTACCGGCTTTTTTGGTGGCCAAGCTGGCTGTGCGATGATTGGCCAAGCGGTCATTAATGTTAAATCTGGAGGACGAAAACGGCTTTCTACTTTGATTTCAGGTATTACCCTCCTTCTATTCATTTTTGTTTTTAAATCCGTGATGGTAGCCATTCCTACAGCTGCATTGATTGGGATCATGATGACAGTGGCAGTCGACACCTTTGATTGGGAAAGTTTACAGCTTTTCCGAACTTTTGAAATTACTGAAATTGTTATTTTACTCGTGACAGTGGGTGTGATCGTCTATACGCATAATTTAGCGATTGGAATTATTCTAGGTGTTCTTTTAAGTGGTCTTCTTTATCATTTTTTCAAAAAAGAACCAAAAAAAAGTTGCTAGCTTTAGCAACTTTTTTTATTTTTCCCAATATTTCTTCAACGCTTCTTTTTCTATTTTCTTAATGAACGCATCTTTGCCATCCATATATTTATCAATGCTATCGGGGTGTGCTTGGGCCAATTGCTTTTTTAATGTACCATAGGTTGTAGCAATTGCCGGATTTTCTCGTAAATAATTTCGAAAAGCAAGATGGCGCAAAATTTCTTGCGTATTGTCAAACTGATAAATATGCACATGATGTGTTCTTTTTATCGGGCCTTTTCGTAAATAACGACGTCCTGATAGTCCAAATTCCCCCATATATTCATAACCGATTCTTTCAAATTCCCCTTGTAACAGGTCTACTTTTTCAATTTCTTCAACAATGACCAAAAAATCAATAATTGGTTTGGCTGCTAAATTAGGCACAGATGTGCTACCGATATGTTCAACTTTAAGACAATTTTCCTTTAGAATCTGTTTCAACGCTTGGGCTTCTTCTTCAAACTGTTCCACCCAGGCTGGTTGGTATTCTGTAACGATTACTCGCATGGCTTCTCCCTTCTTTTCTATATCCGTTTCATATGTAAAATAGGAAACGGATTTCCTTGAGGATCTTCCTTTGATTCACCAATTACTTGAAACCCTTGAGATTGATAGAACTTCACTGCCCCTTCATTTTGTTTATTAGCATCAACAAAGATAATTGATTCTTGCTCTATTAACTTTTTGATAATTTCTCCACCATAGCCTTTACGAAAATAGACTGGGTCAATAAATAACATTTCCAAAGTTTGTTGATTTGTTCCACTAAAGCCCACACATTTCTGTTCTTCATTTAACCACATACTTAATTGAACTTGTTGAAAATAATCAGGTAAAACCACTTCGATTTTATCAATATCTGCCTGACTCAAAAACAAATGGGTAGCTTCTACTGAAGAACGCCATAGAGAAATTAATTGAGGATAATCGGTTTTTTTTACTTCTTTTTGGTTCAGCATTTTTAATTCCTCCCTATCTAATAAACAAAGTATACCACATTTTGTCTCTCTCAATTCTATAAAAAATAGTCAAATCAACCGTGTTTTTTCTGTCGATTTGACTGCCTCTCTCTATTAACTCTGATGGCTAAACAAGTAAACTAATCAAAGCCACGATAGCTAAACCGCCTTGTGTTAAAATGATTTTTTTATCACTAGTTAAGCTACCGTACGCCGCCACTAAAATAATATAAATCAATAAAAATTTTGTCATCTCCATTGTTGCTTGCGCAAAATAGACACTATAAATAAGTCCTGCACCGATTAGTCCATTATAGATTCCTTGATTTTTAAACAATGTAGTGACTGATTTTCTTTGTAACTCTTGCCTATCCATTTTAAAAACACGGCTTGTTGTCTCAGATGTTGGTACAATCGTTTCTAAATACATAATGTAGAAAAATTCTACAGCCACCAAGGTTACTAAAATTGTTGAAATTAATGTCATCTGCTCCCTCCTCCCATTCCTTTGAACGAAGTAATTTTATGTAATTTTTGCTATGATGTAAATAGATATGCCTAGCCTTAACGAAAGGAAGAAACCTATGACTTTTCAAGAAACTATTAGCGCCTATATCCAAGAACGTTATCAGATAACGCCCGATTTTCCTTTTAAAAAACATCCAGACTATCTCGTCTTTCGTCATCCTAGAAATGCAAAATGGTTTGCTTTAATTATGCCACTGGATGCACAACTGCTCGGCGCTACCGAGAATAAGCAGCTCACTATTTTAACCGTTAAATTTGCGCCTGAATTGATTGCCTTATTAAAGAACCAACCTGGCTATTTTCCTGCCTATCATATGAATAAAGAGCATTGGTTAAGTCTTTCTGAAGAAATTCCGCTCTCACAAGTTTTTTCATTTATAGATGAAAGTTACCAACGGAGTTATTAAAAAAAACACCCTACTCAAGGAGTAGGGTGTGAAAGATTATTTAAGCTTATTTGCTTAAAGCGTCTTTTGCTTGTTCAGCTAACGCTGTAAATGCTGCTGCATCGTTAACGGCTAAGTCAGCTAACATTTTGCGGTTGATATCAATCTCTGCCAATTTCAAACCGTGCATTAATTTAGAATAGCTTAAGCCATTCATGCGAGCTGCCGCGTTGATACGTGCAATCCATAATTTACGGAAGTCACGTTTCTTTTGACGACGGTCTCTGAATGCATAGTAATAAGAGTTCATTACTTGTTCTTTTGCTGATTTAAATAAAGTATGTTTTGATCCGTAGTAGCCTTTCGCTAACTTAAGGACTTTTTTACGACGTTTACGGGTTACTGTTCCACCTTTAACACGTGCCATGTTGAATTCCTCCTAATATCTTGTTTCTCTTGACGGTAATCTAAAAGTCACCGAGTTGTTTTATTTCATTCTTGCTAATTGTTGGCGGATACGTTTGTAATCGCCTTTTGCAACCATGCTTGCTTTACGCAATTGACGGCGTTGTTTTTTAGTTTTACCGTGGAAACGGTGAGATGTAAAGGCACGGCCACGTTTTAAGCCGCCTCCACCAGTACGTTTTACACGTTTTGCTAATCCGCGGTGTGTTTTTTGTTTTGGCATGACTAATTTTCCTCCTCAAAATCTTTGCTTCAAGTGAAAGACTCTAACAGTCACAACTGTCGAATATCCTTCTTGTAGAAATTACCAAAAGTCCGAATGCTCGGTCTCTTCGTTTACTTGTCGTTTTTCGGTGCCAGCGTTAGAAACATGCTGCGTCCGTCCATTTTCGCTTTTTGTTCCACTGTGGCGATGTCCGCAGTTTCTTCAGCTAAGCGATCAAGAACTTTCTGACCAATCTCTTTATGGGTAATGGCACGGCCTTTGAAACGGATAGAAGCTTTCACTTTGTCTCCTTTTTCTAAGAACTTACGCGCATTACGAAGTTTTGTATTGAAGTCATTTACGTCAATTGTTGGACTTAAACGAACTTCTTTGACGTTGATCACTTTTTGTTTCTTGCGAGCTTCACGCTCTTTCTTTTGTTGTTCGAAACGGAATTTTCCATAATCCATAATTCGCGCAACTGGTGGTTTCGCTCCTGGCGCTACAAGTACTAAATCCAAGTTTGCAGATTCAGCGATTTGTAATGCTTCTGCTTTGGTTTTTACACCTAATTGTTCACCATCTTGTCCGATCAAACGTAACTCGCGTGCACGAATGCCGTCGTTAACCATCATATCCTTTGCTATGGTCATTCACCTCCAAAATTTTTAAGAGAAAATCCTAACGGAAGTCTGCTTTGTTTGCTAAATGCAATAAAAAAACAGGTTCCTATCCAGAACCCGCCAACAGTCTGCCTTACTTAAAAAAATAAGGAATACTTTATCTAGCCCAGCGATATACTCAACTAAGGCGAGAAGCGGGTGCTTCTGCTTTCATTTCTCAACTTCACTAGTTTACCTTAGTTTATCCTAGTTGTCAATATATTTCCTCAAAAAAAAAAACGAATCTAGCACTAGATTCGTTTGAACTCGTATTTTGATCATTAATAATTAGTGGACTGTCCCAATGTGACTTCCTAGAAACAAATGGTTCAACACATGGTGTACATTTTCTATCCCCTAGGCGATCCCTGTAGTCCCTACAGTTCTTCTATTTATAAGGTTTCTCGTTTAGACAAGCCACGTTCTAAGATTTTTTGGCTTCTAAGATACTCTGAATTTTCTGTACTTTCAGAAAAAGACAACTCTGTTTCGATCTCCTCTGACTCAATACAAATGAGTTCTTTGCCATACCATTGTGCTTTATACAACAATTTAGCTAAAAATAAAGACCAAGCCAGTTCAGAACGATCATGTTTTGGCGGCCGCTCATTACTGTGATGGGCTTTTTCAATACAAATAACATCGTAACTTGAAACCAATTCCGTTGTAATTTTGTTTAAAATATCCGTTCGTTGGTTGGCTATTTTTTCGCGAATTTTTGCGACTTTTATTTTTTGTTTTTGATAATTTTTTGCTTGTGAAAGATCGACACCTTTTTCTAAAACAATCATTTTACGCTTGTTTAATTTTCGTTCTTCTTGACGTAGTTTTTGCTTTAAATGCTTTGAACAATAGCTTTTTTCGAAGCTTTCACCATTCGAAAGCAGCGCAAATTTTTCCCTACTGCTACAAATTCCCACCATTTTTTGTTGCTTTGTTTTCGTTTCAATCGGCGCTTCACATAAAATGGAAACATAATAATTGTGACTCGCACTCATAGAAATAGTTACAGATTTTATCTCCCCCAGCGGTTGGCGGTGTACCTTCATTTTAATTAAAGATTTCAATTTAGGTACTTTCAAATAACGATTATCCAAAATTTTGACCGTGCCATGTTGATTGTTCGTAGTGTAGGAATGCACCGTTTCTTTCTTTTTCTTTTTTGGAAAGCCCATCCCTTTTTCCCGATAAAAATTTTTAAAGGCTCGATCCAAATAAACTTGTGCATTTGCCAAGGCTAAACTATCAACTTCTCTGAGGACAGGGTATTGTTTCTTATATTTAGCTGGCGTTGGCATTTTAAACGTTTGTTGAGGATTTTTTCGCATCTCTTTGTAGATATCAATCCGGTCTTGTAACATTAAATTATACACCAAGCGAACACAAGAAAATGTTTTTTGAATAAACTCTTCTTGTTTTGAGGTTGGATAAAGTCTGTATTTATAAGCTTTCAGAGCCTTCATCTCATAACCACCCTACCAAGATAGTTAGAAAAGAAGCTGGTTATAAACCAGCTTTTCTTTTCTTCTCTTCAATTTTTTCACGGTACATTGCAACTTCGTCTTCAGCACAATAAACATAGTGTCCATTGAGAATTTCACGGAGCTCACGATCTTTCCCATCTGCCGCTGCAGGCTGGTAAACGATCCGTTTACGTGTGCGTTCATAGTCTGGATCTGGTAATGGAATCGCAGAAAGCAAACTTTCTGTATAAGGATGAACGCCGAAATTATAGACATCATCACTTGTGCCCATTTCCAATAATTTCCCACTGTGCATTACGCCAATTCGGTCACTGATATGTTTTACCATCGATAAGTCATGTGCGATAAACAAGTAAGTTAAGCCTTGTTCTTTTTGTAAATCTTGTAATAAGTTTACTACTTGGGCTTGAATCGACACATCCAAAGCCGAAATTGGCTCATCACAGATAATGAAACGTGGATTAACCGCTAAAGCACGAGCAATCCCGATCCGTTGACGTTGCCCACCAGAAAACTCATGAGGATAACGCGTACTGTGACTTGGATTTAATCCCACCGTTTTTAAAAGTTCATTGACTTTTTCTTCCCGCTCTTTTGGTGTTTTAGCTAATCCATTGACATCGATTCCTTCAGCAATAATATCATTGACTTTCATTCTTGGATTCAATGAAGCATATGGATCTTGGAAGATCATTTGAACATCGCGACGGAATGCTTGCATGTCCGCTTTTGATTTAATTTTGCTAATGTCTTTTCCATCGAAAAGAATTTCACCAGCAGTTGGATCATATAAACGAATGACACTGCGACCAGTTGTTGATTTTCCACTTCCTGATTCGCCAACTAATCCAAAGGTTTCGCCTTCATAAATATGAAAACTAATGTCATCAATGGCTTTTACTTCGTCTTTACGACCAACATTGAAATACTGTTTCAAACCAGTGACTTCTAATAGGACTTTTTTCTCTTCTGCCATTAATTACTACCTCCTGGATTTTTTTGACGCTCTGCATAAATTGCCCAACGACGAACAATCTCTGCTGGAGGCGTAACTTTTGGTGCTTGTGGTGCTAATAACCACGTTGCTGCTTTGTGGGTTGGTGATACTTCAAAATAAGGTGGTTCTTTTTCTGTATCAATTTTTAAAGCAAACTCATTCCGTGGATAGAAGGCATCTCCAGTTGGTGGATCTAATAAATCTGGAGGTGAACCTGGAATCGCATAAAGTTTGTCTTCTGTTCCTTCCATCGTTGGCATTGACCCTAAAAGTCCCCAAGTATATGGATGTTGTGGATTATAGAAAATTTCTTCTGCTGTTCCCACTTCAACCAGACGTCCACCGTACATGACAGCGACACGGTCAGCCACGTTTGCTACTACCCCTAAATCATGGGTAATGAAAATAATCGAAGTGCTAATTTTTTCTTGTAAATCTTTTAATAACTCTAAAATTTGTGCTTGGATGGTTACATCCAACGCTGTAGTTGGTTCATCTGCAATTAGAACTTCTGGATAACAAATTAAAGCAATTGCAATGACAATCCGTTGACGTTGTCCACCAGAAAATTGGTGCGGATAGTTTTTCAAACGTTTTTCAGCATTAGGAATGCCCACTAATTTTAGTAATTCTAATGCTTGCGCTAAGCCTTCTTTTTTTGAGACTTTATTATGTTTGATTAATGATTCCGCCACTTGTTTGCCAATTGGCATCGTTGGGTCTAATGAAGTCATCGGATCTTGGAAAATCATTGCGATTTCTTTACCACGAATGGCTTGCATTTGTTTTTCTGTTTTATGAACAATATCTTGTCCTTTAAACAAAATTTCCCCGTTATCAATATTGGCATTACTGCTCAACAAACGCATAATACTGCGGGTTGTAACAGATTTACCACTCCCTGATTCACCTACGATGGCTAACGTTTCACCTTTATAAAGATCAAAACTCACACCACGAATGGCGTTGACTTTACCTGCAAATGTATCAAAGGAGATTCTTAAGTCTTTAACTTCTAATACTTTTTCCATAGTCATTCACCACTCTTACTCTTTCATCTTAGGATCAAATGCGTCACGTAAACCATCAGCTAACAAGTTGAAACAAATCATGATAACTGAAAGTGTTGCCGCTGGAATCCACATTAAATATGGAAGGAAACGGAAAGTTTTGTATCCTTCGTTTAACAAGGTTCCTAAAGATGCGGTTGGTGGACGTAAGCCTAACCCAATAAAACTTAGGAACGCTTCAAAGAAAATTGCCGATGGGATACTGAACATCATTTGGACAATAATGACACTTGAGATATTCGGTAAAATATGTTTAATAGCAATTTTCCAACGAGATTCGCCCAATGTTTCTGCTGCCATGACAAACTCTTGGTCTTTTAGTTTCATGGTCTGGGCTCGCACAATCCTGGCCATTGATATCCAGTTTGTAATAACCATGGCCAAAACAATCGAAACAATCCCTGGATCAAAGACTGTTAGCATCAAGATCATAACAACTAAGTTAGGAATACCAGAAAGAACTTCTAAAATACGTTGCATTACTGTATCGACACGACCGCCGACTAACCCGGAAATCAGTCCATACGTTACCCCAATCGTAATATCTAGAATTGCCGCAATAAACGCAATTAATAAGGAAATACGTGTTCCCATAAATAAACGACTTAGGACATCACGACCTAAACCATCTGTTCCTAGATAAAAGTTTACGTTATCTGGAACGTTTGCTTGTGCATATTTATCAACTAATTGACCAGCAACTGTTGTTTTACCATTTAAACCATTCACGCTTTCCAAGCCAGGAATTCGTGGTGGTAAGTTAATGTAAGAAACATTTTGTTTCGTTGGGTTATGTGGTGAAACCCAAATGGTAATAATAGAGATAAAGATAATAACTGCTAAGAAACTCATTGAGATAACTGCAGCTTTATTCTTTTTCAAACGACGCCATGAGTCTTGTAAGAAACTTAAAGACGGTGTGGCAATACGCTCTCTTTCTTTTAGAGTTGAAGTGTTTAGAGGCTGAAACTCATCTGCCGGAATATCTTTAATCGCTTGTGGTAGATTATTTTTATTGACTGTTTCCATTAGCCTTTTGCACCTCCTGATACGCGAATTCTTGGATCAATTAAACCATAAAGTAAGTCAACAATCAGAATTACAACAACTAACATTGTTGAATACAAAATAGTTACTGCCATAATTGTTGGATAGTCGTTTGTCATAATTGATTTTACAAACTGTTCCCCAATTCCAGGGATGGCAAAAATATTTTCTACTACTAAAGAACCTGTCATTAAACCAACGGCTAAAGGTCCTAATAAGGTAATCAATGGAATTAAACTGTTTCTTAACCCGTGGCGGAATGCAACTTGCCAGCGACTCAAGCCTTTTGCTTTGGCTAATTCGACATAATCACTATGCAAGACCTCTACCATCTCGGTTCGAATAAACCTAGCCGAATCGGCCATTGGACTCATTGCCAAGGCAATAGTTGGCAAGATTGTGTATGCAAAACCATTCCACATAGCAATTGGTAAGATTCTTAATTTCATTGCAAAAATGTATTGTAATAATACCGCGAAAACAAAGTTTGGAATAGAACGACCTAAAATGGCTAACAATGTTGCCAACGTATCTACCCAAGTATTTTGACGCATCGCTGCGATAATCCCCAATAAAATACCGACTAACGTACCAAAGATAATCGCTTGTCCTCCCAGTTGAAGGGACGGCCCAATTCGACCAGCTAATAACTTAGCAACAGGTTGGTTTTTAAATTGGAATGAAATACCAAAGTCTCCCGTTACCAGGTTCTTTAAGTAAATTCCGTATTGAACAATCACTGGTTTATCTAAGCCAGATTGTTTATTCAACATAGCGATTGTTTCTGGACTAAGTTTTTCTTGGTTGGTATAAGGCGTACCTGGTAATAATTGCATTAAGAAAAACGTAATCGTTGCGATTAACCACAAAGTGATAATCATGAAAAAGATCCGTTTAAGAAAATATTTTCCAAAACTATTCAATAATGACACCTCCGAGATTTTTTTGACTTCCTCAGTTATTTTCGTTAAAGTAATGACTAGATAGACCACAATAATAGATAGGGTGAACACATGAAAACTTTTAAATGGCCAATTATTACAGCCGTTATTTCCAGTATCGGCATTTTTCTTTACTTATTAATAAGTAAAGAACCTATCACTACCTCCTCATTATCAGATACCTTCTTTATCGTTTCGCTTTTCTTTTTAATTATCGGCATTGCTTTATGGATTATGTCCTCTGGCTTTTTCGATAACTTTCAGCGCTCAATGAAAAACGCGTTTCGTTTTAAAAAGAAAAATGAACCGAAAGAGTTTATCCCGCTTTCAGTCATTGGCGATGCACATCGCTCTTTCTGGCTAAAAACTGGGGGCATCTTACTGATTCTGTCTTTAGGCTTTCTACTATTTTACTTGGTCTAAGACAAGATAGCAAGAGGACCGTTGCCTTTTATTCCATGGCAAAGGTCCTTTTTTGTTTGCTATCGATCTTTTGTCAGGTTATTCTGAAATGTATGCCCATTTGTAGTCATACGTTGCGCCAGCAGGATGAACTGCGACATCTTTGACTTTTTCAGCACGTAAATGCGCTTCTGATTTTTGGAATAATGGTACCACACCCATGTCTCCCATAATCGTTTTCTCTGCATTTAACATATCATCCCAACGTTTTTCAGGATCTGTCGCATCTGCACTACTTGCAGCTTTCACGAACTTGTCAAACTCTGGATTGTTATAACGTCCACGGTTATATGAGTTATCTGAAGCAAATAAGTCTAAGAAACTACTTGGATCAGCATAGTCAGCACTCCAACCACCGATTACTGCATCAAAGTCGCCTTTGTTTGAACGATCTAAACGAACAGAGAATGGAACCGGACTAACCGTTACCTTCACACCATCTAAAGCATCTTGAATTGACCCTTGAACAAATTCAACTGTTTTCTTAGAAGAATCTGCATCTGAAGAAAGAATATCCATTGTTAAAGTTGAAATCCCCAATTCTTTTTTCGCTTTTTCCCAGTATTCTTTAGCTTTTTTCGTATCATATTCAATTTGACTACCTGCTTCTTTAGCAAAGTCTTTGCCGCCACTTGGGTCTTTTGCCATATCTGCTGGTACTAAACCGTTTGGCTCGATAGAACCATCCCCTAAGATTGATTCAACTAACGCTTTACGGTCGATTGAGTAAGAAATTGCTTTACGTAAGTTCGCATTTCTAAATGGTGATTTTTCATCACGTTGATTTAGTTCCATATATTGTGTTGATGCTTCTTTTTGACTAACAAAAGCTGGGTCATTGGCCATTTGTTGGGCTAATTCACCAGAAAGAACGACATCGTCTGTTTGTCCATCTTGGAACAAGTTCAACGCGGTTGGTGATTCTTTCACGACATTCACATCTACTGAGTCCAGTTTCACTGTGTCTTTATCCCAATATTGATCGTTTTTCTTGAATGACCATTTTGTATCTGTACCAGGACCATCAAAGCCGTCTAAGACGAATGGACCATTGTAGACAGCACTTTCGCTGTTTGATGCATAATTTTTACCATATTTTTCCACAATATCTTGACGTTGTGGGAAGAACGATGGGAAAGCTAATAAGTAATCAAAGTATGGTGTTGCTTTTTCTAAAGTGATTTCTAATTCTGTATCACTGACTGCTTTAATTCCTAATTCTGATTTATCTTTTTCCCCTTTAGCAATGGCATCACCATTTTTTACAGAGGCATACAGATAAGCATATTCAGAAGCTGTCGCTGGATCAACTGTTCGTTGCCATCCGTAAACATAGTCATTAGCAGTCACTGGTTTACCGTCTGACCATTTTGCATCTTTATTTAATTTAATTTTGTATGTTAGTCCATCTTCAGAAACTTCTGCTTTTTCCGCTGCACCTGCAGGTTGGACTTTGTTATCTTTGTCTAAACGATAAATTCCTTCATATACATTATTTAATGCAATAAAACTAATTCTGTCTGTTGCTAGTGATAAATCAGCTGTTGGCATTTCTTGTTGTTCTGTGACACGTAAAACTTGTTCGCCACTTGCCTTACCGCCACCAGACGCGCTTGAGCTATCTGACGTTCCGCCGCCTCCACAAGCCGCTAAAGTTGTTACGCTAAATAATGTAATCACACCGAATGTTAATGACTTTTTCAATTTCATAGTGTTGCCTCCTAAAATAATACAATCTGTATTTTCTGAAAAATCAGAATTTAATAATTATTTATTGCTATGGAATATATCTTACATTTTTCATATTAAAATTGCAAGTCAAAATGTTAACTTTTTTTAATTTTTCTTCTCTTCCTATCAGAAATCACTCTTTTTCTTCCTGTCTTTTATTGCAATTCTTTTGTCAGTTTTCTAAACATTATGGTAAATTAGGAAGTAAAGGAGTGACAAAATATGAAAAATTCTACGTTTTTAAAGGATTTGTTTGCTATTGATAAAGCAAATGACGAATTATTTCGGTTAGTTGGTGTCGCAATTTGTATGGCAATTCCATTATTAATTGGTTATTTTTCCAATAATTTACTCATTGGGACCTTTGGCTCGATGGGCATTTATACGTTTATTTATTATCAGCCGCTTCCTTTGCCCCAATTATTGCGCAGACTGAATATTGTTGGCTTTTTTATTGTTCTGGGCAACAGCTTAGGAATGCTAAGTCACCATGTACCTTGGTTGATTCCCATTACAATTGCCATCGTCGCTTTTCTTGCACGCTTACTTTTTAGATTGTATGGCATTGAGAAGCCTGGTGCTCTGTTAGTTATCATGTCAACCGCAATGGGAACAAGCAACAATTTTCCTTTACATAAGATTCCTATCATGGCCAGTTTTGTTCTTTTAGGAGTAGTGACCGGCATTATCATGGGCATTGTGCTTCATTTCATCGACAAGCGCCCCTACGTTTTTCAAAAACGGATGTCTCTTCAAGAACGACTTTATATCGATCCCGCTTCTTTATTAGATGCTTTGCATTATGCGGCCATTTTATTTTTAGCGGCTTATTTAAGTCAATCGCTTCATTTAGTCAACGCCTATTGGATGACGTTTACTTGCGCAGCCATTTTACAAGGGGAAAATTTACATTCTGTGATGCAGCGAAATGTACAACGGATTCTAGGTACGAGTCTTGGGTTGTTGCTTTCTGCAATTTTATTAATGATTCCCTTTACACCTTTACAAACAATCGGTATCATTAGTATTCTATATGCAGCTTTTGAAGGATTCATTAACAGAAACTATGCGATTGCCAGCTTTTTTATTACCCCGATGTCCTTATTATTATCAAATCTTGCACGACAGCAAGTCATTAGTAATCTTTTAAACTATCGATTAGTCGGGATTGTGTTAGGTAGTTTACTTGGTTTTGCCGGCGCTTATGTTTTCACAACTGCGCTACGTTTCTATAATCGGGCCTACTCAATTGATGAAACCTTTGAAAATCAACAAGAAGAAAGAGGCGTTTTATGAAAATAACTTATCCCTTGCCACCAAATCTACCAGAACAACTTCCTCTATTAACGAACTGTCAATTAGAAGATGAGGCAATCTTAGAAAATCATTTGTATCAGCAGATTGATTTATCGAATCAAGAAATTCGTAACTTAGTCTTTCGGGATGCTGTTTTCGATCATCTTTCATTAGCAAATGGCCAGTTTGCTTCTTTTGATTGTAGTAATGTGCGTTTTGAAGCTTGCGATTTTTCTAACGTCGAATGGCTGTCTGGCAGTTTTCATCGAGTGACTTTCCTTCGTTGCAATTTGACAGGAACGAATTTTGCAGATAGCTATTTAAAAGATTGTCTATTTGAAGATTGCAAAGCCGATTATGCTTCTTTTCGTTTTGCAAATTTTAATCTTGTTCACTTTAATCAGACACGTTTAGTCGAAAGTGAATTTTTCGAGGTCACCTGGAAGAAACTCCTGCTAGAAGCTTGCGATTTAACCGAAAGTAATTGGTTAAATACTTCTTTAAAAGGATTGGATTTTTCCCAAAACACCTTTGAACGCTTGACTTTCTCACCAAACTATTTATCAGGTCTTAAAGTCACCCCTGAACAAGCCATTTATTTGGCAAGTGCCCTTGGTTTGGTGATTACCTAAGAAAATTTTAAAAAAATAGCCGAATAACTGGTTCTGTCGGTTCTTTCTTATTAAATTGTTATTAATTTTTTGGAAAAACCAACGGAACCATTTTACTTGTGCCTTATTTTTAGGTAAACTATCTTAGGTTAAGCAATCTCTTTTTTTGGAACAAGAGAAACTTTTGGAATCATTTCCTATAAATCATGAAGAGATTATGACAAACGTTCTTCTAATCCAAGAACGTCTTTTGTCCTATACTCGATTCTACTCAAAAGGAATGTCAGTGAATGAATATAAAAAAACAAGGCCTCGGTCAAGCGACGGGAAAAATCATTTTAATGGGGGAACACGCCGTTGTTTACGGCGAACCAGCAATCGCCTTTCCTTTTCAAGCGACAGAAATCACAGCCGTCTTTACCCCGGCAAAAACTATGCAGATTGATTGTGCATATTTTACAGGATTGCTTGAAGACGTGCCCCAAGAGCTAGCAAATATCAAGGAAGTTGTTCAGCAAACTTTACATTTTTTAAAGGAAGATACATTTAAAGGCACTTTGACCTTAACAAGTACGATTCCCGCTGAACGAGGAATGGGCTCAAGCGCAGCAACCGCTGTGGCCATCGTTCGAAGCCTTTTTGATTATTTTGATTACGCTTATACATATCAAGAATTGTTTGAGCTTGTTTCCTTAAGTGAGAAAATTGCTCATGGCAATCCTAGTGGTATCGATGCCGCAGCAACAAGCGGCGCTGATCCCTTATTTTTTACTAGAGGATTTCCGCCCACACATTTCTCGATGAATTTATCTAATGCCTACTTAGTAGTAGCTGATACGGGAATTAAAGGTCAAACACGTGAAGCAGTGAAAGACATTGCGCAGCTAGCTCAAAATAATCCCACAGCAATCGCTGAAACAATGAAACAATTAGGTTCTTTTACTAAAGAAGCGAAGCAGGCAATTTTACAAGATGATAAACAAAAATTAGGTCAGCTAATGACGTTAGCGCAAGAGCAACTCCAGCAATTAACCGTCAGCAACGATATACTGGATCGACTAGTGGCTCTCTCTCTAGAACATGGCGCTCTAGGAGCAAAATTAACCGGCGGCGGTCGCGGTGGCTGTATGATTGCCTTAACAGATAATAAAAAGACCGCACAAACCATTGCACAGACTTTAGAAGAAAATGGAGCTGTTGCTACATGGATTCAATCATTAGAGGTGAAAAAGTAATGCTTTCAGGAAAAGCACGAGCGCATACAAATATTGCTCTGATTAAATATTGGGGAAAAGCCAATGAAGAATACATTTTACCAATGAATAGTAGTTTATCATTAACATTAGATGCCTTTTACACAGAAACAACTGTGACATTTGATGCCCATTATTCAGAAGATGTATTTATTTTAGATGGCATCTTGCAAAACGAAAAACAAACAAAAAAAGTCAAAGAATTTTTGAATCTTGTTCGTCAACAAGCCGATTGTACTTGGTTTGCAAAAGTGGAAAGTCAAAATTTTGTGCCTACTGCAGCTGGTTTGGCTTCTTCAGCGAGTGGTCTAGCTGCTTTAGCAGGGGCCTGTAACGTAGCCTTAGGATTAAATCTTTCAGCAAAAGACTTATCACGTTTAGCGCGACGTGGTTCAGGTTCTGCTTGTCGCAGCATTTTTGGTGGTTTTGCTCAATGGAACAAAGGCCACTCTGATGAAACTTCGTTTGCTGAAAATATTCCAGCCAATAATTGGGAAAACGAATTGGCCATGCTCTTTATCTTAATTAACGATGGCGAAAAAGATGTTTCCAGCCGTGATGGAATGAAACGAACAGTAGAAACTTCTAGCTTTTATCAAGGTTGGTTGGACAATGTGGAAAAAGATTTATCCCAAGTTCATGAAGCAATTAAAACAAAAGACTTCCCTCGTTTAGGAGAAATCATTGAAGCCAATGGGTTAAGGATGCATGGAACAACCTTAGGTGCTGTCCCTCCATTTACTTACTGGTCCCCAGGCAGTTTACAAGCGATGGCTTTAGTTCGCCAAGCACGGGCCAAAGGAATTCCTTGTTACTTTACAATGGATGCAGGTCCGAATGTCAAGGTCTTAGTCGAAAAGAAAAACTTAGAAGCATTAAAAACATTTTTAAGTGAACATTTTTCAAAAGAGCAGTTAGTCCCAGCTTTTGCTGGTCCCGGAATTGAATTGTTTGAAACGAAAGGAATGGATAAATAAGCATGATTGAAGTTACTACGCCAGGAAAGTTATTTATTGCAGGAGAATATGCCGTTGTTGAACCTGGCCACCCTGCCATTATCGTTGCTGTGGATCAATTCGTAACTGTAACTGTCGAAGAAACAACAGATGAAGGCAGTATTCAATCTGCACAATACAGCTCGTTACCTATTCGTTGGACACGCCGAAATGGTGAGCTCGTATTAGATATTCGCGAAAATCCCTTTCATTATGTTCTAGCGGCGATTCATCTAACTGAAAAATATGCGCAAGAGCAAAACAAAGAATTGTCATTTTATCATTTAAAAGTGACGAGTGAATTAGATAGTTCAAATGGACGAAAATATGGTCTTGGTTCAAGCGGTGCAGTAACCGTTGGAACTGTCAAAGCCTTGAATATTTTTTATGACTTAGGTTTGGAAAATGAGGAAATTTTCAAATTATCAGCATTAGCTCACTTAGCCGTTCAAGGAAATGGTTCTTGCGGAGATATCGCCGCCAGCTGTTACGGGGGCTGGATTGCCTTTTCAACCTTCGATCATGATTGGGTCAATCAAAAAGTAGCCACTGAAACATTAACTGATTTGTTAGCAATGGACTGGCCTGAATTAATGATTTTTCCGTTAAAAGTACCGAAACAACTACGTTTACTAATTGGTTGGACAGGTAGTCCTGCGTCCACTTCAGACTTAGTTGATCGAGTCCATCAATCAAAAGAAGAAAAACAAGCGGCTTATGAGCAGTTCTTAATGAAAAGTCGGCTTTGTGTCGAAACAATGATTAATGGCTTTAACACAGGAAAAATTTCTGTTATTCAAAAACAAATTACTAAAAATCGCCAATTGCTCGCCGAATTATCTTCACTGACTGGTGTGGTAATCGAAACAGAAGCCTTGAAAAATCTTTGTGATTTGGCTGAATCTTATACAGGAGCTGCGAAATCTTCTGGCGCTGGCGGGGGCGATTGTGGGATTGTAATTTTCCGCCAAAAATCTGGGATTTTACCATTAATGACTGCTTGGGAAAAAGACGGAATTACCCCACTGCCACTTCACGTCTATACCTATGGTCAAAAGGAGTGTAAGGAGAAGCATGAATCGAAAAGATGAACATCTATCATTAGCTAAAGCGTTCCACAAAGAAAAAAGTAATGACTTTGATCGTGTGCGTTTTGTTCACCAATCGTTTGCTGAATCCGCTGTTAACGAAGTGGATATTTCCACTTCGTTTCTTTCTTTTCAGCTTCCCCAACCTTTTTATGTCAATGCAATGACAGGTGGTAGCCAGCGTGCAAAAGAAATTAATCAGCAATTAGGCATTATTGCCAAAGAAACTGGCCTTTTAGTTGCGACAGGATCTGTCTCGGCAGCGTTAAAAGATGCTAGTTTAGCGGATACGTATCAAATTATGCGAAAAGAAAACCCAGATGGACTCATTTTTGCCAATATTGGTGCAGGCTTGGGTGTGGAAGAAGCAAAGCGAGCGCTTGATTTATTTCAAGCGAATGCCTTACAAATCCATGTAAATGTGCCCCAAGAATTGGTCATGCCTGAAGGAGATCGTGATTTCACTAATTGGCTAACCAAAATTGAAGCTATCGTACAGGCCGTAGAAGTGCCTGTCATTGTCAAAGAGGTTGGCTTTGGCATGAGCCAAGAAACCTTAGAAAAACTTACCTCTATCGGCGTTCAAGCAGCGGATGTGAGCGGCCAAGGCGGAACGAGTTTTACACAAATTGAAAATGCCCGGCGGAAGAAACGAGAACTTTCTTTCTTAGATGATTGGGGGCAATCAACGGTCATCTCTCTTCTGGAATCACAAAATTGGCAAAAGAAACTAACTATTCTCGGCTCTGGCGGTGTGCGTAACTCTCTTGATATTGTCAAAGGACTCGCTTTAGGTGCCAAAAGCATGGGAGTTGCTGGGACTATCTTAGCTTCCCTTATGAGTAAAAATGGTTTAGAAAATACCTTAGCCCTTGTACAGCAATGGCAAGAAGAAGTGAAAATGCTTTATACTCTTTTAGGAAAAAAGACGACAGAAGAATTGACGAGTACCGCACTTATCCTCGATCCAGTTTTAGTTAATTGGTGTCATAACCGTGGTATCGACAGCACTGTTTTCGCAAAACGTTAAAGAGACCAGAACATTAATGTTCTGGTCTCTTTATTTGATTTCTTTTATCCTACATAAGCATCTAAGATAATTTGTTTTAGTTCACTAATTAATGGTTCTTTCGGATTTGCAGTTGTACATTGGTCTTCATATGCAAGTTCTGCCATACGATCAACCGTTGTGTCTAATGTTTCTTGTGAGACACCTTGGGCTTTCAAGTTCATGTCAATTCCGACTGATTTACCTAAGTCTGCTACTGCTGTTGCTAAAGCTTCTACTAATTCTGCGGTAGTATTTCCTTTTAAGCCTAAGAATTTTGCAATGTCTGCATAATCAGTATCGGCGCGGAAGTAATCATATTTAGGAAACATTGCGTGTTTTGATGGATCTTTCGCATTGTAACGAATAATATGTGGTAATAAAATCGCATTTGTACGACCATGTGGAATGCCATATTCCCCACCAATTTTATGAGCAATAGAGTGACAAATACCTAAGAATGCATTGGCAAATGCCATCCCTGCCATGGTTGATGCATTATGCATTTTTTCGCGAGATTCCATATCTGGACGTTTCACTGAATTTTCTAAATGATCGAAAACTAACTTGATTGCTTGTAAACTTAAACCACGTGTGTAATCTGAAGCCATCACGGAAACATAAGATTCAATAGCATGTGTTAAAACATCCATACCTGTATCTGCAGTGACTGAAGCTGGCACAGACATTACGAACTGTGGATCAACAATCGCTACATCTGGTGTTAACGCATAGTCTGCTAACGGATATTTCACGTGTGTTTCACTATCAGTAATAACGGCAAATGGTGTAACTTCTGAACCAGTTCCTGAAGTAGTTGGGATACAAACAAATTGTGTTTTTTCTGGTTTGGCAATTTTATATGTCCGTTTGCGGATATCTAAGAATTTTTGTTTTGCACCAAAGAACTCTGTATCTGGGTGTTCATAGAACATCCACATGCCTTTCGCCGCATCCATTGCAGAACCGCCACCCAAGGCAATCACTGTATCTGGTTGGAAATCAACCATCATTTTGGTACCTGCATAAACAGTATTTGTTGATGGGTTTGGTTCAACATCAGAAAATACTTCGATTTTCACATCATTTTTACGTTTTTGTAGCTCTTTACGTACGATATCTGCATAGCCAAATTGAACCATACCTGGGTCACAAACTAACATGACACGTTCAACATTTTCCATTTTTTGTAGATATTGTAAAGAATTTTTTTCAAAGAAAATTTTTGGAGGTAATTTAAACCATTGCATATTATTTCTCCGTTTCGCTACCGTTTTAATATTAATTAAGTTAATGGCTGATACGTTTTTAGAAACAGAGTTTTTCCCGTATGAACCACAACCAAGTGTTAAGGATGGAATCATTTCGTTATAAATGTTACCGATACCGCCTTCTGCTGATGGAGTATTCACTAAAATACGACAAGCTTTCATACGTAAACCAAAAGCAACTTGTAACTCTTCATCTTCTGTATGAATTACTGCTGTATGTCCTAAACCACCTAAGTTTAACATCGCTTCACATAGTTCAAAAGCATGCTCTGCATTGTTTGATTTCATCATTGCTAAAACTGGCGATAATTTTTCTCTTGATAATGGATATTCTGGACCTGCACCTTCTAATTCAGCGACTAAAATTTTTGTGCCTTTTGGTACGCTAATTCCTGCTAATTCAGCAATTTTTTCTGCAGAGTTACCGACAATCGCTGGATTTACTGCGTATTTGCCTTCATTCATCACTGCATCTTCTAGTTTTTGTAATTCATTCGGTTTCACGAAGTAAACATTGTGTGCTTCAAACTCAGCTTTGACAGAAGCATAAATTTCTTTATCCACAATGACCGCTTGCTCAGAAGCACAAATCATTCCATTATCAAATGATTTTGAAACAATTAAATCATTAACCGCACGTTTTACTTTAGCCGTTTTTTCAATATAAGCTGGTACGTTCCCAGGACCAACGCCTAGTGCTGGTTTACCTGTTGAGTACGCAGATTTTACCATGCCTGCGCCACCAGTTGCTAAAACAATGGCAATCCCTGGATGATTCATCAAAGCAGATGTTGCATCAATCGATGGTTGTTCAATCCATTGAATACAATTTTCTGGTGCACCTGCTGCAATCGCCGCATCCCGTACAATACGTGCCGCTTCTGCCGAACATTTTTGTGCGCTAGGATGGAAAGCAAAAACAATTGGATTTCTTGTTTTTAAGGCGATTAGTGATTTAAAAATAGTTGTTGACGTTGGGTTTGTTGTTGGTGTGACCCCACATACCACGCCAACTGGCTCAGCAATTTCCATTAAACCGGTTTGTTCGTCTTTGTTAATTACACCCACTGTTTTATCATGTTTAATATTATTCCAAATGTATTCAGATGCATACATATTTTTGATTGCTTTATCTTCATAGATTCCACGGCCAGTTTCTTCGACAGCCATTTTTGCTAAAGGCATATGTTGGTCTAAAGCCGCCATCGCCATTTGATGGACAATGTGATCTACTTGTTCTTGTGTAAAATCTTCCATTGCTTTTAAAGCGACATTCGCTTTTGTTGCTAATTCATCAATCATTGATGAAACATCAACTGTTTCTGTCTTTTCTTTTTTTACTGTTTTAACCATGTTCATCCTCCTAAGAGTTTCATTTTAAAAAAACTTTGTTAACTATTTCACATTCACATCATACAACATAAAACGAATCTTGTAAATAGTTTTTGTGATATTTTTCACAACTATTTATAATTTTTTTTTATCTCAAAAAAAAGACCTATTCTTTTTTCTAGAATAAGTCTTCAATATCATGCCAGTCCTTTAAAGGATTTTTTGATGTCTGTGCCAATAATTGTTGATAGTCAAAAAATTCATTCGGCTTAACCTTATGAATGTCTTTGCGACAGTCTTTGACAGATAAATGGGTTTGTTTTTTCCAACGATAGGTGAGTAAATAAGTCAATAAATCTTCTTCGTTGATGGAAGAATAACCTAGTTCACGAAAATTTTGGCACTTCTTTTTAATACTTTTATTGAGCATTTTTTGTTGTAACCAACTTAATTTTTCCTTTGTCATGGGCTCTTCTCCTTCCAACCAAGCGAAAGATTGCTCACTTTTTAACTATCTTCCAACACTATAAAAAGGAACCTTTTTTGTAAACTTAATAGTTAAAAAGGACTTAGGACGTAAGTCCAAATGACCTACCTTCCTAGCCCTACATTTTAAGATAAACGACACGAGCGGAATAGGAATTATCTCTTCTTATTGGCTTTCTCGTGTGACTACTGGTCACAGTTTCGCCTTTGAAAAGCCTGTTCCGCTCTCTTTAACCATTAAATGAATCAGTTGAATCGTTTAGTCTTTCTTTTCTTTTGAAGGATCTGATGTTTCAGGAACTTCAGTTACTTCTTCTGTGACTGTCTCTTCAACTTCTGTGACTGGTACACTAGTTACTGCTGAATCATTTGTAACAGCAGTTCCAGGTGTTACAGTTCGAATTGCTGCACGGTCAAATTCTAAGACAATACCTTCGCAATCGATTAAAACTGTTTTTTCGTTGATTTCACTTAAAACACCATGTAAACCACCAATTGTGACAACACTATCGCCAGTTTTCATTGCGTTTAGTTGTTTTTGACGTTCTTGCTGTTGTTTCTTTTGAGAACGTGTCATGAAAAACATCATTCCTCCTAAAAGGACTAATGTAAAAATCATTGTAAATCCGCCACCCATTTGTTTCACCTCACTCTGCATTATTCACACTACTAACTGTATCAAAAAAATGCTTGAAGAACTAGTTTTTTCCTCTAATTTTTAGAAACTTTTTGCATTCGCTTTATTAAAGCCATATTCTTCAAAAAACGCTTGTCGGAATTCTAATAAATTGTCGTCCATAATTGCTTGACGGACGTTTTTCATTAAGTCTAACAAGAAGTATAAATTATGATACGATGTTAAACGGATTCCGAATGTTTCATCACATTTAATCAAATGACGAATATAGGCCCGCGTATAATTACGACAAACATAACAATCACATTTTTCATCAAGCGGACGAAAATCTCTTGCATATTGGGCATTTTTAACAACCAAGCGACCTTGTGAAGTCATACAAGTACCATTGCGCGCAATACGTGTTGGTAGCACACAATCAAACATGTCAATCCCACGAATCACTCCATCAATTAATGAATCAGGGGCACCCACACCCATTAAGTAACGTGGTTTATTTTCAGGAATTAACGGTGTCGTAAAGTCTAAGACTCGGTTCATTTCTTCCTTAGACTCACCAACAGATAAGCCACCAATCGAATAGCCAGGAAAATCCATACTCACTAAATCTTTGGCACTTTGACGACGTAAATCTTCAAATCCTGCACCTTGAACAATACCGAATAATCCCTGTCTATCAGGATTCGCATGGGCTTTTAAGCCACGCTCAGCCCAACGAGAAGTCCGTTCAATCGAGCGTTTGACATACTCATAGCTTTCATCAAATGGTGGACATTCATCAAAGCTCATCATAATATCTGATCCTAATTTATTTTGAATATTGATCGCTTTTTCTGGAGAAAGGAACATTTTTGAACCATTTAAATGATTTCTAAAATGCACACCTTCTTCTTCGATTTTCCGCATATCACTTAATGAGAAGACTTGGAAACCACCTGAATCAGTTAAAATAGGTTGATCCCAGTTCATAAATTTGTGTAAACCGCCTGCTTCTTCAACTAAATCTTCACCTGGGCGTAACCATAAATGGTAAGTATTACTTAAAATAACACCGGCACCCATTTCTTTTAATTCTTCTGGTGACATTGTTTTAACTGTCGCAAGTGTACCTACCGGCATAAACATTGGTGTTGGAAATGTGCCGTGAGGAGTAATTAATTCACCTAAACGCGCACCTGTGTGTTTATCTTTTTTGATTAAACGATAACGAATGGCTGGTTCCGTCATTCATTTCCCTACTTTCTACTATAATTTGTCCTCCCATCATCATACTTTTTTTTTATTGAATTTGCAAGGATTTCTCAAGGTTTCTTTTTTCAAAAAAGGATCCTTAAAAAACAGCAACTAATTCAAATAATTCAAATGAACTAGTTGCTGTTTGGCACTTATTTTGTCGCTGTATATTTTTCTAAATCTTGCATCGCTGTTTTCACAATTTCAGGGGTAATTTTTTGTTTCATATAATGAATCGTTTCGCCTTCTATACAAGCACGTTCTGCTACTTCTTGATACTCGGCTTCAGTTAAGTCCATATCCATTTCTTTTAAAGAAATAGGCAAACCTAGTTGGTGATAGAAAGGAATCAATTCATCGATTTCTTGCCATTTCTCTTCAATGGCTAATTGAACAAACACACCATACGCCACTTTGTTTCCATGCAATTGTCGATGGCTAGCTGGCAGCAAAGTTAGTGCATCATGAATGGAATGGGCACCTGCTGTCCGACCATAATCATCGCCAAAGCCACCCACCATTCCACCAATAATTAAATTTGTTTCGATGACATCAATAAACGATTGATTTAATTGTTGCTCTTCCATCGCTTTTAAAGCATTGATACTTTCATTTAACAAAATATCGCGGCATTTTTCCGCGGCAAAATGAGAAACTTGAATAGGTAACACTTGGACGTCTAACTGCGAAATAATCGCATCTGCTTCGTACCATTTAGCTAATGTATCCCCAATACCTGCCACCATTAAGGACCGAGGCGAATGCAATAACACTCTTGGTTCTACCAACACCAAAGCGTTTGCTTGCGGAAAAACGTCATACCGTTCCATTGCTCCATCTTCTCGATACATTACACTCAATGGCGTGCACGGTGCACAAGTAGCTGCTAAAGTGGGCAAAATAATTACCGGTAACGCCATTTTGTGTGCTAAGGCTTTGCCCAAGTCGGCCACTTTTCCTCCACCAACAGCGACGATGGCCTCTAAATGATTGTCCAGCACTTGCGCTTCTAACTCTTGCACACGTTGATCTGTACAAACACCTCCATAGTTTTCAAAAACAGCTGTTACTTTTTGAAACGTCGGAAAATACGGTTTTGCCGCTTGCCATGATTCAGTCCCGTGTAAAATGAATACACGATGAATATTTCTGCATAATAGTTGTCCTTCTAATAATTCCCACGAACCAATTTCGCAAAGATACTCTTGTGGTGTCCCTCTCACAATTAATGATTGTTCCATCTTGAAAATCCCCTTCATTTTTGACTTTTGAAAATTTTTTTGAAAAAGTTGTATTTTTTCAACTCTACTACTTTTCCTTTTACATATTCTATGATATGATAAACCACATCATAACACAATAAATTTTTATACATTTATTCGCTTTTTTTGAATATTTATAAAAATAATACAAAAAGGAGTTTACGCAAATGACCAAATGTAAAAAATGGCTACAGACGATTTTACCAATTTTATTCTTGTTGCTCTCATTATTACCTATTAAAGAAACTTTTGCAGCCGAAAACGATCCAGTCTATGACAAAATCATCCAAAAGGGAGAACTAGTTGTCGGCTTATCCGCAGACTATGCCCCTTATGAATTTCATGCAAAAGTAGATGGTGAAGATAAAATTGTCGGTTTTGATATTTCTATTGCTCAAAAAATTGCCGACGATTTAGGCGTTAAATTAAAAATCGAAGAACTAGGCTTTGATGCTCTGTTAGGGGCCTTAAAAACTGGCAAGATTGACATGGTCATCTCTGGCATGTCGCCAACGCCTGAACGATTAAAAGAAGTAGCTTTTTCTCAACCATATATGAACGTTCAACAAAGAGTCATTGTTCGGAAAGAAGACAAAGATAAATTTCATTCCACTAAAGATTTCGAAGGCGTTCGTGCAGGTGCCCAAAAGCAAACGACACAAGAAGAATTAATTAAAACCGAATTAACCGGTGCTGTCCCTACTTCTCTTCAAAAAATTCCAGATTTAATTATGAATCTAAAAAATAATAAATTAGATGCAGTCGTTATGGAAGAACCGGTTGGCGAAGCCTATGTTTCTCAAAATGAGGATTTAGCTTTTGCTGATGTTACCTTTGAAAAAGGCTCAAAAGATACTGCCGTTGCTTTTCCTAAAGATGCGCCTGTTTTGACGGAGAAAGTAAATGCCTCTATTAAACAAATTAATGATCAAAAATTAATGGACGGTTATAAAAAAGAAGCCAATCAATTAATGTTCCAAAAAGATCAAAGCTTTTTACAAAAGTATGGAAAGTTCTACCTTAACGGTGCGGGCTATACCATTTTCCTAGCTTTCATTGGTGTTTTGTTTGGTGCCATTTTAGGGGCATTACTTGCCTTAATGAAGTTAGCCAATTCCAAAATTTTACGTGGCATTGCCATTGCTTATATTGAATATGTTCGTGGCACTCCTTTGCTTGTTCAAATTTTTATTGTCTATTTCGGGACAGGCGTTCTTGGTTTAGACTTATCAAAAGTAGCAGCTGGTTGTATTGCCCTTTCTTTAAACAGTGGTGCATATGTAGCAGAAATTATTCGTGCTGGTATTCAGGCAGTTAATAAAGGACAATTGGAAGCTGCTCGTTCTTTGGGAATGAATCAAAACCAAGCAATGCGATACATCATTTTCCCACAAGCTATTAAAAATATTTTACCAGCGTTAGGCAATGAATTTGTTACAGTAATTAAAGAATCTTCCGTTGTTTCAGTCATTGGTGTTTCAGAACTAATTTTCCAAGCTGGCAACGTTCAAGGAGCAAGTTTTAAACCCTTCCTACCTTACTTAATTGTATCGTTGATTTATTTCGTCCTAACCTTTACTATCTCGCGTCTATTAGGTGTTGCTGAAAGGAGAATGAGTACTAGTGATTAACATTAAAAACTTACAGAAAACATTTGGAAAAAATGAAGTACTTAAAGGAATTGACTTAGAAATTGAAGCTGGTGAAGTTGTCGTAATTATTGGCCCTTCTGGTAGTGGTAAAAGTACTTTTTTACGTTGCTTGAACTTATTAGAAACACCAACTGGTGGCAGCGTTGAATTTGAAGGAAAAAATTTATTAGATAAAAATACCAACATTGATCAACTTCGTCAAAAAATGGGAATGGTATTCCAAAATTTCAATCTTTTCCCGCATAAAAATGTCTTGGAAAACTTAACGATTAGTCCTGTTAAAGTAAAAAAAGAAGCCGCTTCTGAAGCCACAGAACATGCTCTTTCTTTACTGGAACAAGTTGGTTTATCAGATAAAAAAGAAAATTATCCCTCTCAACTTTCTGGTGGGCAACAACAACGGGTAGCGATTGCTCGTGCTTTAGCCATGCGCCCTGACGTGATGCTGTTCGATGAACCAACTTCTGCCTTAGACCCTGAAATGGTGGGCGAAGTGCTATCCGTTATGAAAAATTTAGCTATTGAAGGGATGACAATGGTGGTGGTTACCCACGAAATGGGCTTCGCAAAAGAAGTTGCGGACCGTGTCATTTTTATGGATGCAGGAATCATTCAAGAAGAAGGCACACCTGAAGAAATTTTTGATGCGCCACAAAACCCAAGAACACAAGATTTTCTAAGAAAAGTTTTATAAAAAGGAGCACCTGGTATGGATCGCAAGAATATCGCAACACGTTACCAACAACCTACTGAAAATTTACTCATGGATATTGCAACATTGGCGAAAAAGACCCCAAATTTAATCGATTTATCGATTGGTGACCCTGACTTAATTACCGATGAGCGGATTATCGAACAAGCAGCTAACGATGCCAAAAATGGGCATACAAAATATACCGCTTCTGATGGTAGCGAGGCATTCATTGAGGCGGTCATTCAGTTTTATCAGTCACATTATCAATTATCTTTTCAACCGAATCAAGTCCGGGCCACAGTTGGCGCTCTGCACGGAATGTACCTTGCCTTACAAGTGATTCTAAATCCTGGAGATGAAGTGATTATTCATGAACCTTATTTCTCTCCTTATAAAGACCAAGTCCTTTTAGCAGATGGCGTTCCGGTCTTTTTACCAACCTATGAAGAAGATGGTTTCCAAATTGATGTAGCTCTTTTGAAAGAAAAAATCACGCCTAAAACCAAAGCGATTATTCTTAATTCACCGAATAACCCAACAGGCGCTGTTTTCTCTGAAGAAACTTTCAGAGAAATCGCACAGGTAGCGATTGAACACAACTTATACATTCTTTCAGATGAAGTTTATGAAGCCTTTTGTTTCCAAGAAACGTTTACTCCCATGGCTACGTTTGCTCCAGAAAATACTATCACTTTTGGTAGCTTTTCAAAAGCCTTTGCAATGACTGGTTGGCGTATTGGTTATATGATTGCCCCAGACTATATTAACGAAGTAGCCAAATTAATTAATGAAGGCGTTACGTATTCTGCGCCTACGTTGTCACAGCAAGCAGGAATCTATGCGTTACAACATTTTGACGAATTTGTAGACCCAATCGTTGAAGTGTTCCAAACACGTTTAGAGTATGTGGCCCAACGAGTAGCAAAGATCCCTTTCCTTTCGCTTCATCCAGTCAAAGGAAGTATTTACGCCTTCATTAATATTCAAAAAACTGGACTAACTTCCGTTCCTTTTGTGGAAAAGCTTTTAAAAGAGACACAGGTATTAGTGATTCCTGGAAAAGCATTTGGTGAAACAACGGGCGATGAGTACATTCGTTTAGCCGCAACACAAAATTTAGATTTATTAAAGGAAGCGTTCGATCGAATTGAAAGAATGACCTTTGAATAAAAAAGCTTCTGCATTAGCTAATAATCATAGCTAATGCAGAAGCTTTTTAGATTTCTTCTATCAATTCAATCGCTTGCCCACCAACATGCGGTGGAATCGACATAGTCATCGGTGGCAAGCCCACGACTGTGAAACGGACTTTGGTCCCTTTTTTCAAGTGAGACAGTGGGATACTTTCCTCTAACTGTTCAACAAGTATGTTTAAAATTACCCCATGAGAAAATAAGGGAACAATGGATTCTGGATCACTTTCTGCTTGGATATTTTCTAAATGTAATCGCATTGACAATGGCTGCGTCTCATTTAACACACCAGCCTCTACTAATTTCCCTGTAAAAACAGCAATTTTTTCAGTCATTTGTTTGCCTCCTTTTTAAACATCATATTGAAGAGAATTAATTCCATCCCCTAAAAATTCTGAAGCGTTGTTAAATTCGGCAGGATCATATTTGGTATAGGAAACTTGTAATGTCAAAGTAATATTCCTTAAGGTTTCAGAATGGGCAAATTTCTCTTGAGCTTGTTGTTTGAATTCTTTTCTAGTAGTGTATCCGTCATCCCCATCGCGGAAAATTAATAACGCCCAAGTCGGCGGTGTGCCGTCGATAAAGTATGGTAAGAAGCGATCATCCGTTGTCTCTTTAATCGCCGCTGTCACGATTTGTAGCAATTCATTCTTTTGTTCAGGACTTAATAAGTTACGAATACTTTCCCAATAGGCCACTCGGATCACGACTAAATATAACGGCGCTTCATAACGTGTAGAAATGTCAGAAAATAAATCGAATCCTTCTTCGTACATTTTTGCTGTTCTTAAATTAGTTACTGCATCTAACGCATTTAACCGTGAAGTTTCTTTACGTAAGCGAATATTTTCTTCTTCAATCGTACGAATTTGGTAAGTCACTGCATAGATTGTTAAACAGTAGAGCGGCGGCATGATTAGCCAAAATAATGAGCCATAGCTAAACAAATCATGATAGACATACTGATATACAACATAAGTCAATTGTAGAAAAATAAATATAAGCGAAAATGTTAACCCCGCTGTAATTCCTACAAAATAGGTAACGATAATTAAGATAACTGAAATTAATAGACAACTTAAGTCCACAAAGAAATCATTCGTTCCTAAGGCCATAAAGATGGTTGTGCCGACAACCAAAACAATTCCTACCAACAAAGTTAAATCCAAAAGTAAGGTCACTCGTTTTTGATTCACTCTATTCCCCACCTTTCAAATTCTTCTTCACGATGAAGAACGCACTTAATCCAATAATAGTCATACCAATTAAGAAGACAAATAGATAAATCATTAATTTATGATTATTGACAATTCGTTTACCTAATGATTCGTTGCTAACGTTGCTTACACGTTTTTTGAAACGATAATCATAGCGACGATAGTTCGGATCGACCACAATGGCATCTCCTTTGTACATAGAAGTATTCTTCTCTGTATTCACTTGTGTAGAGGCTAAAAAGACACCTTGTGATTTAGCTCCTGTTAAGATTAACGCCGCGGCTTTCGCATTATATGGAGAAAACATTAACTGCGCCGTACCGATTTGTTTACCATAATCTTTTTCAATGCTCAGTTTCTCGTTTGAAACAAAACGTGTGAAGTCCTTATCATAATGGAAATATAACTGATCGTTTAACTTACGAATCATCGGATTATCCTTAGGCGTACCAAAAATAATCAAGTTATGATTTTCTAATGCCGCATTTTTAGGCGCTTTTTTATAATACGTAATCTCACCGACATTACTTTCGGCATAATTACCAATTAAGTTAAATAGATTGGTCAACACTTTAAAATAGTTGTCGTCCATTTTTTCTGGTAATAAAATCGCTAAATCAGCAAAAGAACGGCTTCTGATAAAAATGTTCGGATAGTTATTAAATAATATGTCATTCAGTTCTTCTGTTTGAATAAACGCATTCGAATTATTTTCAATAAAGGCCCATGGAGTCTGACCATTTCGTAAAACTTCTGGTGATTTAACATTCAAATCAAAAGCAACTTTTAAAACAAAACTATCAGCAATTTCTAAGTTCTTTGGAAATTCGAGATTTAATTCATCACCGTTCGCACGAGCAGCGGTTAATTTCTTGCTGCCAATTGGTTTATCATTGGCATAGACCGTCACTAAAGAAGAATCAAAATCTAAGTTTTCAGCGTATTTAAAATGTAAATGCACGCGACTTCCATTGGCATTGTTTCGATCCACTGGTAAATTGACAAAGTACGTTTGTTCTTGGTGATAGGCCCCTTCTAGTTTGTCCCCCGTTGATGTTAATGGATAATTTCCATCAAATTCTAAAGTTGAACTAAACGTATCGGTATTCTCATCAACTGTTGTCTCTTCTTTATCTGTTTGGGTCATTAATTCATAGTTTGCTAAATAACGTCCCGCACGAACAAGTAAGTCCTCATCTTTAGAAGTAGCTACTAAAACATGCTTATCTGGTTGATTGAAAAATTTTAAGACAGCCTGGTCCTCCACGCGTTTGCTATCAATTTGACTTTTATACTGATCTGGTAATTTATCATAGCTGGCAATAATCAACTGATAGGGTGCAGACTGTTCTTTGTTCAAAGAAGCCATTGGCAACAATTCTTCTGAGGTAGTAATCAAACGAGCAGCGCCAGCTAACGCATGGGTCGCTGCAGCTAATTCTTTTTCCGATGCATTTTCTGGTGTCAAAATAACACTGTGTTTATTCGCAATCGTGTCTGCTCCCACAAAATGATTATAAAAAGAATGAATCGTATTCTTTGGTAATTGTAAATCGTATTGGAAGTTTACGTTAGATCCTTCATACATCGTTAACCAATTTGCTGGAGTTTCAATTAAATTATACATGTCGTTTCCTGCCTGATTAATAATTTGGCCTTCAACAGTCAATGTATTTGTCTCTTTAATCAGTTCCAAAGGGATTTCAATCGTCTTTTGTTGAATACCAGTCGTATTTTCAGGACGCCAAGAATAAAACTTCACACCATTAACCGCCACAGTTAAATCTGAGGTCTGATTATTTTTTAATTGTGTGATTTGGTAGGTCATATTGAATGATGCTTTTTTAACGTTCCAATAATCAATTTTTGTAAAATACATGGTGCTACGGACAGAAGTACCTGTTAAAGAGATTGTTTTATTTTGAAAAGGTTGTGTAAAGGTATGGTTGTCTTGTTCTTTGTTTTCGGCGTATACGGTCGGACTTGCGACACCAATCAGAATTGCCAGAAAGAACAACCCTATTAAAGTGACTGTTTTTTGTTTCATTGCACGTTTCCTCCTTATTTAAATCGTTCAGTTTTGTACCATTTTGTTTGTGTTTGTTTATGAAAAACATTTTCTTTAATATACATCACCATGCCATAAGCGGCGACTACTAGCCACATCTGACTGTATGTAATATACATCAAGGCAATAATTAAGATATTCTCTAAAGTCATTTCGCCTTTTTCGGTCGTAATACTGACAAAAGTACTGAAAATAAATAACAAAATCGCTAACAACCACAAGGAATTGCTAAATCCTTGCAGGGTCGTTGTTAAGTAACCAGACATTGATAAAACTAACATGATGTCTGACAAAACGAGCGATGTCATTAAGAGAAAATAAATGGACAAGAAATATAAAATATCAAAACGGATCCGACTCGCTTTAGGATTAAACAATAATTTAGCATTTTTAACAATGACATAAATATTGCCTTTGACCCATCGCGTCCGTTGTCGGAACCAAACTGACAAAGTTTGTGGCTCTTGCTCCCACGTCACTGCTTTTGGTTGAAACTTAATTTTATAGCCCATCATATAGATGCGGAAACTGATTTCTGTATCTTCGGCTAACGCTTTGTCATCCCAGCCGCCAATGGCTTCAATAATACTACGACGAACAATGAAATTTGTGCCAGGAATCGTGCATAACTTAAATAATTGAAAACGACCGGCTTGTGCCATCCATTGAAAGGCCAGTGTTTCGATATTAATAAAGCGTGTCAACAAGCTTGCATTGCGATTTCTCGTTCTAAATTTACCAATAACCGCGCCGTATTCCTCACTAGCGATTAACTCTCCAACTAAATAACGGAGTGCATTCGGTTCAGGTGTATTGTCCGCATCATAAATGGCAATCACGTCCCCCTTGGCTTGCTTGAAACCAATGTTTAAGGCATTAGACTTACCTTTCCCACCTGTTATATTGTCTGTATTAATAATCTGCAAATTTCGATTAACCGCCTTTTTTTGGACATTCGCTAAAAGCTCAGCACTATTATCACTTGAGTTGTCATTAATCACAATAATTTCATAGCGATCTTGCGGATAATTAAAATTCAATAACGCTTCAACTGTCCGCACAATGACAATTCCTTCATTATGGGCCGGCACCATAATTGAAACAAACGGCGCGTCTTCGTCCTCTACAGGTGGTGGTGCGACAGGATCTGTTTTTAAATAATAAACATAGCCAAAAATAACTAAGAGAATATTTACAATTAGTAGACTCCAAATAATGATAGTTGCTGTTAACATTACAATGTCAGCAATGGTCATTTGTCTTCCTCCTTATTAATATATTTCGACCGATAATTCTTTCGTCCAATCATAAACAAAATAATCAGGATGATTAAAGTCAGCGTGACAACGCCAATCAAAATATTGTTTGTAATACTGAAAAAGAATGAAAATAAGCCTGTAAATCGTTGTTTTTCAACTGTTGAGGCCCCTGTATCAGCCAAACCATTGACAATTTGATTGTTTAAGAAGAACCGATTATTCCGAAATTCGATTTTCTGCGTTTGTGTTTGAACAGTGAAATGTTGATCCGCTTCTGAAACACTAAACACTATTGGTGCTTCCTTGACTTCTTGAATTAGATGATCCACTTCTTTTTTAGAATTTGGAAATGAAAAACTAATGGTGGTCGGCATTGGAAATCGATAGTCATTCGGATTATCTTTATCCGTCCATTCAATCCCCGATAAATAATCATACGGTAAATCAAACAAAGCATTCTTATAAGTGATTGATTCTCCCGTTTGGTTCCGATAAAAAACGCGTTCAATCGGCGGATTTTCTCTTAGAATCACTGTATCACTAATTGCTAGACCATCCTCTTGGTATTGAAGGTCTTGATTCCAGTATCCTGGAGCAGAAATGCCTACTGGATAGACATGTCTGTCGACCAATAAACTAATCTGCTGCTCCATCAATTGTTTCAAGGCACGTTGGTCATTTAAATCAACATTGTTAACGACCGGTGTTTCTAAGAAAATAACCCCCGTCGAAGCAAACGCACGTAACGCATTCGTAAATAGTTTATAAGGTAAAATCGTATTGTTTTGTGAAACGCTCGTACTGGATAAAATATAAGGATACGTGGTTTTAACTAATTCTTCTTGCAAATAGGTTGCCACAGACATATCTCTTAACGGGTTAAAATCAGAAATCGTCAAAAACGGCCGTGACATTTTTTCACTTTCCAGCCATTGACTAATCACGTCCAAGCTTTCTAAAAAAACAGCGCCTTTGCGTTCAAACATTGGTAGAAAAGCATGCCCATTCTCAATTACACCAAATGGATATTCTTCTGGTGCTAATTCTTGTGTTTTTAATCGGCCAACTGTCTGACCTTGCGTATTTTCCAGCACAACTGATTGATCTTGAAAAGGCAATACTTGAGAAAAGCGGTTTTTTTCATCTTCTAACCGATATTGACGATGACTTAATTCTTTCCATGTACCGCTAAAATATTGTTTTTCATCGTCACGCATGTTTCGACCAATGTGTAATTGTTTGCCTTTAAAATGAACTCGATCTGCTAGAAAATCAGAGGCAATAACGCCGGCTTGTTCAGGCCAATTCACCATAGAAATCAAACTGTCATAGCCATCATTTAGCAATTCTCCAGGCACATAGTCTGACACCGCCACGCTCTGAACTTCTACTCCAAAACTCGTCAACACTCGTTGTAAAGCATCCACATCATTTTCTTTTTTCCCAGCAATATTCAAGCTGTCATAGACAAGTAAGACATGTTTACTTGGTGCAGCCAGCGCCGGTTTGGCAAAGCCAAAAAAACGAAAAAGAGTAAGAAACACACCCAGCCAATAAGATATTGTTTATTTTTCAATTCCCTCTACCTCCCCAATGACTTGTGGTGTTGTATCTTGCCACATTCGTTTACCAATAACATCAGAAACAATTTGTAACAAGAGAAAATCTAAAAATACTGAGACTAAAAACAAATGACGTACTAAGTCACTATCCCCATCAATAATAATTGTTGAAATGAAAACAACTAATAAATTAAGATATATCCCTGTCATTAAAAAGAAGCGAAAAACTAATCTGGGTTCGTTTCTCTTGAGTCCTCTGTATAAACCAACGCCATATAAACCAAACAGAATCACGCCTAATAATAGATAGAAAGCAAAGTTTTTAGGGAAAAAACTGGCTTTAATACGGTTATACACCATAAAAAATTTAGATTGTTCCAGCGGTGCACGCCCCGTCGTTTTCTCAAAATTCCCCACATTATTAGGCTTTACTAAGTAAACATTTGGGACCGCTGAATTCAGTCCTTGCCATAATTCAGATGGATAATTTAAATAATTCAATAACACCCATCCAAAACTCGTTTTATCAAAAAAATCTTTTTTCATTTGTTCAGAAGTTGGTGATACAGGACTGTATTCTTCAAAGTAGGAACGTCCCTTTTGCAACCCATATTGCGGGTTGATTCCGCCCTCTGACATCCGTTTATCTGGAACCTTACTATCCTTCATTACACCGCGCGTCATACTGTGGTAGACATCACGTTCATAGATATCGTTAGGAACGATAAAAGCTGCTAACGTTGTAAAACCAATCAACGCAATTAAAAAGGCCGTCATTGACAATCGTTGGTAACGTTGTGACAAGTAGACAAAAAATCCTAATCCAGCAATAATTACGCCAATAATCAGCAAATATTCTTGGCGTGTTGTTCCTATTAAAAGTACTACTGCTTGTGCCAAGATAACTAAAACTATTCTTCTGAGCCAAGTTCGTGGTTTCGTCACCCGATAAAAATAGACTGAAAATGCTAAGACACTCACAGAAAGTAAAAAACTCGTCGCTTCTGTATAAAAGGAATTAAAATAAATCGTATAGGAGGTATCCCCCAAGATGAAAATAACCAACAAGGAGATAAGATAACTTTTTTTCAAAGATACGCCTTCGGTTAAGCCTCGTACCAGAATATAAATTGACACTAAAAAACAACTAAGATAAACGAAACCTAAGAAACGAATATCGAAAAGTGTTTGACTATAAAAAAGTTTATTAAGCCAAATGGCAATGGTGATGAAAAATTGTTGAGTGGAAACAAAGTGCGTCGTTGTTTCATTAAAATAACGCATAATCGAAAAGTCCTTAACAAAATAGGCCACATTGTCGTAGCTATCACCATTGACACGATAAAGACTATTTGAATTTAACACACGAAAATACTCGCCATTATCTCCCAAGCCATTAATCGGATAAACGAATAACAAAATGCTTGTCACTAACCCAATCCCTAAAACGGCCAAAAGACTTGGAGAAATATAACGACTCAACCATTCAAAAGCCGAGTTCATGTATTTTTTGATCTTTTCCATGCTTTCACCTCATCTAGAAATCATAGGCCAAAAGAGCCATTAAGTTATTATAGGAATAGACTTGTTTCGTAACTTTATCACCAAATCCTCCATAAATCGGACTGCTTGAATCCATAATTTGAAAATTATTAAGTACTGTAATTGCCGCACGATACAACTCTTTGTCATTTTCGGCAACACCAATTAAAGCCGCTATCGCATAACTGGCTGCAGATTGATTTTTATCCACGGGCGATCCATTTAAATCATACGAGTTAAATAGCGTTCCTTGCTGAACTTGTTTTCGTACAAAATCAATACTAGTCTGTTTCGCCATACCCACTTCACTTAAATGAACAATCGTTAATAAAGATTCAATAATATTAAGTGTTCCGTTGTTTTCGTATTTATTTGTTTGATGATTAAACTTCGTTTGATAAAGAGGTAAATCATCAGAAATATAGCCATCGTCTATTAATTGGTAATGATATTGCAAATAGTCTGCTGAAATCCCAAATTCTTTGTATAAATAACCCAGCGTAATTAAGTCAATATAAAACAAAGAAGTTTCTGAAGACTGTTGTTTTGATTTACTATCGTAAAAATCAATTAGAATATTATCTTTCATAGAGGTTTTCATAAAACTCTTGCCTAATTTTTTAATTTCTTGATCGTACTGATCTGTTTTAAAATGACCCCCTGCTTCAATTAATGAACGAATGATCCGTAAATCATCAATCGAGGCATTGACATTGTATTTATTGCCTTGTTCGTCAATTCGGTAACTAAATTGGACGCCGTCGTAAAAGGTGTCTTTCGTCTGCTTGTAAAAATTATCAAAACGTCCCTGCGTATCAAAAGCTAAATTACGCAAATATAGACCTGAAGACTCACTTAGCAGCTCATGTCCTGTGGCGACATCTTTGCGTTCAGCATCTGGTAAATAGTTGGTTAAAAAACCGCCGTCTGTTTTGAGCCGGGTTTCAATAAAAAACTTCAACAAATCTTTGCGTTCAGCGGTTTCTTTTGTGTGAAATTCATGTTTTGTTAAAAAATGTTGTTTGTCTGTCGACATTAAGCGTTGAATTTTTGGATTCACTTTTTCCACCTCTACTTTATAGGATTTTTCTCTAAACAAAAGAAAATATCCTCCCAGAAGCACCACGAATACCCCAATAAAAATCCAAAGTTTTCTCTTCATTGTTACGCCTCTTTTCCTCACTTCTTTATTGTCAGTGTACACAAAAGTACTTGTTTTTGCGAAACTTACGCTACCTCTTCAAGCGCAAGAAAAAAAGCAATCCATAAAAATAAAAGGATTGCTTTAACCGTTTCGTCGATCATTTCCTGTCATCGTAATCTCTTTTGACAGATAACGCACACGTTCCATAATTCGTCTGGCTTTTAGCGGCTCTTGTTCTCCTCGTTGCGTCACGGTTAAATGCTCTTCTAAAGCTTTTAAATCTAGATTGGAAGAGAAAAAAGTAACTAATTGTTCTTGCATTCGGTATTGCAAGATTACGCTTAAAACGTCGTCACGAATCCAACTAGTCATGGATTCCGCACCAATGTCATCAATCATTAATATAGGGGATTTTTTTACTGCATCGAGCTTTTCACCAACTTGATCGCGACCAATGGCTTGCTTCATTTCTACTGTAAATGTTGGAAAATGAACAATTGTCGTAGTAAATCCACGTTCTGCTAAAGCATTAGCCATCGCACCTAATAAGAAAGATTTTCCTACACCGAAGGGGCCTTGTAAATAGAGCCCTTTATGAAATTCTTTTGGTGTCGCAGGATATTCTCTTAAAAATTGCATTGCTTCTGCTAACGCTTTGGCTCGACCTTGAGAAGATGGATCGAAATCTCGTAAATTTGCTTCTCGGACATCTTTTGGCATGTCCATTGCCCTTACTCGATTACGAATTTCTTCTTCCTTCTGACGGGCGATTAAATCAGCCGTTGGGACATACGTTACATCAATGTAATGAAAATTCAACATCAATCTTGGCTCATAGCCTGGAGCAATCATTGCCGGATCGTTTAATTGAAATTTCTTTTTTTCTTGAACAAATTCATACAGCTTAGCATAACTTTTACGAATATCTTCATCGGTTAAACGCTCTCGGTTTGCTTGTATAAAGGCTTGAACATCTTGATCTTTCAATACTTCGTTAACCAGCTCTTCATATCGTTCATTGATGTCACGCTTCTGGATAATTTTTGACATTTCTTTTCCTACGTCTTCCATCATTGGTCACCTCCTTGGTTTAAAAATTCTTGAATTTGTCGATCTAACTCGGCTTGTTCTTCTGGGGAAAGTTTTGTTTCATCGTTTGGCTGATCTGCCCATTCTGGCAATCGCTCTTGTCGAACAGTTTGGCGTTTCCCTGAATAATTTTGTTGTCGCTGTTTTTGTTTGGTTTGGCTTTGTTTTGCCAATTCTCTGACATGTTCAATTGCTTTTTCTGGTGAATGAATGCCACTTTGTCCCCATTCATTCGCAATTCGATTCACATACTCCGCTTTTAAAGTCGGTTGTTGTTGAATGTTGTAAACATAGTTAATCAAAATATTAATCACACTAGTCGGTAAGCCTGATTTGGCAACCAAATATTTCACTAATGAACGTTCTTGTGGTGTCGTATAGCCGCCTCGACTATTTTTTAAAGCTTCTAAATATTGAATAGGCGGATTCTTTTCACTATCCATAATCATTTGAATATCCAGTTCAGAAAAACCATTCATTTTTAATGTGTTATATCGATACGTTTGTTGCTCTTCCACCGTCAATTGTGCTTGCTTGTTTGTCACTACGTTTGTTGGTTGTGGTTTTTTATCAGGATCAAACGCTTGATGAATCGTTCGCACTAATTCCTTAGGCAAAATTCGACTTGTATAATAGTCAAATGATTTCGAAGCAAAGTCTACCATATCTAACTCATTGATGCCATATAATTGATGAAAAACATAGACTTCTTCTTGAAAACTAGCCTCATCTTCAGGCAGTTGTAAACCTAAACGGTGCAAACCTTCCACAAAATAGTGCCAATCAAAAGAATCCGTTGATACAGAAATTTTCTTCGATTTTTCTTTTTGAGAAAAAGTTTCTTGAATCGTTGTCAATCGGTTCGCTTCGGAAACAATTTGTTCTTCTTTAAAGGCATAAACCTCTTGAAAGCTAGCGGAAACATTTTGATAGCCCTCTGTTTTAGTAGGATGCGGTTGGAACTTTTGCACTAATTGATCAAATTTCCGTTGTCCAACCCGGTTAAATAACACTAAAGCTAACACTTCATCTTTAAAAAAACGAGCGGCTGTTTCAGGTGCTTTTAAATAATATAAATAACAATCTCCTAATTCCCGATCTGTTTTTTTTATACGTTTCTAGCAACCCAATGCCTTCTAATTTGTAGCAAGCTTCTTCTAATTGTTGACAACTCAAGTCCAGCAAACTAATTAAATCTGCATGAAACAGCGAGCCATTCTCCTCTGAGTCTGTTGTTTCAGATAACAAAAGCCAATATAAACTAAACGCATTGGCGCCGACAATTGGTTGATATAAAAAGGTTAAAACCTCTTTCTCTTGATCAGAAAGCGGTGAATCAATAACCGCTTGAAAAATATTTTTTGGTTGGATTCTTTGCCGATTTCCTTTCAAAGAAAGACCTCCTTTTTAATTTTCTGAGTCAGGAGAAGAAGATTTTGCTTTGTCGACAATGTCCTGTAACTCTTTCAAAAACACGCTCATATCTTTGAATTGTCGATAAACACTCGCAAAGCGGATGTAGGCAATTTCATCTAGATTGACTAAATCTTCCATCACATATTCACCGATAAGCGTTGTAGAGACTTCATTTTCCCCTAAACTACGCACTCGATTTTCAACATTATCGACAATTTGAACCATTTGTTCCATAGCAACGGGTCTTTTTTCCGCAGAGCGAATGAGCCCACGCAAAATTTTATCACGATTAAATTCTTCACGATCCCCATTTTTCTTGATTACAAGTAATGGCGCCGCTTCAATTCTTTCAAATGTAGTGAACCGATAACTGCAATTTTCACATTCACGACGACGGCGAATTGCACGTCCATCATCTGCTTGACGGCTATCAATAACACGGGAATTATTATGATGACATCTTGGACAACGCATAACGTTCACCTCTTCTATTCTGTATAATTTTTGTTGCCTATATTATAACATGAAATTGCGCTATTACTAGGTCTTTAGAACTGGTTCTTAGTTGAATCTTTGCCATTCTTTAATAAAAACAAAGACTTTCACTGTTTTTTCTGAAATTTTCAAAACATTTTACGCCATTTAAAAAATATTCACTTCTTTCCAGTTTGTTCCTCTAGCCACTTCTTCACTTGTTGTTCCGTTTCTTCTCTAGTTCCTTGGTTATCAAACACGATATCTGCTCGTTCTTTTTTCATTTCAATCGGCCATTGGCTAGCAATTCGTTGTTGCGCTTCTTCTTCTGTTAATTGGTTTCGGGCCATCAGACGCTCTTTTTGAATCTTTTCTGGTACATATACCACAGCAACTTGATCCATAATCGCCTCATAATGAGCTTCATAAAGCAGAGGAATATCAACAATAACCAGGGAGGCTTTCTTTTTAGCTTCTTCAATTTGACGTAAAATTTCTTTTCTTAAAAAAGGTTTCAGCGTTTCATTTAACAGCTCTCTTTTTTGAGGACTAGCGAAAATTAATTGTCCTAATTTTTTCCGATCCAATTCACCAGTTGTTAATACTATTTCTGGTCCGAAAGTTTCAACGATTGCGGCTAAGGCTGGTTGCCCTTTTGCAACAATTTCGCGGGCGATAATGTCGCCGTCAACAATTGGATAACCTGCTTTTTTAAAAAGAGCAACAACCGTACTTTTACCTGTCGCAATCCCTCCTGTAATGCCTAAAACTTTTGTCATTTCAATCGACGACCTTTCAATTGTTGGCATTGTGGACAATAATGCGTACCACGTTGTGCCACTTTTGTTTTAACAATTGGCGTACCACAACGATTGCAAGGTAAGCCTGTTTGCCCATAGACATTCAACGCTACTTGAAAAGTCCCTGCTTCTCCTAACGCGTTTAGATAGGTGCGGATGGTGGTTCCACCTGCTTCAACAGCGCGTGCCAAGACGTCAATGATTGCTTGATACAACGTAGCAACTTCCGCAGGTTTTAAGGAATCTGCTGGTTGCTCTGGATGGATTTGCGCTTGCCAAAGTGCTTCATCTACATAAATATTCCCCAAGCCCGTCACTAGCTTTTGATCTAACAGCAATGGCTTAATTGCTTTATGATGCTTTTTCAAGCCTTGTTGAAAAGTAGCTAATTGGAAAACGTCTGGTGTTGGCTCTGGCCCCAAAGCTAAAATCCCTTTATATTGATGACCTTGATTCTTAGGAACCAATGTCATACGCCCAAATTTCCGTACATCTAAATAACGTAATTGCGTGCCATCTGTAAAAGTAAACATTACATGGGTATGTTTGGCAATTTCATCATCAGCCTGATGAAACTCATATTTTCCTTCCATCCGTAAGTGAGAAATCATATCATTATCAGACAATTTAAAAATCAGAAATTTTCCTCTTCGCTCAATCCCTTCAATCGTTTGACCAGCTAATTGACCTTGAAATACATCAACTTCTGGTGATTCAATAATTCTTGGCCAAAAAACAATGACTTCTTGAATGGTTTTTCCTACAACAAGTTTTTCAAGTCCTTTTCGCACTGTTTCTACTTCTGGTAATTCTGGCATTATTTTTGCTCCTTTATATAAAGAGGTCTGAACGCTTAGATATCAACGTCCAGATCCTACTTATCCTTATTTTATTCATCGTTCTTAATGGGTAAGCTATTATTTTGCTTCATACCACGTTTTTCCCCAACTGCTATCGGTGATAAGTGGCACATGTAAGGAAACTGCGTGCTCCATCACTTCTTTGACGAGTTGATTTAATTGTTCTAATTCTGATTCTGGTACTTCAAAAACTAATTCATCGTGCACTTGTAATAACATTGTTGCTTGTAATTTTTCTTCTTTTAAACGACGCGCCATTTCAATCATCGCAATTTTTAAAATATCTGCGGCACTTCCCTGAATCGGTGTATTAATCGCTGTACGTTCAGCGAACGAACGTAGATTAAAGTTTCTTGAATTAATATCACTTAAATAACGACGGCGATGATACAATGTTTCCACATAGCCTTTGTCTTTGGCATCGCGGACAATCTCTTCCATGTACTGTTTCACGCCTGGATATTTTTCAAAATAGGTGTCAATATATTGTTGCGCTTGCTTTCTAGTAATGCCTAAGTTTTGGGACAAGCCATAATCACTGATACCATAGACAATTCCAAAATTCACCGCTTTAGCTTGACGACGCATGTTAGGTGTGACATCTTCTGCTTTTTCAACACCGAAAACTCGCATTGCAGTGCTGGCATGGATATCTTGTCCTTCCACAAACGCTTCTTTTAAATGCTCATCATTAGAAATATGTGCGAGCACACGTAACTCAATTTGAGAGTAATCAGAAGAGAAAATCAACCAATTATCCTCTCTTGGTACGAACGCTTCTCTAATTTTTCGGCCTTCTTCTAAACGGATAGGAATGTTTTGTAAATTGGGATCTACTGAGCTTAATCGTCCTGTTTGGGTCAGTGTTTGTACATACCGAGTATGAATTTTATTATCTGGCTGAATTACTTTTAAGAGTCCTTCAACATAGGTCGATTGAATTTTGGCAATTTGACGATAAGTTAAAATATCTGCCACAATTGGTGCTTGTTCTTTTAGTTGTTCTAAAACATCTACCGCTGTTGAATAGCCAGTTTTCGTCTTTTTGATCACAGGTAAGCCCATTTTTTCAAATAAAATAACGCCTAATTGTTTAGGTGAATTCAAATTAAATTCTTCGCCAGCTTCTGCATAGATTTTTTCTTCGATTTCTTTCAAGCGTTCTGAAAATTCTACTTGCATTTCTTTTAAGCGTGTGGCATCAACACGGATACCAGTTATTTCCATATCGCCTAAAATACGAGAAAGTGGTAATTCCATTTTATAGAATAAATCAGCTTGATTTTTTTCTGTTAATTCGCTATCTAATTTGCTTGTTAAAAATTGAATTGCTTTAATCTTACGTGCTAAATGACCAAAGAAAACTTCTTCGTCCTCTGGCAAGCCTTTTTTGGCCCCTTTTCCATAAATGGCTTCATCAGATTGAATCGCATCATATCCGTAATGTTGTGCTACACCTTCAATATCAGCGTTATTGTCATTGGTATCAAGTAAATAAGCAGCCAATAAAACATCAAAGGCAATCCCTGTCATTTTTCCTACATAGCGATTTAGTGCAACGTACGTCCGTTTTGCATCATAGACATTTTTTTTACGTGTCTCATCCATCAACCAATCGATAAATGGCTGACTTTCAAAAACAGCTAAATTATTCGTGGTATAAATCTTCTTGTCGTTGCCCCAAGCAAGGCCGACAATCGGTGACGTATGATAGTTATCTTCCATCATCTCAACATAAAGAGCCATATCGTCTGTAAACATTTCATTGGTTAACTGATCTTCGACTACTTCAAATAAAATATCTTCCATTTCAACAGGTTCTTCTGTAATGTCCAACTTAGCTAAAAATTGTTTAAAGTCCATTTCTTTATAAAAAGGAACCAATTTTTCTAAGTTTTTCCCTTCATATGCCAAGTCTTCCACATTGACTTCGACTGGTGCATTGACTTCAATTGTCGCTAAACGTTTAGAAAGAAAGGCTTGCTCTTTATCATTAATCAAGTTTTCTTTCATTTTGCTTTTTTTCATTTCATCGATATTCTCATAAACCCCTTCAACTGAGCCATATTGTTTTAACAGCTTAATCGCGGTTTTCTCACCGATTTTCGTTACACCTGGAATGTTATCCGACGTGTCGCCAGCCAACCCTTTCATATCAATAATTTGCTTAGGCGTTAACCCATCATATTTTTCAGCAATATGCTCAGGCGTATATGATTCAATATCGCTAACTCCTTTAACAGTGATATCTACTTTGACAGTGTCCGTCGCTAATTGTGTCAAATCTCGGTCCCCTGATAACACGACAACATCAAATTCATCTTTATCAACTTTGTTGGCTAATGTACCAATAATATCATCTGCTTCATAGTTAGGTAGTTCATAATATTTTACGCCTAAACCTTCTAAAAGTTCACGAATATACGGCATTTGTTCTTTAAATTCCCCCGGTGTTTTTGAACGTCCGGCTTTATATTCTGAATAAAATTCTGTTCTGAATGTGGTTTTCCCTGCATCAAAAGCGACTAAAACATGAGTAGGCATTTCTTTTTGCATTACATTTTCAAACATATTGTTAAACGCATAAATAGCATTTGTATGCAAGCCGTTCTTATTTTTGAATCGTTCTAATGAGTTATGTAGCGCAAAAAATGCACGAAAGGCTACACTGTTTCCATCAACGAGTAATAATTTTTTTTTGGTCATTTTTTTCCCCTCATCTTTAGCAAACTAGTTTCCTTTCTATTTTAACAAAAAACTACAGAATTTGCAGTAGACGGCGATTGCAGAATGAAAGAAAAAGGTATTTGACATAGTTCCTTAGTGACAACTATATCAAATACCAAAATCAATCAGCAATACACGCTGAATCTTCACAAGTATGAGAATCTTTTTACGGCAAAACATTTCCCGCTGCACGATAAATATCGTACCAATCTTCGCGACTAATCACAATGTCTGCTGCTTTAGCAATTTCTTCAATTCTACCAAGATTCATACTTCCTGCGATGACTTGCATATTAGCAGGGTGGCGCAGAATCCAGCTGCTGGCTAAACCAGTTGGCGTTGTTTGATATTTTTCAGCCAATTCGCTTAATTTTTGATTTAACTCAGGGAATTTTTCATTTCCAATAAAGACACCTTCAAAATAACCATATTGGTACGGTGACCATGCTTGAATAGTCATTTGTTTCAACCGTGAATAATCTAAAATACCATGATCATAATCAATGCTTCCTGATATTTCCATATTTGTTTGTAAGCCTTGATCCACCATGCCAGTATGCTTGATGCCAAATTGTAATTGATTGGCTAATAATGGCTGTTTAACAGCTGTTTTTAAAAGTTCAATTTGTCCTGGCGTTTGGTTACTTACACCAAAATAGCGAACTTTCCCTTGTTTTTCTAATAAATGAAAAGCTTCAGCTACTTCTTCTGGTTCCACTAAAGTATCTGGACGATGCAACAATAATGCATCGACTGAATCTACACCTAAACGCTGTAAACTCCCTTCGACCGCTTCTAAAATATGTGCTTTTGAAAAGTCAAAAAAGCCCTGACGAATCCCACATTTCGTTTGTATAAAAATATCTTCACGACGAATGGTACTTTCTTTTAAGGCCTTACCAAAAATGGTTTCGCAGTCGCCGCCACCATAAATGTCGGCGTGATCAAAAAATGTAATGCCATGATCATAAGCAGTTTCAATTACCTGTTGAGGATTTTCAGCACCATTTAAGCGCATACATCCTAAGATAACCGAAGAAACTGTTTCGTCACTTGTACCAAATTGCAGTTGTTTCATTTTAATATCCTCCTCATCCATTCCTCTTACTTCTTCATTTTAACACTATTTAGACAAAATTGGACTTCTTACGATAGATTCGCTTCGACTTTTTCAAAAAAAGCAGGAGATAATTCCTCTGGCAAATAAACAATTGTCTCAGAAGAAGGCGCTACGTTCATCTGAAACAAATGATTGACAATTAAGAGGTGTGCTTGGTGAAGTTGATACGTTGATTTTCCATGAATAATTGTAATATTCTTTTTTTCACTGAAATAATTTTTTATAGATTGCCCCAGCGCTTGTTCTTTTTCTGGAGGGAAGTCCGTCAACAGGCAAATAATATATTTTTTTTCATATAAAATCGGGTCAAATAAATCTAGGATGTGATAAAAATAGCAACTCGTCAATTCCCGTTCTTTTACTGAAGTAAAGGCTGGGTATAGGCGTTTTAAAAGCCTAATTAGTTTCTGTAATCTGTGCCAAGTTTGATGATAACGTACAGCGAGTGTTTGTTCCTGTTTATGAGCTGGCAACCATGCTTGTCCGTCTAATAAACTATTCATATGCGTACTTAAAAATCGACATAAATGAATTTCTTGATAATTAAAATGATGTTGTGTAAAATTTCTCCTAATTTCTTTCATAATAAAAATAGCTGTTTTTAAGCATAAACTTTCTATTTTCATTTGCTCATGAATAAAATACTTTCGCGCTCTCTTGCCAAAACAACCACCAAAATGTGCTTCAAGAATCACAAATAACGCTTTTTGTTCTTTAAGAGACATAAAAGAAGTGCTCAACACTTCCACACGAAATAAATAAAAAAAAGCACTTGTTTGTTGAAATAAATTAGCATTTGGCACTGAAATTTCATGCCCGCCTCTATATCGTTTCTCCCAAATATAAATTAGCCAACTAAGATGATTCTGTTGTGCTACATTTAAATCCAACTCAAAAAAGGTAATGATTTTCCGAGTCATTTCTCTGTTTTCTTCTAGACAGCTTTCTTGAAAAAACAAATAAAAACAAAGGATTAACTGTCGAATTTGCCATTCATTGCCAGTTAAATCGTAATGTTTTTGACGTACAATAATATCAAAATTAACTAGCCAACGTCGAATATTAGAAAGTTTCTTCCGAAGAGTTGATTCCTGTAATCCCAATACCTGGGTCAATTGTGCATAATTGATTCGCTCTTCAATTAGACAACGTAAAATATAAAATTCGGGAATAAAATAACAAAATTTTTGTCTAAACCGAGCCAAGCCACAAACGCATAATTCACGATATTTTACAATTCCTTTGGTCGTTGTATAAATCTTACAAAGCCCTTCTATCTTAAACGTTTCCTGCTTTTTTTCAAAACGTTGAATGTAACAATGGATGGTTTTGTCGCTCACCTTTAGTTTTTCTGCAGCCATCAAAACAGAAAATGTCTGCTCTTGTTGCAGTAAATCCAACAATTCCAACATATTTTTATGTTCAAAAGACAATAATTCCTTGAAATCCATATATCGTCCCCTTTCACTCCCTTGTTATAAGAATACGTCAAATAAGGCAAAAATTTTTTTAAGAAGAAAAAAATAGAGAACAAAAAGTATTGATTACTTTCCGCTCTCTACAATTATATCGAATTATTTTTTTGAAATATGCAGTGTCATAGCATTTGCTGCTACAATAATTGTACTTAATGACATCAAGACAGCACCTACAGCTGGATTTAAAACAATCCCAATTGGTGCAAGAACCCCAGCCGCTAAAGGAATGGCGACAATATTGTACCCAGCTCCCCACCAAAGATTTTGGATCATTTTACGTCGTGTTTGTTTGGCTAAATCTAAGAACCTTAAAATATCTTTAGGATCACTATCCGTCAGTACAACATCTGCCGAATCAACCGCTACATCTGTACCAGCGCCTATCGCAATGCCGATTGAAGCACGGGCTAAACTTGGTGCATCGTTAATACCGTCTCCTACCATCATGACCTGATGTCCCTCAGTAAGATATTGTTGCACAATTTTTTCTTTATCTTCTGGTAAGAGCTCTGCGTAGTATTCCTTCATTCCTAAATAATTAGCAACTGCACTGGCGGCTGTTTGATTATCCCCTGTTAACATGACTGGCGTAATTCCTTGCGCTTGTAACTCTGCAATAAATGTTTTAGCTTCTGGTTTGACTTTATCTCCTAAAGCAAGCAGTGCGACTAATTGACCAGCGATGATTAAATAGCTCAAGGTATTTCCTTGCTCTTGATAGTTTGTTTTAATTGTTTCATCGAAGGTTAACTGTAACCGTGCAACTTCTTTTTCATTGACTATTTTGACTTCTTGGTTTTGAACAGTAGCAACCAGTCCTACGCCTGATAAAGCTTGCAGATTATGGGCTTCATAAGGTTGAACGGCTTGTTTATTTAAATAGTTCATGATCCCAATTGCCAACGGATGATTTGCATTTTTTTCCAATGCCCCAATATATTTAAGTGCTTCTTCTCTAGTAAACTGCTTACTCATTAATTCTAAGCCAGTAACTGTAAATTGTCCTTCTGTTAAAGTTCCAGTTTTATCCAGCAACACATATTCAACCTTATTGGCTTGTTCTAATGCATTCCGATTTTTTAAAAGTAAGCCATTTTTAGCAGCAATGGAGGTACTTCTAGCAATCACTAAAGGAATTGCTAAGCCTAACGCATGGGGACAGGCAATAATAAAAACTGTAACCATTCGTTCAAATGCTAGAGACAAATCTTTCGTTACGAGTAACCAACCGATAAATGCTAACACACCTACGAATAAGGCAATATAGAATAACCACTTGGCTACACGGTCTGAAATGGATTCTAGTTTTGATTTTTCCGATTGCGCTTGTTTAACCATCTCCATAACTTTTGACAGGTAACTATTTTCACCCGTGCCAGTTACCGAAATTTCAATCATTCCGTTGCCATTGACAGCTCCACCAATCACGGAGTCACCAATGTTTTTTTCTACTGTTTTTGATTCCCCTGTAACCATCGATTCGTCGACTGTTGTGCTTCCTTTCAAAATTTTACCATCTGTCGGAATTTTATCTCCCGAACGGACAATCAAGCGATCGCCTTCTTGGACATCTTGCAAAGGAATTTCTTCTTCCCCATGTTCAGTCATTCGCTTGACTGTGTCAGGCAACAGTTCAGCCATTTTTTTCAAGGCATCACCAGCATTAGAAATAGCATTCATTTCAATCCAATGGCCTAAAAGCATAATAACAATCAGAGTGGCTAATTCCCAGAAAAAGTCCATCACGTGGGCCTGATTCGTAAAATGATTCATGTAAAACGCATATAAGCTGTAAAAATATGATACCGAAATCCCCATCGCAATTAACGTCATCATTGCTGGACTCTTTTGCTGTAATTCCATTCTAGCGCCACTTAAAAATGGTTGCCCACCATAAAAAAATAGCACAGTTGCTAAAATTAAGACCAACCAATCAGAACCTGGAAAAGTAAATTGAAAAGGTAATTGAAAACCCATCATTGGTGAAAGAACAATAATCGGAATAGCTAAAATCAATGACAGCCAGAATTTTTGTTTAAAATTCCCCATATGCATTGAATGATCCATTCCCTTCATTCCTTCATGTTGGTGTGACATAGCCATTTGTTCATGCGCCATATCATGATTCATGTGATTCATTTTATCGTGGGACATTGTTGGCTGTTTTTCCTGGTGTTGTTCATGATTATGTTTTGCTGACATATGATCCCTTCTCTTCTTAAGTATTTTCATCTTAAGCATAGCACAAGATGAAAATTGTTAGAAATAATTACTTTTTTTAGTTTAGAAAAAAAAGAGCCGAATTTTGCGTATGTATATTTTAAGAACACCTTATCCTCATATTTATTACAAAAGGAGTGTTTCAATGAAAATTACTACAAAGCAAGTCGGGGCACGCATGCGTGAAGCTCGAAAAAAGAAGAAGTACACTTTACGTTATTTAGCCAATAAAATTGGTTTATCTAGTGGAAGTACAATTAGTAACTGGGAACTAGGTTTGAATTTACCCAATAAACGATACTTAAAAAAAATCGCTAAAGCCTGTGACACAACAGTAGATTGGCTACTTTATGGTGATTTCGATCGATTTGTGCGCCAGCTATTAAAAGAAAATTTTCAAAATAAACAACTGCTAAAACCACCTTTTTTTACTCAGTTGATGGGACGTTTATCTGAAGAACAGCTATCCTATCACGATTCCTTAAAAATTATGATTCAAGCGCAAAAGTTACAGCAGTCCTTTTATGCTTTTCCTTTAACAGTAGAAGCCCCCTCTCATTCCCAAGAGAGTATTTCTATTTATGAACCAACAACTGCAGAAGAACAGTCTGACCAATCTTATTATCATCCGTTTATTTTGTCAGAACTCCATGAATTATTTACACATTCTCAAAATCCAGAATTGGATTATTCTCTGATTATCGCTTTTCTTCCTTTGTTAAAAGTAGATCAATTAACTGAGCCACAAAAAGAAGTCTTACTGGCCATCTTTAAGCGGATGAATTCCTTTAAAGACCAAACGCTTTTAAATGAATTCTTTGTGGAATTACAGTATTTACTCTGATTCTACAAAAAAGATTGAGCCATGTATCTCAAGGACTTAGGCTCAATCTTTTAGTTAAATTTCTTCTATTTATGAACGATTCTTTCGTTCGACTAAGTGCGTTTTCCGTTGTGGGCCAATGATTAAAGGAACGGATTCATATTTGACTTCACTGTATTCCAAGCCAAACCAACTTTCAGGAGAGGTAGTTAAGTTTTTGATAGCTAATTTTGCCTGCATAATTTGTCGATCCCATTTTTTCAGTTCAGAAACGTTAGATAATTCTTCTTGAATTAATACAAATTGGAAATCGCCAACTTCTCTTCCTGGCGTTAATGAATAACGTTGTGGCTGTTTTGGCAAGCGGCCTGTTTTCATCAAGTCATGAACAATTTGTCTTAAATATACATTCACTTCTTGAGAAATATGGAAGCCTAAATATAGCTGAACTTGCACAATAAAATCAGTCCCTAACATATCAACAGAATATTCTTGAGTAAAGGGTTCATCTGTTACCTGAACATTAACAAACCAATAAACATTCGCTCGTTTTGGTTGTTTGTCCAAAATCGAATAAATAATATTACGATTAATTTCGCCATCCACTCGATCGGAGGTTAAAAAGACCACGTTGGTTTGATACATTGGTACAGATGTATCTTCTTTCAAAGCTTTAAGTTGTGGTACATATTTTTCCAACGACACTTGTTCCGCCGTAGCTTCCTTAATCTCGTTACCGCGTTCCCAAATAATCATGATGCATAACAAGAAGACTGCCATTCCCACAGCAACATATCCACCATGGAAAAACTTCGCAGCACTTGAAAAGAAAAAGACAACTTCAATGGCAGCAAAGAACAAGGAAATTAGATACGCAGACCAAGCTGGAATTTTATCCAAAAGATAAAACAACAATAAAATGGTTGTCATTAACATCGTAATCGTAATCGATAGACCATACGCAGCTTCCATGTGTGTCGATGTTCTAAACGCCAGCACGATTGCTGAACAAGCTAACCACAAAATTAAATTTACCGCTGGAATATACATTTGACCGATATTGCTCCCAGGATAAATAATTTTAAGTCTTGGTAATAACTTCAATTTAATCGCTTCAGAAACTAAAGTATACGAACCTGATATTAACGCTTGCGAAGCAATCACTGCTGCGATTGTTGCAAAAACAACGCCAAATACGAGAATACCTCGTGGAATCATTTGGAAAAATGGGTTAATTTCAGCTAATGCCTGCATTTCAGGGTTTTCTTTGACCGTTAACAACCACGCAGCTTGCCCTAAATAATTAAGAATCAAACAAATCTTAATATACGGCCAGCTAATGCGGATATTCATTTTTCCTACATGCCCTAAATCAGAATATAAAGCTTCAGCACCAGTTGTAGCCAAGAAAATATTCCCTAAAATAAATAGACCTAATTTATTTTCTGGACTGACTAGTAATTGCAAAGCATAATATGGATTTAATGCACGAATAACCGTCCAATCTTGGCTAAAATTCATTAAACCAATGATGCCTAAAAAAGTAAACCACAAGAACATAATCGGCCCAAAAGCTTTCCCGACCAATTCTGTTCCAAATCGTTGAACAGAAAAAAGAATTAAAATAATCGTCAACGTAATAACCACTATAATCGTTTGGTCATTGCCAAAACGTTCAAAAAATGCCGGAATCCCCCGTAAGCCTTCAATCGCTGTCGTCACTGTCACAGCTGGGGTCAAAACGCCATCAGCCAGTAAAGCGGCGCCGCCAATCATTGCGGGAATAATCAAATACTTACTTTTTTTACGAACCAATGTATAAAGAGAGAAAATCCCACCTTCTCCATGGTTATCAGCATTTAAAGCAATAACAACATATTTAATCGTGGTTAAGATAGTCAATGTCCAAAAAATTAATGAGACCGAACCTAAAATAAACGATTCAGAAACCCGTGCCAAGCCACCATTATCTCCTACAATGGCTTTCATTACATATAAAGGGCTCGTTCCAATATCTCCATAGACAACGCCCATGGCAACTAAGATCCCTGCCATCGTAAATTTCCGACGATCAAACCCCTCTGCTTTGTGTAACACAATACTTTCCTCCTACAAAAGAAATGACTTCGTTTAGTTTAACCAACAGCTCCATAAAAACTTTTAAAACTCTTTATTATATAACGTTTTATATATCTTTTTCATTAGTCAAAAAGCGCTTTTTGACTAACGATGCTACTCACTATAATACGTTTTAAATCGTTTAGCAAGTCTTTTTATTAGAGAATATTCATCTTAGATAAGAAACCCACCTATTTTGAAAAAAGGAAAATCAAAAATAAGTGGGGCAGCAGTCGAAACGACTGCTGCCCCACTTGCTAACTATTAAGATAATTTTCTGAACAAAAGTAGCTTCTTTTATTCCTGTTAAATTTAAATCACTTCTTCTTCCTCTTCAACTTCAGAGAAATGGAACTTAATCATTTCATTGACGAAAATTGGCACAAAGGATAGGAAAATTGCTAACATCCAATGATTTAAACTAATATGCACTAATCCAAATAGTTCTTGTGTGAATGGTAATAAAGCAATGGTTGTGGTAATTAGTAATGCTAAAACGACCATTTCAAAGAGCGACTTGTTGCTTGATAATTTTACACGGAAAACAGAGTTCGCACTACGAACATTAAAGACATGTAAGATAGAGGAATAAGCTAAGATTAAAAATGCCACTGTTTGTCCAACTTCATAGCTGTTTGAAACATAGGCTGAAACACCTGGTACAAAGGCACCTAGGTAAAAACCAAACAAAGTAATGACTGTGAACACTGCTGCATTAATCCCAATCTTTTGCCATAAGCCTCGTGCAAAAATCCCTTCGTTTTTAGGGATTGGTGCCTCATCCATAATTCCTTTTTCCGCTGGTTCTTTTCCTAATGCAAAACCAGGTAACCCATCTGCGACCACGTTAACAAACAACAGTTGAACTGCAGTAAATGGCGCACCCCAACCAAGTAACATGGCAATTAAAACAATAAAAATCTCAGAAATATTACAGCTTAACAAGAAGTTAATGGCTTTACGAATATTTCGGTACACGGCACGTCCTTGCGCAACCGCATCAACAATAGTTGCAAAGTTATCGTCCGTCAAAATCATATCTGAAGCGCCTTGGGCCACATCTGTTCCAGTAATCCCCATTGCGCAACCGACATCACTAGCTTTCAAGGCTGGCGCATCATTCACGCCATCTCCGGTCATTGCTACAACAGCGCCAGAACGTTGCCATGATTGAACAATTCGAATTTTATCTTCAGGGGTTACACGTGCATAAACGGATAAATCTTTAACCCGTTTATCTAATTCTTCATCACTCATTTTTTTCAGTTCTGAACCAGATAAGGCTTCACTTTTATCTTTTAAAATTCCTAATTCTTTAGCAATTGCACTGGCTGTTACCACGTGATCACCAGTAATCATCACTGTTTTAATTCCAGCTTTTTTCGCACGAGCAATGGCGCCCTTACTTTCTGGACGTGGTGGATCAATCATGCCAATTAAGCCTAACAAGCGAAGATTTTTTTCTAAAGCCTCCGATGTAATTTCCTTGGGTGGTTCATCATATACGGCATAACCGACAGCAATAACTCGTAACGCTCGTTTTCCGAAACGATCATTAACAATAGCCGCTTGATCGACATCTCCGAAACCAAAACGAGGTAGTAACACATCAAAGGCTCCTTTAGTAATTGAGATGTACTTTTTCCCCCATTGATGGACCGTAGTCATCATTTTTCGTTCTGAATCAAAGGGAATTTCACCAATACGAGGATATTTTTCTTCAAGTTCTTCTTTCGTATGATAATTTTCTTCGACAGCACGAACAATTGCCGCTTCTGTCGGATTCCCTGTAACAGTTAGTTCATCGCCTTCTTTTTCCACAATAACATCTGTACATAAAGCAGCCATTTTCAGTACTTCCATGGCTTCATCGGTCATGGCATCTTCCGTATCCGTTACTTCATCACCACGATGCCATACTCGGCGGACACGCATTTTATTTTGTGTCAGTGTTCCTGTCTTATCAGAACAGATAACATTCGCAGTTCCTAGCGTTTCTACTGCTGGCAATCGGCGAATAATTGCATGTTTCTTAGCCATTTTTTGAACACCATATGCTAAGGTTAACGTTACAATCACGGTTAGTGTTTCTGGTACAGCTGCCACCGCTAAGGAAACGGCTGTCATAAACATTTCAAGAAGCGGTTCTCCTTGCAGTTCACCAATAATGAAAACAATTGCTGCAGCCCCTAAGGCTAACAAACTAATACGTTTGCCTAATTGATTCAAGCGTTTTTGTAATGGTGTTTTTTGCTGATCGCTGTTATTCAGTAACCCAGCAATTTTACCCATTTCCGTATTCATTCCTGTTGCAGTTACTACTGCTCGTCCGCGGCCATTCACAACGGTACAGCCTTTGAAAATCATATTTATTTGATCTCCTAAGCCATCATCGTCATGCCCCACGTATGTAGGATCTTTTTCAACAGGTTCACTTTCACCTGTTAGTGCTGACTCTTCTACGCGCATTTGAGAAGCTTGAATAAGTCGTGCATCGGCTGTAATCATTGAACCAGCTTCAAGAACTAGAACATCTCCTACTACTAGTTCTTCAGCATCGACTTCGATTACCTTGCCATCTCGTAAGACTGCACTACTTTGCTTGTTCATGTCTTGTAAAGCCGCCAGAGATTTTTCAGCATTTCCTTCTTGAACAATGGCTAAAACAGCATTGATAATCACAATTGCAATAATTAAGATTCCTTCAAAATATTCGCCATGTTCTGTTACGATTGCTGTATAAAACGAAATTGCCGCAGCAACTAATAAAATAATCGTCGTAAAATCAGATAAACTGTGAATAAATTTCTTTAACACAGAATCCTTCTTAGCCTCTTCAAATTGATTGCGGCCATTTTCTTTCAGCCGTTGTTGGGCCTCTTGTTGTGTTAAACCAGTTTCAGTATTGACTGAAACTTCTTTTGTGACAGTATCGACAGATTGCTTGTAAGCTTCCATCCTATTCCCCCTCTAATTTTTTCTTCCTATATAATAGTGTCTCTATTAAATATAACATGATTTTTTTTGAACACGCAACTTTTTTCATCTTTGGCTTAGCGTTCTCTCATATGTCCAGAAAAAACTGGTATTTTCGTTGTTGCTACAGCAATGTTTCTATTTAATTATGGGAATTTTATGAAAAAGGAAACGAATTCAGCCAAAAAGCAATGGACATTTTTTTCATTTTGTCTGATAAAAAAATAGTTTATTTCTATATATTCAAAACAAAACAACAAAAAAATACAATGTTATTTAGTTCGCACGATTATTTATTTTACATGTTATAAAATAACCAGAAAAATATTATATTTAATCTTATTAATAAGTGCTATAACTTGCAAACGCTTTCAAAAAGTGCTATTCTTTAAGTGTAAGGAGGACATGCTAATCAATTGGTTGAAGATTTTCTCAGTAGATAAAAATCGGTAAACTCAAAGTTGTTAGAATTGCAAGATTCACCTGTAAACAATACGTGTAGAGTAATTGTTAGTGATAACTCGTATCGGAAAATAGGGAAAGGTTATAGAAGGATGGAGTTTCTATAAAGCATTTACCCTATCTGTTATCACCTAACGCAAGTTATCCACCATCCAAGCGTCGAAACTGTATGAAAACAAGGTTTTAGTTTCACCACATCACGTTCACCTTTTGCTTTACATGTATCGCGAAATGTAAACACTTATTCAACCAATTGATGTCTTCCCGTTAACAAGGCCGAGCTTAAATTTAAGCTCGGTTTTTTCTTTTAGGCAATAAAATATATTTGTATCAAATAATCATATGTGTTATATTCAAGGTGCACATTCTATTTTATCTTCTTTTAAAGGAGGGAATGCTATGCGAAAAAAGAAAAAATCTTCGTTTGAAAGTTCAATTCATGTTTATCGTGCTATGGCTCGTATGACCCAGCAAGATTTGGCCAATCGAGTCGGTGTCTCTCGACAAACAATTATTCAACTGGAACGAAACAAGTACAATCCTTCATTACTTCTTGCGCATGACATCGCGAACGTCTTTGGCGTAACCATTGATGATGTGTTCACCTTCAAAGAAACACTGAATGACGATGTAGAACAAGAAGCCTAAACAGTATAAGCTGTACTTAACAAGACAATTTTTCTGATTGTACTTGGAGTTGCCGAGGTACAACTTAGTACCGGCAATACGAAGAAAGCCCTTCTTCGTATTGTTGTTTCAATAATTAATCTTTGCTTACATAAAAAAGAACGGCGCAACCGTGGTTGCGCCGTTCTTTTTATTCTAAGATTGTCTACTAAGCACTTTTGTCCTAGTAGCGTTTTGGTTTCTAACTTTATTATTTACAGGGGAAGAAAAAATAAAGCACACCTTTACTGTGATTCCAAAAATCACGTGTTTATCATAATATATTTTTGTTTCAATCCCAAGTATTCTGCTCACAAAGTGTCGCTTATTTAATAAACATTGCATCGCCAAAACTAAAGAAACGATATTTTTCCTCAATTGCATGTTGGTAAGCAGCCAATGTTAAGTCTTTTCCTGCAAAGGCACTCACAAGCATCACTAACGTAGATTTTGGTAAATGGAAGTTCGTTGAAAAAGCCTCTACGACTTTAAATTGATACCCTGGTGTGATAAAAATATCGGTCCAGCCACTGTCAGCCTGGATTTCACCATTAAATTTTGTGCCAATTGTTTCCAACGTACGAATAGAAGTTGTTCCAACCGCAACAATCCGACCGCCTGCTTGGCGTACTTCATTTAATTGCTTAGCCGCTTCTTCAGTTAAACGATAGAATTCGCTATGCATATGATGTTCTTCTATATTATCAACGCTCACGGGACGGAATGTTCCTAAACCGACATGTAAAGTTAAATAAACGAGATGAACACCTTTTGCTTTGATCTCTTCTAATAGTTCTTTTGTAAAATGCAAACCCGCTGTTGGTGCTGCAGCTGAACCATTTTCTTCAGCATAAACCGTTTGATAACGATCTGGGTCATCTAGACGTTCTTTGATATATGGCGGCAATGGCATTTCTCCTAACGATTCTAAAATTTCTAAGAAAATACCATCATATTTAAATTCAATGATTCGACCACCATGTTCCAACTCTTCTTTAACCACCGCTTTTAGGCGACCATCGCCAAATTGAATTTCCGTGCCGACTTTTGCACGTTTCGCGGGTTTAATCAAGGTTTCCCATGTATCGCCTTCTGTATTTGTTAAAAGTAAAACTTCCAAATGACCGCCTGTTTCAGGTTTTTCTCCATATAAACGGGCCGGCAGTACCCGTGTGTTATTCATGACTAATGCATCCCCAGGCTGTAATTCATCAAGAATATCATGGAAATGTTTATCCTCCATGTCCCCTGTTTCTTTATTTACAACTAATAATCGTGAACTAGCGCGATCTTTTAGTGGGGTTTGAGCAATTAATTCTTCTGGTAAATCAAAATCAAAATCTTCTGTACTTAGCATTTCCGTCACTCTTTCTACTAGTTTTTATCTTGGTTATTCTAACACTTTTTCTTGTTTCTGGCTATGTCAGCCTTCTGAATCAAACTAAATAGTTGTCAAAAAATGTCAGAAGCACTATACTTACTTTAAGTAAGTATACATAGTTATTTAGAGGAGGAACTCAAAATGCATGCTCAATTTCATCATGTTTCACTATTAGCGCGTCATGGTCAAGAAAACCAATCATTCTATACAAAATTGTTAGGCTTACGCTTTGTCAAAAATACCGTCAATCAAGACAACAATCGCATGCCTCATTATTTTTATGGCGATTATCAAGGCACGCCGGGAAGCTTAGTAACTTTTTTTATCGTGCCCTTATTAGGCAACCGCTATGAAGAAAAAAATTATTTAGCCACGATTGGCTTAAAAATCCCCCAAAATAGCCTTTCCTTTTGGGAACAACGTTTAACAGAAAACAAAATTCCATTTAACAAAAAAGAAAAGAGCCTACATTTCAGTGATCCAGATGATACGCATATTATCCTGACAGAAGTTCCTGAAAATCCATTAAAAGAAACACTCGTTGTTTCTAACGACATTCCAGCAGCGGTTCAAATTATCGGTTTGGCCTCTACTGAATTTCATGTGCCAGATTCTGAAAAAACCTTGGCCTTTTTTGAAACATTTCTTGGTTGGCAAGCAGTTGGCAATACGATTATTTTAAGTGAGACGGAAAGCTTTTCTGTTCATCAAACAACGTCGGATAAAACAAGCCGAATGGGGCGTGGCAGTATGGATCATATTGCTTTTTCTGTGGCTGATGATGAAGCATTACAAGAACTCCACACGCGCGCTTTAGCGCAAGGCTGGGAGATTGAAATGTATGTAAGTCGTGGATATTTTAAAAGTTTATACATTCGTGAACCAGGCGGGAATCGGGTTGAATTTGCTACTTTGGCTCCTGGCTTTACATTGGATGAGCCTCTGGAACATTTAGGGGAAACGTTGGCTTTACCGCCTTTTTTAGAACCAAAACGGACTGCAATTGAAGCCAACCTCTACAAAGACATGTAACCAACGCTTTAGAAAACAACGGAAGACGGACGTAATAATCGGTGACAAAATTACGTCCGTCTCTCTTCCCCTATGTTTGAATGTTTGAACAAGAGAATAAAAAATGACCTTCAGATTTTTCTGAACGTCATTGCACATTCCATAAAAAGCATCCTTCGTTCTTCCACTTCTTACTTCTTAAAAAAACTGGTAATTTTTTCAAAAATTCAGTAAAATAAAAGTGATCAATGGTTTCCATTGATTGAACGGGCAACTTGATGGTCCACTTGCACAGGTGACTATTCAAGGCTTCGTGATTTAGTTGCCGCTAAATCATGAAGCGCCTTTTTTTATTTTATTCCCTTGTTCTCTTTCCATTCTAATGAAAAACTCAGCTCCCGTCAACTTGCTACAAAGGACACTTTTCTTTGTTATAGCGGCTTTTCTTCCTTCTCAGAATACTCTTTTTAACATCTTGTTTCGTTCAGATAACTTTTACTAAACAATAGTTATCTTTTCTTTTTTTTAGAACGAATTAAAAAAATTTTACCGCCTTCTTTTTCCCATTAAAAATAGATTACATTTGTCGAAATCGCATTTTTATAGCATACTAGTAATAAGATACATTTTCAAAATATTTAGTTGAGGTGAGTAAGTTGATAGAATTTCAGCATGTATCAAAATTTTATAAAGGCGGAAAAGTCGCCGTTGATGACATTAATTTGTCTTTCGATAAAGGTGAATTTATCTGCTTCATCGGAACAAGTGGTAGTGGAAAAACAACATCAATGCGGATGCTTAACCGCATGACCGACCCTTCAAAAGGAAAAATTTTAATTGATGGCCAAGATATTCAAAAAATCAATCCTGTAGAGCTACGTCGCCAAATTGGCTATGTCATTCAAAATATCGGCTTGATGCCTCACATGACCATTCGTGAAAATATCGTTTTAGTGCCTAAATTATTAAAAGTACCTGTGGAAGAACGCAATAAGATAGCCGAAAAAATGATTGATTTGGTTGAGTTACCACGAGAAATGTTGGACCGCTATCCCAATGAACTTTCTGGCGGACAACAACAAAGAATCGGCGTTGTGCGGGCTTTAGCTGCCAATCAAGATATTATTCTAATGGATGAACCTTTTGGTGCTTTAGATCCTATCACCCGTGATTCATTACAAGATTTAGTGAAAGATTTGCAAGAACGTTTAGGAAAAACTATTGTCTTTGTTACCCATGATATGGATGAAGCGTTGAAATTAGCAAATAAAATTGCCATTATGAGCGAAGGCAAAGTAATTCAATTTGACACACCAGATAATATCTTACGTCATCCAGCCAATGAATTTGTAGAAGAACTCATCGGAGAAGATCGCTTATTACAAGCTAAACCTGATTTCACCACTGTTGATGAAGTCATGTTAAATTCAGCAATTACTATCACGCCGGAAAAATCTTTACAAGAAGCGATTAAATTGATGCGTGAAAAACGGGTTGATACCTTATTAGTTGTTGATAATTCCCATGTGCTTAAAGGCTTTATCGATGTTGAAACATTAGATCAGCAACGTGGCAAAGCTTCTAGTGTCGGTGATATCTTGAATAAAGATGTCTTCTTTGTTCAAAAAACCGCTCTTTTACGTGATGCTTTACAAAGAATCTTAAAACGTGGCTTAAAATATGTGCCAGTCGTTGATGAACAAAAACGAGTGGTGGGCATCTTAACACGTGCTTCCCTTGTTGACATTGTTTATGATGTTATCTGGGGCGATGAAACAACGATTAGTGAAGCTGTAGAAGCAAAACAAAGCGAGTCCGAAACTGATAAAGAGGAGGCGTAAGCAATGAGTAGCTTCTTTCAAGAATATGGATCAGAAATGATTTCAAAAAGTATTGAACATATTTATATTTCATTCTTTGCACTTTTATTAGGGGTCGCTATCGCTGTGCCCGTTGGCGTTTGGTTAACACGTTTGCCCAAAGTAGCCAATATTGTCATTGGTTTAACAAGTGCCTTACAAACGGTTCCTTCGTTGGCTTTATTAGCTTTGATGATTCCAATTTTTGGTGTCGGCAAAACACCCGCTATTATCGCGCTATTCATCTATTCCCTTCTACCTATTTTAAGAAACACGTATATCGGAATGAAAAATGTCGATGAAAATTACCGAGATGTTGCTAAAGGCATGGGCATGACCAATTTACAGTCTATTTTTAGTGTTGAATTACCCATTGCCATGCCAACAATTATGGCCGGCATTCGTTTAGCTGCTGTCTATGTCATTGCTTGGGCTACACTGGCTTCTTATATTGGTGCAGGTGGTCTTGGTGATATGATTTTCAGTGGATTAAATAACTATCAGCCAGAATTAATCTTTGGCGGGACTATTCCGGTAACTATTTTAGCGCTTTTAGCAGATGTTCTTCTTGGATTATTAGAAAATCGTTTAACGCCAAAAGCTTTAAGGGAGGGCGAATAATGATGAAAAAGAAACTCAAGTTAAGCTTACTCTTCTTAAGCAGTTTACTTTTATTGGCAGGTTGTTCTTTACCTGGTCTTGCTTCAACTTCTGATGATAACACTGTCGCCATTACAGGTGGGATTACTTCAGAAGCGCAGATTTTAGGGAGCATTGTAGCGGATATGGTTGAGCATTACACAGATAAAAAAACAAATGTGATTAACAACTTAGCTACTACTACCATCAATCACCAAGCAATGTTAAACGGAGATGCCTCAATTTCTGCAGCTCGTTATACTGGTACTGACGTGACTACTACGCTTGGTTTACCAGCGGAAAAAGACCCTAAAAAAGCGTTTAACCTAGTTCAATCAGAATTTGAAAAACGTTATCAACAAACTTGGTTCCCTTCATATGGATTTGAAAATACTTATGTATTCTTAGTTACAAAAGAAACGGCTGAGAAATACAATTTAAAAACAGTCAGTGATTTAGGGAAAGTCGCAGACAAATTAGTTGCTGGTGTCGATACTGCGTGGATCACACGTGAAGGCGACGGTTATGAAGGCTTTAAAAAGGAATACAACTTCCAATTTAAATCTATTTTACCAATGCAAATTGGCTTGGTGTACGATGCAGTCAACGCTGGAAAAATGGACGTCATCTTAGGTTACTCAACAGATGGCCGGATTGGTAGTTACGATTTAGTCATGTTAAAAGATGACAAGCGCTTCTTCCCGCCTTATGATGCCGCTCCTGTGGTTAGTGACAAATTATTAAAAGAAACGCCGGAAATTAAAGATGTCTTAAATCGCTTAGATGGTAAAATTTCTACCAAAAAAATGCAAGAATTGAACTATCAAGCAGATAATGATTTAATTGAACCTGCTGTCGTAGCCGAACGTTTCTTAAAAGAAAATAACTATTTTGAGGGGGAGTAACAGATGAATAATATGAATTTATTCCAACAATTTATCTACTATTTCCAACAAAATGGCGGCTACGTCTTTCAACAATTTTTACGTCACTTTTTAATTTCGATTTATGGCGTAATCTTTGCTGCAATTGTCGGGATTCCTATTGGGATTATGATTTCACGTAAACGTAGCTTAGCCAACTGGATTATCCGTTTAGCGAACATTATCCAAACAGTACCAGCTTTGGCAATGCTTTCGATTTTAATGTTGGGAATGGGCTTAGGCGTCAACACGGTGGTTGTAACGGTCTTCCTTTATTCTCTCCTACCAATCATCAAGAATACGTACACTGGCATGATTCAAGTGGATCGCAATATTTTAGATGTTGGTAAAGGAATGGGTATGACAAAAGTACAACTTCTTTATATGGTCGAGTTACCTTTATCTGTTTCAGTAATCATGGCAGGTATTCGAAATGCGTTAGTCGTCGCAATCGGGATTACTGCGATTGGTGCTTTCGTTGGAGCTGGTGGTTTAGGGGATATTATTATTCGTGGAACCAATGCCACAGATGGTGCTTCTATCATTTTAGTCGGTGCCTTACCAACGGCCTTTATGGCGATTATCACAGATTGGGTTCTAGGGATTATTGAACGGCGTTTAGACCCAGCTAGCAAACATTCCAATTAATAAAAAATACAGAGCAGATCCAACATTGTTTCTTTTCAATGGGATCTGTTCTTTTATCTAGGAGATCAATAATGTCTAACTATACTATTATCGATTTAAACCAACAACCACACTTAATTCCGTCAGCTGCTCAATGGTTTAGCCAAAAGTGGCAAATCCCCGCTGAAGCGTATCAAGGAAGTATGCAGGAAATGCTAACTAGCGAAAACCACGTACCACATTGGTGGGTCTGCTTGAATAAACAGCAGGACATCGTTGCAGGCGTGGGCGTAATTGATAATGACTTCCACAATCGTGCAGACCTTACGCCAAACCTTTGTGCATTGTATGTCGAACCAACATTTCGTCACCAAGGCTTAGCAGGAATTCTTTTAACAACAGTTGGTGATTTTCTAGCTAATTCTGGATTTAAAAAGCTTTATTTGCTCACAGACCATACTACTTTTTATGAAAGATATGACTGGGAATTTTTGACCATGGTAACCACCGAAGAGCAGTCTTGCGCTAGAATTTATCAAAAACAATTACGTCAATAAAAAAATCTGCCATCAAAAGATGGCAGACTTTTTTTTATTTTTTCAAGTGATAACTATAGGTAGCCACAATAATATTTTCCCGCCACGCTAAACGAATCCGCAAGCGTAAACTTGTTTGATTATGCAAAATATTTTGCCAACGTTTATTTGGTACAAATTGTGGTACTAAAACTGTTGTACTGTAGTTATGCTTCGTGGCATTTTTACTAACCAAATCAACATAACGTAAGATAGGATTTTGCAGTGAACGATACGAAGAATGGACAATTGATAGACGAACGTCCGGGAAGTGTTTTTTAAACTCTTCCTGAATTTCTTTTTCCTTCTCAACATTTTCATCCATTGAGACATGCATGGCAACGACATAATCGCCAATGGAACGCGCATAATTCAAGGCGCCGACATTTGCCTTGGTTACGTTCCCTACTAGAACAATAACTGTATTCCCATCAAACTCATGCAACTGTGCCCCATCTTCTAAACGTAGCTGTTCCGCCACATTTTTATAGTGAGTGTTGACCCGATAAAATGCATAAATCAACACCGGCATAATAATAAAGAATGGCCAGATGTCCCCTAATCGATAAATAAACAAAATGGCGATAATCGCGAAAGAGATAAAGGCGCCGACAATGTTAGCAATTGATTTTGGCAACCAATTTTTAGTTTCTTTTCGCCATTTTACAACCATCCCCGATTGAGACAAAGCAAACGGAATAAACACACCAATTGAATACAATGGGATTAAACGTTCTGTGGAACCTTGGAAAATCAATAATAAAACAATCGAACCAGCAGCTAAAGTTAAAATACCATTTGAATAGCCTAAACGGTCGCCACGATCCATATACATATGCGGCATAAACTTATCTTTGGCTAAGTTATAAGCCAAAACTGGAAAGGCTGAGAATCCTGTGTTAGCGGCAACCGCTAAAATTAAGGCTGTCGCAAACTGTAATAAATAATATAAAATATTTTGACCAAAGACCGCTTTCCCAATTTGTGAAAGAACTGTCACTTCTTCTTTGGGCACAATCCCATACCAATAGTTAATAAATGTAATCCCCACGAAGAAGAACCCTAAAATCGTTGCCATTAACGCTAACGTCCCAGCAGCATTTTTTGCTCGTGGTTTCTTAAAGAATGGCACTGCATTACTGATTGCTTCGACCCCTGTTAAGGAAGAAGAACCAGATGAAAACGCCCGTAAAACTAAAGCAATAGAAATTCCTGGAACCACGGCTCCTGGTAAAGCTGTCGCATTCAATGGCTGTGCGCCAGTCACAATTTTAAATAGCCCAACAACAATCAGTAATGTAATAATTGCGATAAAACTATACACTGGCAACATTAAGAACGAAGCAGATTCTCGCAGGCCTCTCAAGTTCATTAAGGTAATCAATATCACAATCCCAATAGAAATTGCTACTTGATGACCATATAACGCCGGAATCGCCGATATAATCGCCTCTGCGCCCGCTGAAACTGAAACGGCTACTGTTAGCATATAATCGACTAACAACGAACCACCAGCCAATAAACCGGCATTTCTGCCGAGGTTTTCACTACTAACAACGTATGCGCCGCCGCCATGCGGATACGCATGAATAATTTGTCGGTACGACAATGTTAAAGAAATAAGTAAAATAATAACAAATGCAGCAATTGGTAATGAATACCAAATCGCAGCCGCCGACAAAGTAACCAGAACCACCACTATTTGTTCTGTACCATACGCAATGGATGAAAGTGCATCAGAAGATAACAACGCAAGCGCTGCAAATCTGCTTAATTTATGTTCATCATTTTCGGCTGATTTCAATGGTTTCCCAATGAACAGTCGTTTTAAATCCGCCATTTTTTTCTACTCCTTTTCTCTAGAGTGACCCGCTCACTTTTTTCATTATTTTTTATCAAACAAATCCATATGCTACGCTTCTCACAATGAAAAGTCAATTGATTTTTGTTACTGAAAAAGATAAAAAAATCACCATCTTTTTTTAATCAGACACTCATTTAAAGTCCCCCGCTTCCTTTATCTTATCAAGAGAATCCAGATAACAAAAGGATTTGCATTCTCTAAACAAAAAAGCGAGAGCTAAAAGTCTATTTGACCTTTTGGCTCTCGCTTAAAAACTTAGTTAATTATTCCCTTTTATTGTAACAAGTACGTATGATCGAAGGTAATTTCCACTTTATAACGACCAATTTTTTCATAAACTTGCCGTTGAATTTCCACACCCAGTTCAAATTCAGATAATTTTGATTCTGTAGGTAAAACCAAGTCGAACAAAATCTTCGGTTCTTCGCCATGGGTAACTAAGCGGATATCATGGACTTTTAAAGACGCATCAAAAGAACGAATAATCTTTTTGATTGTTTGATGAACAAATTGTTGTGTTGGGTCATACAAATTCACTGGATCAATATGACAAACAAGGTTAACATCTAATTCTTCTTTAAACTTCGCTTCAATCGCATCGATTGTCTGATGGGCTTTATTTAAATCCCAGCGATCATCAATTTCAATGTGAACAGACGCAAACGTTTGGCTGGGACCATAATTATGAATCAGTAAATCGTGATACCCTACAATTGTTTCCATTTTTGATAAGACATTTTTCATTTCATCAATTTCTGTTTGGCTCGGACGCATGCCCATCAACTCATTAATAAATTCGCGAATTAACTGCAAGCCACTATAAATAATATATGCAGCAATTAAAAAACCAATATATCCATCAATTCGCAAACCAGTGACGCCTTCAATAAATGCAGAAATCAAAACAGCTAATGTAGTATAAACATCATTAAAGCTATCCTTAGCAGAAGCAACTAATGCTTGAGAATCAATTTTTGCTGATACTTTTTTGTAAAACAGCCCTTGCCAAATTTTAATCCCAATTGACAAAGCTAAAACAGCAAATAAAATGGGGGTCACCTTGATTGATTCTGGATGCAGGATACGATCAACGGAGGTCGTTAGAAACTCAAACCCAATAAACGTAATCACTAATGATACAAGCATTCCACTAATATATTCAAAACGTTCATGGCCATAGGGATGTTCTTTATCCGCTGGCTTACCAGCAATATAAAAACCGACTAATGTTAAAACTGAAGAAATAGTATCGGACAAGCTATTAATGGCATCTGCCATGATTGAAACACTACCTGAAAGCAAGCCAATCATAAATTTACTAACGAATAAAAATAAATTAGAAACAAGCCCAATCCGCCCGGCAAAAGCACCGAATGCTGTTCGTTTTTCCAATTTACGACGTTCAATTTTTTTCTCATATCGTTGAAGCAATGCTTGAATCATTTTACAACCCCTACCCACTTTTTATTTCTTAAAAAAATACTATAAAACCTTTTTATACATTTGTACACAAAAAACCTCACTTTCTGAGGGAGATTTTATTATTTAGCATTGCCAAAAAGTCAAAAGCAAGAGCCCCCAAAACTTCTTTGTTAGGGTTGCCTTGAAAATAAAGAAAAACAAAAAGCCGAAAACGCTAGAGATGTTTTCAGCTTTTTGTTTTTTAATGGAATAAATGGCTCTTTTGTGCTAAAGCCGCAAATTTTTTCGATCTGTGTTCCAGATGTGGATAAAGAATTGCGCCGCCAATACTAAAGACGACTGAAATCCCCACCATAATCCAAATGGCAAACCAAGCATTTGGCCAGTAAATGCCTCCTGCTGATTCCCTTAGCAAGTTCACGGCATGCGTAAACGGCAAGAACGGATTAATCATTTGGAAGAATTTACCTGAGACTTGAATTGGGTAGTTCCCACCCCCACCAGAGATGGATAGTACCAAGATTATTATCGCAATTCCTTTCCCTACATTGCCAAAGAGAGCAACAAGCACATAAACCATTATCATAAACGTAATGGCAATCAATACCGCAAACCAGACGCTATACGCTGGATTACGAACATCTACGCCTAACGCAAAATAATTACCTAAGGTTACAATCAGTGCTTGACCAATCCCCATGACAATGAAGGTAAACATCCGTGCTGAAAATTGTTCCCGTTTAGAGAAGCGTTTTTTATCTTTTCCTTCAAGATAAACATCCGTTGTCGCAACACTTGAGAATAATACAGCACCAACCCATAAACACAAAGCTGTATAGAATGGCGTACTTGCCGAACCATTATTAGCAATCGGATAAACAGCATGTTCTTTGACTTCAACTGGTTGTGTAAAGAAGTCACTTTCTTTATTGGCATCTAATTTTAGTAATTTAAGAATTTCACCTAAATCAACTTCTTTTTCACCTTTACGGATTGCATTCGCTGCTTTGTGTAATCCTGTTTTGATATTTGGCCAATCATTAATAATCAGTTCGTTGGCTTTGTCTAAGGCCGCTTCAACATCTGGCATTTTCTCATTGACTGTTTTCAAGGTATTCGTTAAATCTTTTCGGATACCTGGATAGTCATTTTGCATAAAGGCTGCCGCTTTGCTGACTTTGTCTTGAATGACTGGTAAATCGTTTTTATACAAATCAGCACCACGATTAATGCCATTGACAATGGTTTCCATATTGCCATTCAACATCGTATTCGCATCATGAATTTCTTGTTTAATTGCCGGCATTTCGGCTTGATATTTTTCTAATAAAGAAATCGCATTAGTGACCGTTTGACTTGTTGAACTCAATAACCCTTCAAAGTCAATTTGTTGTGCTTTGTTTAGTTGACCTTGAGCGTTTTGGATGGTACTAGTTAGTTTGTTTAAAATGGTTGAAACGGTATTACTAATTCCGTTTACATCAACACTGCCCACAATACTAGAAATATTAGTTGCCATTTCGTCAATCTCATTTAAATAATTTTGTACTCCAGAGATATCACCCGCTTGGACTAAAGCATTTAATTGATTCAAGCGATTGCTAAAATCTGTTAATAAATCATTTACATGGCTTAATTGAGCAATCGCACCATCTAAGTCATGATTACCAGCATTTTCTTGGAGTTGTTTCATAAACGCAATAATGTCGTTAATTGCTTGCTGTTGCCGTTGGATATTAGTTGTGAAATCTTGTACTACTTCATTAATATGTTGTTTTTCTTCTGGCGTTAACTGTCCATCATCTAACGCTTGACGAATAGTCGCGACTACAGAAGTTGTTGTTGTAGCAACTTGCTGGATAGATTTCAAAGTCACTTCAACGCTATTCGTAATGCTTGGTAACGCCTCTTGCAATTTATTAGCGCCATCTAATGTGACATTCCCTAAATCATTGGCTTGATCACCTAGTTTACGAATATCTGGTAACGCCGTTTGGACTTGTTGAATGATTTCTAATCCTTGTTTTGCTTCTTGGATTCCTTCGCTCATTGTTTGTTCCACAGAGGCAAAGTCTTCATCAATCATAGCAATTTGTCGGCCAGCGTTTTGAATTTCTGGAATTTTTTCTTGTAACGTCAAAATAACACTAGCTTGTTCTTTGATGCTTGGCATTTTGCCATTTAGCTCAACAATCTTCTCTCCTAAAGCATCAACTTCAGGTAAATATTTCATCGCATCGTTGGCTTTCGCTAATTTTTCTTTTAGCTCAGGCATCTTACCATGTAAGTCTGTGACTTGTTTTGCGTACGTATCAATGGTTCCAATGTTGGCATCTGTATCTAAAATCATGCTCTTAACTTTTTGAATGCTAACCATGTTTTTATCAATATCATAGCCAATATCATTGAATGTTTTGATTAACGTACTACTTGCCGTTTTAATGAATTCTTCCGAAATTTGTGACTGAATGGAAGAAGCGCCTTTTGACGTAATTTTCGGCGCAATTGCATTAATTTTTTCGTTAATTGAGTATTCAATTTTAGGTTTATTGATATCACCAGAAGTAAAACTTAGCAAATCTTTGGAAAAATCTTTAGGTAAATAAATCCCGGCAAAATATTTTCCTGATTGGACCCCTTTGTCTAATTCCTTTTTCGAATCAACAAAACGCCAACCTAATTGCTTGTTTTTCTTCAAGTTTTTCAAGACTTCATCACCAATATTGACCGATTTATCTTGAAAAGTTGCTGTTTGGTCATCACTATAGACCGCTATTGGTAACTCTCCTGTATTTGAATACGGATCCCATAGTGCTTTAATGTTAAACCATGCATATAATGATGGAATAATCATTAAGGCAACAATCAAAAATGTTGCTACTGGGTTTTTAAAAATTCTTTTCCAATCTAAAATAAATAGTTCCCATGTATTTTTTATATGTTTCATAAAATCACCTGCTTTTTTTTGTGCCTGAATAACTTTAGCATAAAATACAAGAGAATAACAAACAAAAGCTTGAATGTTACGACACATTTTTAAAATGTCGTAAGTTCAAGCTAAGATTGTTTATTTCATATTTTTAGAAAATTCCGAAACGACTTGTTTAACTTCATCAATGGCTTCTGGTTTTAAATAAGCCAAAAGTTTTGGTGCTTTTGTCATCAAGTACATTTTATCTAATTTGCCTGTTTGTTGGCGTTCAAACATTTCTGCAAGTAGCGCTTGCATTTTTTCTTTTTTATCTTCTTTTGTTCGATCTAGTATGAACGTTAAGAATTGTTCTTGTCCTTCTTTCATTCCCTATCCCTCCTTACAAACAGATTCTTTTCTATTATAAAACTTCTTTTTTAGAAAGGATAGTCCTTTTTTTAGGATCTATGATTTTGTGTACAGACTTAGCATGTCTTTTTTGGCGGATAAAGGTAAGCCGAGTCCCTCTTTTAAATAGCCCTCTACCGAACCAAATTCTTTTTCAATCGCCTGTAAAGCGGTCGCTAAGTACTCTTTTTTCACATAAAGCAGCGTTTCTAATTGTTGAATTTCTGCTGGAGGCGTTCCATTTGCTTGATATTGCGCAATAATTTGCTCGTTAGCGGTTTTTCTTTGCTCGTTCGTCTTTAAATAATCTTCTAAAATATAAGAATGTTCCACACCTAAAGCACTTAATATCAAGGCTGCGCCGATTCCTGTTCGATCTTTTCCTGCGAAACAATGAAATAAAATAGCTTCCTGTGGATAACTTAAAAAGTTTTCAAAAAATGTTTGGTAACCTTTGCGCCCCGAATTGGAAAGAACCATTTCTTTATAAGCCATGTCCATTGCTTCATCGGGTGAACCAACCGTTTTAAGCATTCCTTCTAATGAAGCAGTCTGCGCCCGAATATCGGCCAAAATATCTATATGTAGATAGTTGGTTCCTTGAATTGAATCATCTGGTCGTTCTTGCGTTTCCGCTGCACTTCTAAAATCATAGATTCGTTTAATTTGATAGTCCTCTACCAGTTTCTGTTGATCCGCTTGTGCAACATTGACGAGTTCACCACTCCGAAAAAAATGCCCTGTCTTGACAACTGTGCCTTGTTGCGTTGGAAATCCTCCAATATCTCTAAAGTTCACCACGCTGTTCATGTTCTATCGCTCCTTCATTTTAATTATTTTGTTATCATTTAAATACTTTGTTTTTTCTTTTTATTTCTTTTTCTCAACGATAATAAAAAACACCTCAAAAAACAATCTTTTTATCAGTTGTTTATTGCCATTTTATCATAGATACAGTATTCTTAAAAGAGAGGTGAGTAACGATGCTAAAACGAGATTTTTTAGAAAAGCCTTATGATTATATGAATGATATTTTATTGTTCCTATATAATAATAAAGGTCAAGCGACACGAAATGAATTAGTAGATTTTTTCAATATTAGTTTACCAACATTGAATGAGTATCTTTCTTTTTTAGAGCAATTTTTGAAAGAAGAGCAACTTCAAGAAAACCTCACCTTAACAGTATTAGGTGACACTCTATATCTAAATAAAGCGCCTACCTTTTCCATGAAAGCAATGATCATGTTGTTCTTAGATAAATCTATTAAGTTTCACATGGTCCAGCAACTCTTCCATAAAAATGAAATAAATGGCGGGTATTTCCAACAGAATTATGCCATTAGCTCTGCTACCTATTATCGAAAAATTGTTGAATTAAATGACTTACTCAATGAGTTTAATTTACGTATCAAACGAGGAAAACTTGTCGGCGAAGAAAAACAAATTCGCTTTTTCTTTTTTAATTTTTTCTGGTTTATCTTTGAAGAAAAAACAGATTTAGAAAAAGAACTGGCCAATCAATACCTAGGATTAATCGAGATACTACAAGAAATCCCCAGAATTACCTTTGACCATACAGAAATTCTCCAAATTAAACTTTGGATGAAAATTTCTTTTCGTCGCATGGTTTTAGAACCCCTGCCAACGATTAGTCCACATGATGTCCAACTCGATCGACCTTTATTTGAAGAAATTAATTTATCTATACATACATATATGAAAAGAATCGACCGTCCATATACAATCAATGAAGCCTATATGTTTTATGACTTTTTTTGTTCCATGCATAATTATTCTGCGAATGCTGCTTTCGCCTTTCGTTTAGCAAAACAACAACGAATTGAAAAAACGTATCTTAACGAAATGAACCGGGTCATTTTAACGTACCTTAAAGCACGTGGTTATTTATCCCATTACGTGCTGCCTATTCGGCTACTTTATATTGAAAATTTACTTTTCCAATTACATGCGCAACTCTATTATTTTTCAGGATTTATTTTACCCTTTGATTATTGGACAATTCAGTCACTTTTGAAAGTCTTACGTCATCCTTTTAGCGAAAGTGAAGTTTACGAATTAGTGGAGATCGCTACAACGAACTTTGCCACAAAAGCCACTGCTTCTAAGTACCAAAATCAATTTACTGAAATTAATTATACACTTATTTTGAATCACATTGCTGAATTAAATGAAAAAAAAATAACGATTGGTGTTTATCACTCACTGAGCAGTGCTTATAGCGAGTTGGTAGCACAAAAAATACAACAGAGTATCGCTGGAAAATATCCGCTGAAAATTGAGCCTTACAACGTAGAAAACCATTATGATTTGCTTTTAATGAATACCAATAATGAACAGCTCGTTGCCCAGTATGACCATTACTATATTTTTTCAGATATTAGTAATCGTTACGACCTACAATCAATTGAAAAAATCATTCAATTGTTATTGGGCAAATAATCTCTAATAAAAAAAGCTTAAGTGCCCTACTCTCAGATGGCTGACTTAAGCTTTTTATTTTACTTTCCCTATTTCCTTAAACGGCGCCATTTTAAATACCACGATTCCTTCAATCGCTTGTATCTCGACAAAGCCGAACGTACGACTATCACTTGAATGCGTACGATTGTCCCCTAAGACAAAGTAATGACCGGCTGGAATCTTCTGAAACAGGCGAAGTTGGGCTGCCGCTTCTTCTGATAAGTCAAAACGACTGGCATTCTCAGGCAGTGCCTCATTATCGCTTGCTATAGGTTCTTCTGAAAGATAAACTTTCCCCTCGTTTACCCAAATTCGATCACCAGGAACCCCGATAATTCGCTTGACGTACGTACCTTTGTTAGCTAGCGGTGCTTTAAATGCAATCACATCGTACCTTGCTACTTGCTTCGTCCGTTGTACTAAGACTCGTTCCCCTGCGTTAAGTGTCGGCTTCATGGATTGCCCAGCAATTGGGTAGCTAGATGTCTTTAACACAAAAAAGAACACAAAAATGGCGAAAAGAATAGCTGGCATAAAAAATTTAACGACTTGGATGCGTTGTTTCTTTTGGTAGGCTTGCCGCTTTTTTTTAATCTCTTCAGCAGTCATTTTTCTTTGTGGTCCTCTTATTGATTGATGGTTATCTGTTTGCTCAAGCAAATATTCCGTTGCTTTGTTAGTCTTTTGCTTTTTTAGCTGATATGTCGCAGGCAACTTTTGCTTCAAGAAGGCGCGCTTAATATGGCGAATTGTTCGCATAACGGGCTTTATCCATTCTTCCATCGTTTTCTTAAAAGGAAAAGCTCCTTAAATAAACTTTTCCTTTCTTTACTCCTTTTTTCTATTTGACTAATTGCGTTCCTTTTTTAATATAGCTACTACGTAACTGGTTTTCCTTCATAAACTGATTCAATGGTTTCTGCGCATCTTGTGCCAGCTCCCAGATACTTTGATTTGCTTGTACAAGATATTCGCTCTTCTCTGTTACTATGTTTTTTCTGACAAGCGGTTGCCTTAGCGACTGCTCTTCCTTTGAGACAGCAGCAGCCTGTAATCTTTCTGCGGAGCTACTTAATGTAACAGCTAAAAAAAGGACCCCAAGACAATGTAGTTTCCTTGCTCCCGTTAACTTTTTACTGACCATTTTATTAATAGTTATCTTGTTCAAGACGTGTCAGTTTAGTTAAGCGTTCCTCTAATTCGCGATAAATCTCAAGTACTTCTACTTTTGATGCTTCGACTTCATTCGAAATACTTTTCGCTCGGTTACCAATATTTAACATTTCTAATTCTGCGGAATTGATTAGGTGTTTTACTTCTACTTTTGCTTCATTAACAATCCGATTGGCTTCTTTTTTGGCAGAAACCATCACTTCGCCAATTTCTTGTTGCGATTTTAAAGCCTCTTCTTGTAATTGCTGATTTTTCATTAATAAATCGTTAATTTGCTGTTTTGCGCGTAGCAGTTCTGTTAACTGCTCACTACTCGGTTCAATATTTTTTGAAACGGCTTGTAGTGTCTTCAATTCTTTTTGAACTTGTTCTAAATTGTCTTCTTTGGCCTCTACTTCTTTTCTTAGAGCAGCTAATTCTCCTTCGTAAACTTGCTTTTCAGCAAGATGTTTGTCATTGACACCTTGTAGTCGACCTAGTTTTACTTCTGCTTCATTTTTTTGCTGTAAACTATTTTGAAGCTCATTCTTTAACTCCTCCATGCGTTGTTTCACAATCACTTCTTGTTGGACAGCCTCTTGTAAGGCTTGTTTTTCGGCTTCTACTTTTTGTAATTGTACAGTTAGTTTTTCAATTTGTTCCTGCAATGCTTGTTGAGTCGTTGTGCTTTCTTCTAATTCTGTCGTTAACGTTTCTACTTGCTTTTCCATTCCTGTAATATCTCCTTTTTTCTCCAACTTTCCTTTTTCTTCTGCTAACTGGTTGTGTAATGTCTGGATATGTTGTTGCTGTTCAGCCGATTCTTTTTCTAATTCTGCCACTTGCTGCGTTAATTCACTTTCTAAACGTTCCATTTGATTATGTACAGTGGTTAATTGTTTTTCTGCATTTTGCAGATTTGTTTGAAGAGTGGTAGCCTCTGTCGTGGTTTCACTGTTTGTTTCCAGTTGCTCTTCCAATTCAAAAATTTCATGTTCCTTTTGATTTAGTATTTCAAGTAATGACTGATTTTTTTCTTCTAATGCTTGTTTTTCCGTTTCTTGTTGGTTCTTTAATTGCTCATTTTCTTCTTGAAGTTTTTTAAAGGCTGTTTCTTTTTTCTGATAGTAGGCGAGCCTTTCTCTTAACGTCGCCATTTCTTTTTCCTGTTGTTCTGGTTTGATTCCGCTAATTATTTTTTCTGGTTCGAATCCTGGCTGAAAAAAGACTTCTTTTTCAAGCGTATCATCCGAAATATCTTTAATTTTTTTGATTAAACGTCTTTTTGTCATCTATATGTCCTTTCTCTCGTCCTTTTAACTAATCACGACAGGCTCCAAATTTGTTTCCAACGTCTCACGAGCATACGTATCAATGGATTTGACAAGGGTTTGCTCTTGATCTCGATAAGTAAAATTAAAATCAATCATGGTAATTTCTTTAACTGAATTCAACGCTGCAATAAGTGCTACAATATTGTCTTGGCCTGTTTGAAATTCATGGTAACTTAAGCCAACTGAAAAAACAGACAGTGTCAAGGTTTGTGTTTTTTCACTTCTAATTATTGTGATACTCGTCTCTCCGAAGTAAGGACGCCATTCACGCGCTAATTGTAATTCATAATTAGTCAAGACAGCGGCCGATTCTGTCGAAACAGCTTGCTTCCAGGGAAACTGATTTAAGGCTGTTTTTTTAATCGCTTGTTTTTTTATTTTGTCACCTTGAGTAGCTTGGCCTTGTGCCAAACGCTCGATCCGTTGTTCAATGCGGATATTTCGTTGATTTAATTGATAATATGTATAAACAATTCCTAACAATAATACGCTAAGTAGACAAATACTAAACAATAAATAAATCATTAAACGACTATTTTTCTGATACTTATAGAAATTTATTTTCCTCTTTAATGTCCGGTCCTCTGAATCCAGTTTTTCGACAAGTAATCGCAAATACAATTGATAGCTTACAAATAAAAATAAGCAACTATTCAATAAAAGTACAACAATCATCATACAAATATAATCTCCTTTATGTCATCGCTCGACAATCAAAACTTGTAAAATCACCTGTTACGCTCTTTAAAAACTCTATATAGTATTGATTGTAACATTCCGTTTGAGCCTTGCCAACAACTTTATTTAAAATAAGATGATAAAATTTTATATTTTATATTTATATTTT
>OBUY01000005.1_pt1 | contig 159441 bp, 130 predicted proteins | sample 1475781 | NCBI WGS metagenome assembly OBUY01 (sample SAMEA2579912, study PRJEB22360) | human gut metagenome | biome: human gut; feature: human-associated habitat; material: faeces | place: Denmark | collected 2008/2010 | reverse complement strand
CCTCTTAAGTAGATTTTAGGTATTTACCATGTCTACTTAAGAGGTATCATATCACAATATGAAGGTGGCTGATTTTTTGATCTTTTAGACATTTTATAAGAGTATCAATTTCATATGTCTCAAAGTGATTCAAATCAATATGTAAATCACTCATTACTGCAAGTCTTGTCATAGAAACATTGTAACAAAAAGGTCGTGTCTTGTCTTTAAACGAAGATAGTGGAAAATACTTGCCCTAGGGCTACATTTTCATTATGATAAGAATATGGATATCAAGTTAGAAATACAAAAGATGGCCAAGGAGATTGGCATTTCAAAAATTGGTTTTACAACAGCCGATGATTTCGCCTATCTGGAAAAGTCCCTTCGACTGGGCGTTGAAGAAGGGCGAACGACAGGATTTGAGCATAAAAATATTGAAGAGCGTATTTACCCCAAATTGAGCTTGGAATCAGCTAAAACCATCATTTCCATTGCAGTTGCCTATCCGCATAAGTTGCCACAACAACCCCAAAAAACAGAGTATAAGCGTGGCAAAATCACTCCAAATTCATGGGGTCTAGATTATCACTATGTTTTGCAGGATAAACTAAAACGCCTGGCAGAAGGCATTGAAAAACTGACAGAAAACTTCGAATATAAAGGTATGGTGGACACTGGAGCCTTGGTCGATACTGCAGTAGCCAAGCGAGCAGGAATTGGTTTTATTGGTAAGAATGGACTGGTTATCTCGAAAGAATACGGGTCCTACATGTATCTTGGGGAGCTTATCACGAATCTAGAGATTGAACCTGATCATGAGGTAGACTATGGTTGCGGGGATTGCCGTCGTTGTCTGGATGCCTGTCCGACATCTTGTCTCATTGGTGATGGGACTATGAATGCTCGTCGTTGCCTCTCCTTCCAAACCCAAGATAAGGGCATGATGGATATGGAGTTTCGAAAGAAGATCAAGACTGTTATCTATGGCTGTGATATTTGTCAGATTTCCTGTCCATATAACAGAGGTATTGACAATCCTTTAGCTTCAGATATTGACCCTGAGCTTGCCATGCCTGAATTGCTCCCATTTCTAGAGCTGACTAATAAGTCTTTTAAAGAGAAGTTTGGAATGATCGCCGGTTCTTGGCGTGGTAAGAATATTCTTCAGCGAAATGCCATTATTGCCTTGGCCAACTTACATGATCGCAACGCCATTGTCAAACTGATGGAGATTATTGATAAGAATAATAATCCCATCCATACGGCAACGGCTATTTGGGCTCTCGGTGAGATAGTTAAGAAGCCAGATCAAGCTATGTTAGACTATATGAGAGGACTTTCACCCAAAGATAAAGAAGCCCAAGCTGAGTGGGAGCTTGTATGTGCAAAATGGCAAATTTAGGCGATTTATGCTAGAATTAAGCATAATACTATAAAATGGAGGAAACCTATCCATGGAAGTGGCAGAAATTCGCCAAAAAATCTCTGAAAATCAAGAGAAGCTCGTGAGCTTCGGGAGGTCTCTTTGACTTAGATTGTTTGGAAGAGGACATTGCGCTCCTTGAAAACCGAATGACTGAGCCTGATTTTTGGAATGATAATATTGCGGCTCAAAAAACTTCTCAAGAGTTGAACGAGCTCAAAATGAAATACGAAACTTTCAACAATATGCAAGAACTCTCTGACGAGACAGAACTATATTTGGAGATGTTGGAAGAAGATAGCAGTGTTCAAGAGGAACTCGAAGAGACGCTCGAAAAACTTGATAAGATTATGACAAGTTACGAGATGACCTTACTCTTGTCTGAACCATATGACCATAACAATGCCATTCTGGAAATTCACCCAGGTTCTGGTGGAACAGAGGCTCAAGACTGGGCTGATATGTTGCTCCGTATGTACCAACGTTATGGAAATGCCAAAGGTTTCAAGGTTGAAACTTTGGATTATCAGGCGGGTGATGAAGCTGGTATTAAATCTGTAACCCTTGCTTTTGAAGGTCCTAATGCTTACGGATTCCTCAAGTCAGAAATGGGTGTCCACCGTTTGGTTCGTATTTCACCTTTTGACTCTGCCAAACGTCGTCATACCTCATTTACTTCTGTGGAAGTCATGCCTGAATTGGATGATACCATTGAAGTTGATATTCGTGATGATGATATCAAGATGGACACTTTCCGTTCAGGTGGTGCAGGTGGTCAGAACGTCAACAAGGTTTCTACCGGTGTGCGTTTGACTCACATTCCAACAGGTATTGTTGTAGCTTCAACGGTTGACCGTACACAATATGGAAACCGTGACCGTGCGATGAAGATGCTTCAAGCGAAACTCTATCAAATGGAGCAAGAAAAGAAAGCAGAAGAAGTGAATGCTTTGAAAGGTGATAAGAAAGAAATCACTTGGGGAAGCCAAATTCGCTCATACGTTTTCACCCCATACACTATGGTTAAGGATCATCGTACAGGCTATGAAGTTGCCCAGGTTGATAAGGTAATGGATGGAGATATTGAAGGCTTCATCGATGCCTACCTCAAGTGGCGTATGGAAGAATAGTAATGATATACTATTTTTAAGTATTTAGATACTTTATCTCAATGAAAGGAAGGCATTCAGCTATTTTAGTAGTTGAATACTGACATTATGGCTCTTATTGAATTAAAAGATGTTACTAAGAAGTATGATAAGTCGACAACTGCCCTAAGACACATTGATTTGTCTGTTAACTCAGGGGAATTTGTTTACTTAGTTGGACCTTCTGGTGCCGGTAAATCAAGTTTAATTCGCTTGTTTTATCAAGAAGAAAAATTAACGAGTGGTTCTATGAAGGTAGGGGAGTTTGATTTAACCCATCTTCGTAAAAAAGATGTTCCACTCTTGCGACGTTCTATCGGGGTTGTTTTCCAGGATTATAAACTTCTTCCAAAGAAAACAGCTTTTGAAAATGTTGCTTATGCGATGGAGGTCATCGGTGAGCGCCCTCGTCACATTAAAAAACGTGTCGCAGAGGTTCTCGAATTGGTTGGACTTAAGCACAAGATGCGTTCTTTCCCTAACCAATTATCTGGTGGTGAGCAGCAACGTGTCGCTATTGCGCGTGCTATCGTAAATAATCCAAAAGTTTTGATTGCGGACGAACCAACAGGGAACTTGGACCCTGAGATTTCTTGGGAAATTATGCAAGTTCTTGAACGTATTAATCTGCAGGGAACGACCATTTTAATGGCAACCCATAACTCAACTATCGTTAATAACCTTCGTCATCGTGTCATAGCGATTGAAGAGGGACGTATTGTTCGTGATGAAGAGGAAGGAGAATACGGTTACCATGATTAGACGCTTTTTCCGCCATTTAGGAGAATCTATTAAGAACCTCAAACGTAATCTATTGTCTACTCTTACGGCGGTATTCTCAGTAATGATTGTGCTGTCACTTTTAGGTGTTTTTGGTTCTGTTATTCTTAACACTCAAAAATTGGCTTCTGATATTGAAAAAAATATTCAGGTCAATGTGTACTTGCAGCCTGATTCGACGGATGCTTCAAAAACTGTTAAAGAGATATCTGGTCAAATTGTTGCCAATAAAGACTACCATAAAGTTTATGATGCATTGACCAAGATAAAGGGTGTCGATAAGGTTACTTTCTCTAGTAAAGAAGAACAAAAGAAAGAACTCATCAAAACAATGGGGTCAAGTTTCGAAACAGCTACTGGAGATGGCAACCCTCTATCAGATGTGTACATTATTCAAACTAAAACACCAGATGATGTGAGTCGTGTTGCCAAGGAAGCTAAGGCTATTCAGGGGGTTGATAATTCTAACTTTGGTGGCTCAGATAGTGAAATTCTGATGTCTACCATGAAACGTGTTCAATTGTGGGGAATTATTGCGACAGCTCTCTTAACTGTTGTGGCTGTTCTCTTGATTTCTAATACCATTCGTATCACCATTATGTCACGTGCGACTGAAATTCACATCATGCGTTTGGTCGGTGCTAAGAATTCCTACATTCGCCGTCCTTACTTGATGGAAGGTGCTTGGATTGGTGCATTAGGTGCCATCATTCCTTCTGGCCTCATCTATCTTTTGTACCACATGGTTTATTCAACCTTAAATCCTGATTTTGTTAAGGGTGGTGTCTCTATGTATGATCCAGAATGGTTTGTCTACGCTGTTATCGGAACCCTCTTTGCAGTCGGTATTATTATCGGTTCAGTTGGGTCTCGTATGGCAATGCGCCGTTATTTGAAATATTAATGCAATTAAAGGAGGACCGTTCTGGTTCTCTTTTTTCGATCCAGAATGCTTCATGACACCTAAATTTTTGCTTTATCTCAAAATCATGGCTCAAAGACCAAATCCAATCTCAGATTTGGTATAATATTTAAAAAACATTGGAAAAGAGATACATTATGACAAAGTTAGCTACCATTTGTTATATTGATAATGGAAAAGAGCTTTTGCTTTTACACCGTAATAAAAAGCCTAATGATGTTCATGAAGGAAAGTGGATTTCTGTTGGGGGAAAACTAGAAGCTGGAGAGACACCAGATGAATGTGCCCGTCGTGAAATTCTCGAGGAAACACATTTTACAGTGACAGAGATGGATTTCAAGGGGATGATTACCTTCCCTGAATTTACACCGGGACATGATTGGTATACCTATGTCTTTAAGGTGACTGGTTTTGAAGGAGAACTCATCTCAGATGAGGAATCTCGTGAGGGAACGCTTGAGTGGGTTCCTTATGATAAGGTTTTGTCTAAGCCAACTTGGGAAGGTGACTATGAGATCTTTAAGTGGATTCTTGAAGACAAACCTTTCTTCTCTGCTAAGTTTGTTTATGATTCCAACCAGAACTTGGTAGACAAGACTGTGACCTTTTATGATAAATAGGGAGGAACTATGAAGCGAAAAAAGACAGAAAATTTTTCAGAAACTTGGTTTTTTAAATGGGTTTTGAATAATCAGGCTGTAGTGGCCTTTTTAATATTACTGTTGATTGGTTTGACGGTTTTGATTTTTACCAAAATTAGTCCTATTTTCTCACCAGTCATTGATTTTTTGACAATCATCATGTTGCCTCTGGTTATTTCTACGCTCCTTTACTATTTGATAAAACCTTTGGTTCTCTTAGTAGAAAAAACTGGTTTAAGTAGAACGATGTCTATCTTGGTCATCTATGCTATTCTCGCCTTACTCTTAGTTTTGGGAATTTCAACAGCTATTCCTAGTTTGCAAAATCAGATTTTGATTTTGATTAGAAATACACCGTCTTATATTGCCCGAGCTAATAGTGAAGCCGAACGCTGGCTAAATCTCCCTTTTCTTTCCAATTACCGTGGAGATTTAGAAGCTATGCTCAGTGATTTCTCAGCGAGAATGGTTAACTATGCTGAAAATTTCTCTTCATCAGCTTTGACTTGGGTGGGAACCTTTGCTAGTACTGTGGCTAGGGTTACGGTTGCTATTATTTTGGCTCCCTTCATTCTTTTTTATCTCCTAAGGGATAGTCAAAAGATGAAGCAGGGCTTTGTGTCAGTGTTACCCACTCGTTTTCGTGAAACGACTGTTCGAATGCTGTCAGATATCAATAATCAGTTAGAAGGTTATGTTCAAGGCCAAGTTACAGTTGCTATCGTCGTGGCCATTATGTTTTGTATCATGTTTAAGATTGTAGGTCTTCGATATGGGATGACTTTTGGTATTATGGCAGGTTTCTTAAATATGGTTCCCTACCTTGGAAGTTTTCTTGCCATGGTACCAGTTGTTATTATGGGGTTGGTACAAGGTCCCGCAATGCTAATCAAGGTTCTCATTATTTTTGTCATTGAGCAAACCATTGAAGGACGTTTTGTTTCTCCACTTGTTTTGGGTAACAAACTCAGTATTCACCCTATTACTATTATGTTTATTCTTCTGACGGCAGGTTCTCTTTACGGCGTCTGGGGCGTATTATTAGGAATCCCAATCTATGCTTCCGTCAAGGTTGTTGTTAAAGAGATTTTTGATTGGTACCGGTCAGTAAGTAATCTTTACCATGATGACAAAGAAATTGAAGGACAAAAAGAAGATGTTAAATAGTGAGAAAATGGTTGCCTCTATTGGTAACCAAGATTTAGATCATGCGGATAAATATTTTAAGAAAGCTCTGCAAGAAGATCCAGCTGAAGTTCTCGTAGAGTTAGCTGAGTACCTTGAATCTATCGGTTTTTTACCACAGGCTCAAGAAATTTATGAAAAAGTTCGCTTTGATTTTCCAGAGGTTAATGTCAATCTAGCTCAAATTGCTGCTGAAGATGGTGATATTGAGAAGGCTTTTCTCTATTTAGATGCTATTTCTGAGGACTCCGAGGATTATTTGTCTGCTTTAGTTGTGAAGGCAGATCTATACCAAATGGAGGGGTTAACAGATGTAGCCCGTGACAAGTTACTAGAGGCGAGTCAACTATCAGATGACTCCATTATCATTTTCGGTTTGGCTGAAATGGAGTTTGAACTTGGAAACTTTGAGCAGGCTATTCATTATTATGCTAAACTTGATAATCGTGAGCTTCTTGAAGCTACGGGGGTTTCTACTTATGAACGTATTGGTAAAGCTTATGCTAGTCTTGGTAAGTTTGAAGCTGCTCGAGAATTTTTGGAAAAAGCTATTGAAATTGAATACGATGATACTATTGCCTTTGAATTAGCGACACTACTTTACGATCAGGAAGAGTATCAAAAAGCTAATTTTTACTTCAAACAGATTGAAACCATGTCTGCAGACTTTGAGGGGTATGAGTATATTTACGCCTTATCGTTACATGCTGAACATAAAACCGAAGAAGCTTTACGGATAGCACAACAAGGAATTTCTAAAAATGCCTTTAATGTGCAATTACTTTTGTTAGCGTCACAGTTATCCTACGAATTGCACGATACTCAGTCTGCTGAATCCTATTTGAAGCAAGCCTTGCCGCTAGCTGAGGATCAGGATGAGATTATTTTACGTTTAAGTACTCTCTATTTGGAAGAAGAACGTTACGATGATCTCGTGGCTTTAGCCGATTACGAATTTGATTCTGTCTTGGCCCGTTGGAACATTGCCAAGGCTTATCAAGCACTTGATGATGAAGAGAAAGCCTTTCAAATTTATCAAGACCTATCTACTGATTTGTCTGATAACCCTGAATTTTTACAGGATTACGCTTATATCTTGCGCGAATTTGGCTACAGAGATCAAGCGCGTGTTACGGCGGAAAAATATCTTTCTTTGGTTCCAGATGATGTTAATATGCAAACCTTTCTTGATGACAATTAGTCTTCGAAACTCTTGAAAGCATAAACTCAATAGAGGATGTGATAGTTAAGTCTGTTCACTTCCTCTTTTTTTATTTGCCTATTTATGTTATGATTTTATTAGAACCCATAAGGAGTAGATATGGTTAAGAGAGATTTAATTCGAAATATTATTATAGCAGTTCTTGCCATCGTAGTGATCTTGTTACTGAGGTCTTTTGTTTTTTCAACGCATCGTGTGACTGAAAATCAGGCAAATAATTATATCCATGCAGGTGATTATGTTACCTTCAACAAAAACGTTGAACCGAAGAAAAAAGATTTTATCCTTTATACCGTTAATGGCAAGGAATACATTGGACGTGTTATTGCCGGTGAAGGAAAGAGCGTAACAGCTATGGATGATTTTCTTTATGTCAATGATAAGCCAATTGAAGAAAATTATATTAGCCACGATAAATCAGCTTATTTGGCTACTGTTTCGCCTGGGAATTTTTTCACAGATGATTTTTCAATAGCAACGTTGACCGATAACAAGCAAACGAAGATTGAAAAGGGACAATACTTAGTATTAAACGATAATCGTCGAAATACAAAAGATAGTCGTAAGTTTGGACTTATTAAAAAAGACCAAATTAAAGGTGTTATTTCTTTCCGATTGTACCCTCTGTCACATTTTGGTTTTGTTGATGTTGACTAATATTCTTTAATGACTGAAAAAGCTAGGAACTTTTGTTAAGTTTCTAGCTTTTTTGCGAATATATAACTGGTAATTCATTTTGATACTGGGATCTATCGTCAGCTAATTTAAGGTTGAAATAGACTTGAAGTGAATTAACAGAAATATATCAGTAGAAAAGGAAAAGAATATGCAAGAAAAAAATGTCTTAGGATTTAAGAAGAATAAAACCTATGGATTATGTGGCGTTATGTTAACCATGTTATTCTTAGGGACATGTGGTGTGACAGCAGGAGCTGATGAAGTAATGGAAAATCCTTCAAAGGCTAATGCTACTAAGCCAATATCAAAGGAGCAAACGACGAGTTCAACGACTGTTTCAAATTCTGAGACTGTACCGAAAGGAGAAAAGCAAACATCAGAAGTTACTTTTGAAAATTCGTATACGACAGTGACAGCTGAGGCTTCATTTAACACTGTTGACCAAAACTCAACGGAGACAGTATTTCAAGATAAAGCAGATTATATAGCAGCTTCTAATTTGAACAATAATTACGTGACTAGGAGTGCTTATCAAGGGCCAGATAGTGTTGACAGTACCAGTGAGAGCCAAAGTCATTTTCTTAATGCTATTAAACAGGGAGCTATGGATGGAGCCAAGGAAGGAGTGCTCCCATCAATTACGGCAGCCCAGGCAATCCTAGAAAGTGGTTGGGGCAACTCAAGCCTTGCTCAAGCACCTAATCATAATCTCTTTGGCATTAAGGATTCGGATGATTGGGGCGGTGATACGGTAGTAGTACCAACTCAGGAATATCTTAACGGTCGTTATATTACCATTAACGCTGCCTTTAGAAAATATTCATCGTGGAATGACAGTGTTGTAGATCATGCAAAATTTTTCACCAGTACAGAGTGGCGAAAAAACAATTATAGAAAAGTTATCAATGCAACAGATTATAGGACTGCTGCCCAGGAACTAAAAAATGCTGGATATGCGACAGATCCAGGGTATGCAGGCAAGCTTATTCGTTTGATTGAAGCATATAAGCTCTACGAGTGGGATGAAGAAAGTAATACTGCGATTAACATCAGTGACAATCCGATAGAAATCCAAAATAGCCCAAAAGCAGACCTTGCCATCACAGGTTTGAACAATGCTACTGGTAGCTATGATCTTGTCATTTCAAATTTGGTTGCACCATACGGCTTTAAAGAAGTCCTAGTTCCAACCTGGTCAGAAAAGAATGGTCAAGATGATATCATCTGGTACAAGGCAGCTAAACAAGCCAACGGAGACTATAAGGTAACCGTTCGTTCAAGCAACCATAAAGGTGATAGCGGTCTCTATAACTCTCATGTCTACTTGGTTGATAATGATGGTAAATTCATCGGCCTTGGAGGCAAACAAGTGACCCTTGATATTACCAAGACTCAAGGAACCTTAACTATTGCCAACAACGACAAAAATCGAGGCACTTTTGATGTTGTCATCACCAATCTCACCAATCCAGGGGGGATTACAGGTGTCGTTATCCCTGTTTGGTCTGACCAAAATGGTCAGGATGATTTGGTTTGGCATAATGCTACAAAACAGGAGGATGGTTCCTATAAGGTGACGGTTTCTGCCAGCCAGCACAAGTGGAATTCAGGCAAGTACATCGTTCACGGATATTTGACAGATGCATCGGGTAAGAATGTTGGTTTTGGTGCAACTTCTGTTGACGTGGTAGCTCCTAAGAAAATCGGTTCAGCTTCTCGAGGAAACTATGATGTCTTTAATAAGATTGTTTATCTCGATGCGGGCCATGGTGGCTATGATCCAGGGGCTTCTTATTTTGGCATTTCTGAAAAGAGCTTGACCTTGGCTATCCAAAGTCGGGTGAAAGCTAAACTAGAAGCAGAAGGTTATCAAGTTGTAACAACACGCACAAGTGATACCTTTGTCGACCTAACAGATCGTTCTCGTGCAGCCAATGCATCTGAGTCAGATATTTTCGTCAGTATCCATATCAATGCTTCAGGAAGTTCAGCAGCACAAGGTATCGAGACTTATTATTACCAACCTTTTGCGGAATATCCTTCACGTATTAATGCGGCTTATCATGCCAATCCGACTCGTTTGAGCATGAGTGATACCCTGGCAAATGCTATTCAGTCTAGCCTTATTAACGCAACTGGAGCTCAGAATCAGGGTGTTAAGCGTCGCACCTTTGCGGTCTTGCGAGAAACAACAGCGCCGGCAGTCCTTCTAGAACTAGGTTTCTTGTCAAATCCTCAAGAAGCAGCTCGCTTAACGACGTCTGCTTACCAAGAAACTTTGGCCAATGCGATTGTAGCAGGGATTAAAGCTTACTACGAAAAAGAATCTAATGTTTAAGTGATAAGGTTAGCCCATCATTTTGATGGGCTTTTATGCTATAATGAAATAAATATAACCAAAGGAGTGCTTATGGCCTACGATTTACTCTTAGAGCGTTTTTTACGCTATGTCAAAATCAATACACGTAGTGATGAGAATTCAAAAAGAACCCCAACAACCCAAAGCCAGGTTGATTTTGCCTTGGAGGTTCTAAAACCAGAATTAGAAGAACTGGGGTTGACTAATATCCACTATTTGGAAAGTAACGGCTACTTAGTAGCAACCCTCCCAGCTAACGATGCTCAACTAGCACGTAAGATTGGTTTCATCTCACATATGGATACTGCCGATTTTAATGCAGAAGGAGTGTCACCACAGGTCATTGATTCCTATGATGGTGGTATCATTTCTCTTGGGACTTCAGGTTATAACCTAGACCCAGCTGATTTTCCAAATCTCAAGAATTATGTCGGTCAGACACTTATTACGACGGATGGTACAACCCTGCTAGGAGCTGATGATAAGTCTGGTATTGCTGAAATCATGACAGCTTTGGCTTATTTGAAGGCTCATCCTGAGATCAAACACTGTGAGATTCGTGTAGGCTTTGGCCCTGATGAAGAAATTGGAATTGGTGCAGACAAATTTGATGTTGCTGATTTTGATGTTGATTTTGCCTATACTGTTGATGGTGGTCCCTTGGGTGAATTGCAGTACGAGACATTTTCGGCATCAGGAGCAGAGCTGACCTTCCATGGCCGTAACGTTCATCCTGGGACAGCAAAAGGTCAGATGGTTAATGCCTTGCAGTTAGCCATTGATTTTCATAATCAGTTACCAGCAGAGGACCGTCCTGAGTTGACAGATGGCTATCAAGGTTTCAACCATCTTCAAATCATGACCGGTACTGTTGAAGAAGCGAAATCTTCTTATATTATTCGTGATTTTGAAACCAAGGCCTTTGAAAATCGTAAAGCAAGCTTCCAAGAAATTGCCAATAAGATGAATCAGGCATATGGTCAAAAACGTGTTGAGTTGCTACTCAAAGATCAATACTATAATATGCGTGAAGTGATTGAAAAAGACATGACACCTGTCGAGTTGGCCAAGGAAGTTATGGAAGAGCTTGACATTACACCAATTATTGAACCAATTCGTGGTGGAACTGATGGTTCAAAAATTTCGTTCATGGGCATTCCGACACCGAATCTCTTTGCAGGTGGTGAAAATATGCATGGCCGTTATGAGTACGTTTCCTTGCAGACAATGGAAAAAGCCGTAGATGTTATTCTTGGAATTGTCAGTAAACCTTAATTGAGCTTGCTAAATACTAATTTTATGGTAGAATTAAAAGTAATGGAGGTGCTGAGATGATAAAAATTTTCGGCAAGTATCGTTACCATTGGCAACCGGAATTGTCTTGGCTAATCATTTATTGGTCATTAGCTATTACACCTATCTTTATTGCTGCGGCCCTTCTCTTCGAGTTGTACTCGGTGCCTTATCATATTCTGATGCTATTCACTATTTTCGTTGCCCTATTTGGTTTAGGATTTCATCGTTACTTCATTATTGATGATAAAGGAAATCTTGGTATTGTATCTTTCAATATCTTTAAGCCACGTAAGGTTAAGATTAGTGATATTGAAAAAATCGAAGTGGTTAAGACAGGCCTAAGTTTTATTTTCAAGAATGGAAAGAAACGTCAGTTTTACATGAGAAAGTGGCCTAAGAAGTATTTCCTAGATGCTTTAGCCCTTCATCCCGATTTTAAGGGAGAAGTAGAGCTGATGGATCATATGACCAATTTTGATTATTTTGCCTTCTATGAGGAATCAAAAAAAGCCCTTAAGCTTAAACTTCGCAAGAAAGGGCTTTAGTCGGACAAGACTTGACAGCTGTCAAGGTCTCGGGGCTATCTTCAATGATTAGGCTAAGTTGGTCGCTATCTTTAAACCTAACTATACCCTCGTCGTCATAATCAAAGATAGGAGAGTAGGTTTGGCATAAACCACAGGCGATACATTTTTCTGGAATTAATGATACTTTCATAGTATTATTTTAAAATAGATTTATTGTTTTTACAAGGAGAATAACATGAGTAAAAAACCATGGGAAGAAAAAGTTTCTGACGAAGAGTTGGAAGATGTTGTTGATGCTGATTTTCTAGATGATGAAGATGAGTATGAAGACTACGATGACTATGAAGAAGATGATGACAATGATTCGTCAGATGAAAAGCGTGACAAGGGTGGCTTCATCAATTCGTCATTCTTGACAGTTCTTTTAGGACTTTTCTTCATCATTGTTGTTTGTATTTTGTTCTTTGTTTTCTACACATCAAATGTTGGAGGAAACAAAACAGCTGAGTCTAAGGAATCCTCTGGTTTCTATTCATCATCAACAAGCAAAGTTGTCAAATCATCATCAAGTGAAAAGGCTTCAAGCAAGGACGAAGAAACTGAGAAATCTACTAAAGAAAAATCTTCAAAAGAGAAATCCTCAGCAACTAAATCATCAAGCTCTTCAAAACATGCTTCAAAAGAAGAAGATGCTGATGCAACTGAAACAACAGCATCAAGTTCTGCAGCAGCTGATGGATCTTCTATCGTTGTCCAATCTGGAGAAGGGGCAGGTTCTATTGCAGCACGTGCAGGTATTTCTGTAAGTGAGTTGGAACGCCTTAACCCAGATCACATGACAAGTGGTTACTGGTATGCTAACCCAGGAGATGTCGTTAACGTTCAATAATTTAATAGCAAAGGAACATCATGAAAGATATTAGAATTGCAATTGATGGTCCTGCGTCTAGTGGAAAAAGTACTGTAGCCAAGATTATTGCAAAAAATCTTGGCTATACTTATCTCGACACAGGAGCTATGTACCGTTCTGCAACCTATCTAGCGTTGCAAAATGGTTTGACTGAAGATAATGTGCCAGAAATTTTAGAGCAACTCTCTCAACATCCCGTTTCATTTGGGAAAGCAGCAGATGGCAGCCAGCAAGTTTATGTTGGCGATGTTGAAGTTACTCATCCTATTCGTGATAACCAAGTGACTAACAATGTTTCTTGGGTTGCCGCCATTCCTGAAGTGCGTAAAGAGCTTGTTTCTCAGCAACAACGCATTGCTGAGGAAGGGGCCATTATCATGGATGGCCGAGATATTGGTACAGTTGTCCTACCAGATGCTGAACTTAAGATTTTCTTGATTGCTTCTGTCGATGAACGTGCAGAACGTCGTTATAAGGAAAATATCGAAAAAGGTATTCCGGCTGATCTTGAGACACTTAAGAAAGAAATTGCTGAACGTGACTATAAAGATAGCCACCGTAAGGTTTCACCTTTGAAACCGGCTGAAGATGCTATTACTTTTGATACCACAGGAGTGTCAATTGATGGCGTTGTGGAATTTATTCAAGAAAAAGCGAAGAAAATTATTGACAAGGGATAAATCAATTGTTATACTAGTAACAATGAGAAAAGCAGAAGTGAGAACTTCTCGCCTTGCGACCTAGGTTGTCTGGCCCAACATGTCAAATCCAATTATAGGATATAATGTGTGCGGGCTTGTTTATCAAGTCCGCTTTGTTTTTCTCTAAAAAAATAAAGAGGTGAAGATCATAGCTAAGAAAGATCTATTCATTAATGATGAAATTCGCGTCCGTGAAGTTCGTCTTGTTGGTCTTGATGGTGAACAATTGGGAATTAAACCATTGTCAGAAGCGCAAGCTATTGCAGATGATGCAAATGTTGACTTGGTTCTTATCCAACCACAAGCTACGCCACCTGTTGCGAAGATTATGGACTACGGTAAGTTCAAATTTGAGTATCAAAAGAAACAAAAAGAACAACGTAAGAAACAAAGCGTTGTTACCGTTAAGGAAGTTCGTTTGAGCCCAGTTATCGATAAAGGGGACTTCGAAACAAAACTTCGTAATGGTCGTAAATTCCTTGAAAAAGGAAATAAGGTTAAAGTTTCTATCCGTTTCAAAGGACGTATGATTACTCACAAAGAAATCGGAGCTAAGGTCTTGGCGGAATTTGCTGAAAAAACGCAAGATATTTCGATTATTGAGCAAAGAGCTAAGATGGATGGACGACAAATGTTCATGCAACTTGCACCAATTCCTGACAAAAAATAATTGTCAAACTAACACTATTTTAAGAGGAGAATTTTAAAATGCCAAAACAAAAAACACACCGCGCATCAGCTAAACGTTTCAAACGTACAGGTTCAGGTGGATTGAAACGCTTCCGTGCTTTCACATCTCACCGTTTCCACGGTAAAACTAAAAAACAACGTCGTCACCTTCGTAAAGCATCATTGGTACATTCAGGTGACTTTAAACGTATCAAATCAATGCTTTCTCAAATGCGTTAATTCGCTACAAGCATTACAATTTAACTAAACTAGAACTAATTCGGAGGAATATATAAATGGCTCGTGTTAAAGGTGGCGTTGTATCACGCAAACGTCGTAAACGTGTATTGAAACTTGCTAAAGGTTACTATGGTGCAAAACACATCTTGTTCCGTACTGCAAAAGAACAAGTAATGAACTCTTACTACTATGCATACCGTGACCGTCGTCAGAAAAAACGTGATTTCCGTAAACTTTGGATCACTCGTATCAATGCGGCAGCTCGTTTGAACGGACTTTCATATTCACAATTGATGCATGGTTTGAAATTGGCTGAAATCGAAGTTAACCGTAAAATGCTTGCTGATTTGGCAGTTAACGATGCAGCAGCTTTCACAGCTCTTGCAGAAGCTGCTAAAGCAAAACTTGGTAAATAAGAATTAAGATGGGCTTGTCCCATCTTTTTTTTATGGAGGTAATTATGATTCGTTTAGCAAAAACTGAGGACATTCCGAGAGTACAGGAACTCTTGGAGCAGATTCTTATTGTTCATCATCAAGTGCGTCCTGATATTTTTAAGTCAGAAGGTAGTAAATTTACTAATGCAGAGTTAGAAGCAGTCATTAATGATTCAACTAAGCCTATTTTTGTTTACGAAGATGAGAATGGTTGTATCCTGGGACATATTTTTTTGATAATTCAAGATATTTCTGAAAATGATGGGCCCAAGAAGGCTCATAAGACGCTTTTTATTGACGATCTTTGTGTGGATAAGGAAGCTCGAGGAAAAAAATTAGGTGAAAAACTTTATCAATTCGCCTTGGAATATGCTAAGGAGCTAGGGTGTTATAACGTAACACTTCACGTATGGAATGATAATGATGGGGCTCTACGTTTTTATGATCGTTTAGGTATGAAACCGAGATATACAGAGATGGAAACTATTCTAAAATAGCCCTATGATAATAAAACTGGAGACCTTCTCCAGTTTTTTAAGAATAAAAGCAGCCACAGAAGTGACTGCTTAATGATGATTAGTTTTTCTTCTTCATTTCACCATGTGGGTAGTAAGTACCTTCAGGCATATCGTTAATGAAAACGTGAATAGCTTCTTTAGGAGCTTTTGCGATACGTGATACAACTTCGGTAACTTCACGGGCAAGCTCGACTTTTTGTTCTTGAGTACGACCTTCAAAGAGATCAATTTTTACAAATGGCATAATGCATCTCCTTAGTTTTGATAGTCCTATTATAGCATTAATTAAGAGAATATTCTAAAGTTTTTGGAAATTCTTGAAATGATATTATCTCAAGGTTAGACTATAACGTTTTCGAAATTGGTAGGGACTTGTGATGTTAGATAATAGTTTGCTTTTTTAATGTGATCTATTCTCTGGGGATGAAAACTCTTACTAAAAATGGTAAAATAGTGCTAATTAGAGACAGTAAGGAGTAAATTATGACAATAGATTTTCGTGCTGAAGTTGATAAACGTAAAGATGATTTAATGGAGGACCTTTTTGGTTTGTTACGCATTAATTCAGAACGTGATGACAGTAAGGTTGATGAACAGCACCCATTTGGCCCTGGGCCAGTAAAAGCTTTGGAACATTTTCTTGCTTTAGCTAAACGTGACGGCTATAAGACGCGTAATATTGATAATTATGCTGGTGACTTTGAATTTGGTCATGGCGATGAAGTTTTGGGTATTTTTGCACACTTGGATGTGGTTCCAGCTGGGAGTGGTTGGGATACAGACCCTTATGAACCTGTAATCAAAGATGGTAAACTTTATGCTCGTGGCTCATCAGATGATAAGGGTCCAACAATGGCTTGTTATTATGCTTTGAAAATTATTAAAGAGCTGAATCTTCCAGTATCTAAGCGTGTTCGTTTCATCGTTGGTACAGATGAAGAATCTGGTTGGGATGATATGGCTTATTATTTTGCGCATAATGGATTGAAAGATCCTGATTTTGGTTTTTCTCCTGATGCTGAATTTCCAATTATTAATGGAGAAAAAGGAAATATCACTGCCTATCTTCATTTTGAAGGACAAAACGATGGAGCATTTAGTCTTGTAAGCTTCAATGGTGGCTTACGTGAGAACATGGTCCCTGAATCTGCAAGTGCTGTTTTTACTGGACCTATCACTTTGCAAGAACTTGAGGCTAAGTTAGCTAATTTTGCGGCTGATCAGGGAGTAACTGGTCAGGTGACTGAAGAAGCTGGGGCCTTCCATGTAACTATTCATGGGAAATCAGTTCACGGTATGATGCCTCAAAAAGGTATTAATGGTGCAACCTATCTAGCCCTCTTCCTCAGCCAATTTGATTTCCAAGGGAATGCTCAAGCTTATTTGAACGTCATTGCTGAAACATTGCATAAAGATTTCTTTGGTGAAAAAGTAGGTCTTGCTTACACAGATCCTAAGATGGGTGAATTGACCATGAATGCTGGGGTGTTTCATTTCAATAAGGAATCAGAAGATAATACAATCGCTTTGAATTTCCGCTACCCTCAAGGTGTTGATGTAGACGGTATTAAGGCCGGCCTTGAAAAACTTGAAGGTCCTAAGGAGGTCACTCTTTCAGAACACGGACATATTCCTCACTATGTACCTGTGAGTGACCCTATGGTTCAAAAACTTCTTTCAGTTTACGAGAAACACACAGGACTTAAAGGTGAAGAACAAATCATTGGTGGTGGAACTTTTGGACGTCTCCTTAAACGTGGCGTTGCCTATGGAGCTATGTTCCCAGGTTATGTCAACACGATGCACCAAGCTAATGAATTTACTGAAGTTGAGGACTTGTACCGTGCTGCTGCCATTTATGCAGAGGCTATCTATGAGTTAATCAAATAAAAAGAAGAGGCGGGTTGTCTCTTTTTTTGGAGGACATTATGGAAACACTTGAAGAATTGACACAAGCCATTATGGCTGATGAACAAAATAAAGTTTATACTGAACAAGGTATAAAACCCTTGTTTACCATTCCAAAAACGGCACGGATTAATATCGTCGGACAAGCTCCTGGTATTCGTGCACAAGAGTCAGGACTTTATTGGAATGATCCCAGTGGAGATAATCTCAGAGATTGGATGGGAGTTTCACGTGAAGAATTCTATGAATCGGGTATGTTTGCCATCGTCCCAATGGATTTCTATTTTCCTGGTCACGGTAAATCTGGTGATTTACCACCTCGTAAAGGATTTGCGGACAAATGGCACAAGAGAGTATTGGCTTTAGCACCGAATATTCAATTAACCATACTAGTGGGAAACTATGCTCAGCGTTACTATTTACACCAAAAATCATCGGCAAAATTAACGGATACAGTTAAGCATTACAAAGACTATCTTCCAGACTATCTTCCATTAGTACATCCATCTCCTCGCAATAATATCTGGCAAGCGAAAAATCCATGGTTTATGGAAGAAGTGGTTCCAGATTTAAAAGCCTTGGTCAAAGACATTTTAAACAAGTAACCATTGTTGTCTGGTCTTGATTGAACATTTAGTCTACAAATGATTGTGGAACAGATTCATGTGTGTAAGAGAATTCTAAGCCCTTTAGGGCTTTTTTCGTGTTTAAAATGAAGTTATTAATAATGGATAGTAGTCAAATAAGTTAATATTAATTAAGAATTTTAAGAAATGTCTTGACAATTCATGAAGAGAGCAACAAACTTTGTAAACTATTTTTCCTATAAAAGAAAAGATTAGAAACGTTTTTACAGTAAATAAAAATAATTATAAATTTTTTAAAAATATGAAGTTAAAATTATTGACAGAAAGTTTAAAAGTGATAGACTTTAGGTGTTAAGAAAAAATTAGAAGGAAATTTGTGATATGGGAAGAAAAGATTCACAACGTTTTTCAATCAGGAAGTATAGCTTTGGGGCTGCTTCTGTTCTTTTGGGTACAACTATTTTAGCGATGGGGACTACTGGAGCGCATGCCGATGAGGTTTCAACCTCAGCAGCCACTGACACACCCTTGAGTGCATCAGTACTTGCCGATACTACAACAGATGCGACAGCAACTGTTGACCATTCAGAAAAGCAAGTTGTTTCTGTCAAAGAAGTGGGAAACACTACTGAAACAATGAGTGTTGTCACAAGTGATAGTCTGGAAGATGCTAAGGCTTCTGCTTTAAAAGAAGGGGTAAAAGTTGAAGAGACTGCACCTCAAACACATACATCTTTAGAGGGTGCTATCGCGGATAATCAAGCCCAAGCTAAGGAGATTAACTCTGTTGTTTCGGATTATCAAAAGGCAAAAGAAGAGCACAAAAAAGAATTAGCTGAGTATGATAAAGCCAAGACTGAGTACGATGCTAAAGTGGCTGAAAAAGCAGCTGCTGATAAGGTAAACGCTGCTTCTAAAGCGCAGTTTGATACTGACCAAGCTGCTTATGAAAAAGAATTAGCTAAATATCAAGCTGATAAAAAAGCCTATGATGCAGCACTGGAAGAGTACCATATTCAAAAATTGACTTATGATTTTAAGGTAGCCGAAAAAGTAGCAGCTGATGCAGCCAATGCTAAGTCAGAAGCTGATTACAAGGTACAGTTGGCAGTTTATGAAACAGCCAAGAAGAATTATGAAGCGGCTATGGCTCAGTATACGAAAGATAAAGCAAAATATGATGCTGAGAAGAAAGCCTATGATGCTAAAGTAGCCGAAAAAGTTCTTACAGAAATTGAAAACAAGACTGCCCAAGAACAGTATGAAAAAGAATTAGCTACTTATAACGCTGCTTATGAAAAATACCAAAACGACCTAGCTGTCTATAAGACTGCTAAAGTGGCCTACGATGCTAAAATAGCTGAAAAAGCGGCAGTAGAACAGTCTAATGCAGAAGCTAAAGCTAAGTATGATGCAGAAATGGCCACATATAATGTTGCTAAGGCTCAATACGAAACCGATTTAAAAGAATATCAGATCAAGCAAGCTCAGTATGATAAAGACAAGGTAGCTTATGATAAATTACTTATCACAAAAGCTGAGGAAGATACCGCTAAAGCTAAATATGAAACAGACCTTGCAAAATACAATGCTGAATTAGAACAATATGCTAAAGATTTTGCCACATATCAAACCAAATATTCTGAATATCAAGCGGCCTTAGCTCAATATAAAGAAGCTAAAGCAGCTTATGATAAGTATATGAATGATAATGGTTTCCAAGAATTGAAGGATGTCGAAACTGTTCAGGATTTGACCTTCCAACGTGAAGCTGGAGCCATTCATACGATCACTGGCATCGATACTTATTTGACTCGAGAAGCCCAAGCTCGATTAAATACAAGTAATGTTCATCAGTATGATTCAAACAAATTGACAGCTTCTGATATTGTAACAACAAGTCCATGGGCTAATAATGAAACTGAGTATATTCAAATTAAAGAAGGTGACAAATTTGTTGTTACCTATGATAATTTGAATAAATCAAGTATGCGTGAAGCTTCAAACATGCATCCTATTAAGCGTGTTATTTACCGTTACGATATTTTGAGCCTTCCATCAAACGATGGCAAGGGAATTGCAGCAGTAAATGGTGACCCAACGGTAACTCTTACTGTTGGAGCATCATCCGATCAAGATAAACCGATTAAAGTTGCTGTTGACATTGAATTTTATGATGGCAACGGTAAAAGATTTGATTTGAGCCAAAAAAATGCCATTGTTGCACTTAATTCCCTAAACCACTGGACAGGAGCTTCCTATGTTGATAGTGGTGATAAACCTCGTGCTCTTACGGTAGAGGCTAAGGATCAAAATGGCAATACGGTTCGTGGAACTTGGAATCCATATGCCGATGGTTCTTCCATGAGTATTGAAAATAATGCGGTTACCGTTAAAACTGGAACTCCTGACTTTGGATCTGCGAAGGTTACCATCTCTGCAGAAAATCCAATGAAGATTGTGGCTCAACAAGCAACATGGAATGGTAGTGAATTTGCAGTTAGTGAGGAAACTGTTATTGATGCGACCTCTGTCAATGCATCAGGTGCTGGAGAAGGTCATTCTATCGGAACAGTTAACTACCTATTCGATGGTAAAGATGATGTTATTGGTATGTACACCATTAATCCTATAACAGGAGATATTACCTTTACACCAAAGAAAAAGTTTGAAAATTTGGAACACATCGAATCCGTGAGTATCGGCAATAATAAGTATATAGCGATTCCAAATTCAAGTGTTTCTTATGATGAGACTACCAAAGAGGTAAAATCCTTAAAAGACAATCAATATATTGAACATGGTTCAGCTTTTAATGGGGAATCATCACCAGTTCTTGAAGGATGGGATAATCCAGAATCTCCATATCTCTACTATGGTGGTGCAGGACTTAAAATGTTAGATGGACATCTTGTATTTACAGCGCAAGGAGCTAATGCAGTTGGTCAACCAACGGTATATTGGTTTGCCATCAATTCAAATGTAGGTTTGCCTAAGAAACCTGGTGAAGAACCAAAAGAACCTACTAAACCAGAGGAACCAAAGGCACCAACCCCACCAACAATTACAGTCGGACAACTCCCTGCAAAACCAACAGAACCAACGCCTCCGACAGCTCCTATAGCACCAAGAGAACCAAGCTACACTGTAGTAACAGTTGATGCTGAGGCACCTAAGGCTCCGACAGAGCCAAAAGCGCCAACGCCACCAACTCCAGCTTTGGTTGAAGTGCCAGTAGAGCCACGTAATATTACGGCTCCAGTAGAACCAAAGGCACCTACACCACCTACACCAGTAGTTGTAGAAGTACCTGCTGAACCAACGAAACTAACGCCACCAACAGAACCTAAAGCTCCAACCCCACCAACCATGGTTGTGGTAAACGTACCTAATAAACCTGTATCACCTAAAGAGCTTGTAGCTCCTAAAGTAAAATGGCATAAGAACTATCTTCTTGAGCGAGTAAGCCGTCCAGAAAAAACGACTCCACCAACTCCTCAAAAGCCGAAAACTCCGAGAACACCTGTAGTACCAAGTGTCACTTCGACCTCAACTCTTGTTACAAAGCAAAGCACTCAAGGTGTGCATGATAAAACATTGCCTGAAACAGGTGATAAGAATCAGAAATTAACATCTGTAGCAGGAATTGGCATACTTTCAGTTGCCCTTGCAGGACTCTTCACATCTTACAAACGTAAACACTAATACTATAAATGACAAAGAATAGGTTGCTTTGCTAAGGCAAAACAGTCTATTCTTTTTTTATTGCCACTTAAAAAAGCTTTGTAGGTTTGAGGTTACAAGTTTTTCATAATCTTTTCAATAAAAAAACATTAAAGTAACAAGACCCTGCTATTAAAAAATTAAATCAGTATACAAAGATGTAAATTCCCTTAAATCTGGGCTAAGAGGACACGCTTGGATTTAAAGTTAAAAATTACTCTAATTTAAGAATTTAATAGAATTTGAAATCCTTCCTGTTTTTATGAGATAACTCAAATTGACATGCTTCTTGCTTTTGTTAGAATATGAACATAACTAAATATATAGAAGGAAGTAATTTAAATGGGGAAAAAGGAATTACAACGTTATTCACTCAGAAAGTCTAGCCTTGGTGCGGCTTCTGTTCTTTTGGGGACTGCTGTAATTGCAGTAGGTGCTTCAAACGCTAGTGCCGATGAAGTGGCAACAACGACAGATTCTTCAACACCAGCAGTTAAGGCAACCGATGCAGTTGAAGAAAGTACTACTACAGTAGCAGATTCAACTGATAAGAAGGTTGTTAATGTAACTGAAGAAGGTAATACAACTGTTACAACGAGTGAAGTAACAAATACAAGCTTAGAAACTGCAAAAACAGTTGCAACAAACGAAGGTATTGAGGCCAAGGAAGAAACTGCTCAAACCAAAGATACCGTTGAAGCAGCTGCTGCAGATAACAAAGCACAAGCAGAGAAAATTAACTCAGTCGTTTCTGATTACAAGGCGGCTAAGGAGCAATACAAATCAGATAAAGCTGATTATGATAAAGCAAAAGCTAACTACGATGCTAAATTAACCGAGAAAGCTCTTGCTGAAAAATCAAACACCGAAGCTCAAGAAAAATATAATACTGAAAAAGTTGCTTATGACAAAGCTCAGGAACAATATCAAATTGCTAAACAAGCTTATGACTCAGCACTTTCAGAGTACAAGACTAAAAAAGTTACCTATGATGCAAAGGTAGCTGAAAAAGAAGCTGCTGATAAAGAAAATGCACTTTCAGCTGCTAAATACCAAGCAGAATTGGCAACATACAACCAAGCCAAAGCTGACTATGAAGCTGCACTTGCACAATATAATAGCGATAAAGCCAAATATAATGCTGAAAAGGCAAATTATGATAAAAAAGTAACAGAAAAAGTCGTTACTGAAAAACGTAATGCTGAAGCAGAGGCTAAGTATCAAAATGAGCTTGCTGCTTATAAAGAAGCTAAAGCTAAATATGATGTTGAAAAAGCAGCTTATGACAAGAATATCGAACTTTATAAAACTAAAAAAGCAGCTTATGAAGTAGATCTTGAAACAAAAAAAGCCATCGAAAAATACAATGCAGATGCAAAAGCAAAATATGAAGCAGCTTTGGTTGTTTACAATGGGCAAAAAGCAAAATATGACCAAGAGTACCTTGAGTATCAAAATAAATTGGCTGTCTATCAAACAGCTCTTAAACAATACCAAGAGGCTAAAGCCGCTTATGATAAATACATGGATGATCCTGTTTATCGTAATCTCAAAGATGCAGAAGTTGTTCAAGAGTTGACATTCCACCGTGAAACAGAAGCAACTCACAAACTTGAAGGTGTTAGCAACTACTTGACTAAAGCAGCTCAAGAACGCCTTAATACAAGTAATGTTTTCCAATATGATTCTAATAAGTTACAAGCATCTGATATTGTGACAGATAGTCCTTGGACAAACACAGAAGACGAATGGATTCAAGTTAAAGAAGGCGACAAATTTGTTGTGACTTATGATGGCTTGAACCAATCTAGCATGTTGGTTAAAAACGAAGCATCTCCAATTAAACGTGTTGTTTATCGTTATGAAATTGTTAGTCTTCCGTCAAATGATGGAAAGGGAATTGCTAAAATCAGTAAAGATCCAACAGTTACAATGACCGTAGGAGCTTCAGCTGATCAAGCTAAACCTGTTAAGGTTGCTGTAGATGTAGAGTTCTACGATAAAGATGGCAATATGTTTAATCTTAATAAGCATAATGCTGTTGTAGCGCTTAACTCACTTAACCATTGGAATGGTGCTGCTTACGTTGAAACATCTGAACGTCCACGTCCAATTACGGTCGAAGCTAAAGATGTTAACGGCAACACGGTTCGTGGAACTTACAATCCTTATGCGGATGGTTCTACACTGGCTATTCAAAATGGTGAAGTTGTTACGAAATCAGGATATGCTGACTTTGGTGGCGTTACTGTTAACATTTCAGCCGACAATCCACTTAAAGTAGTTGTTCCAATCACTGATTGGAATGGTTCAGAGTGGTTCGTGTCACGTGAAATTCCATCTGATGTAACAACACTTAATGCCTCAGGTAGTGGAAACGGTCATGCTCTTGGTAACCAAGACTATACTTTTGGTGATAAGGACGATGTTATCGGTACATACAGCGTTTCTGCTGAAACTGGTTTGATTACTTTCACACCTAAGAAAAAATACCAATCAACACGTCACCAAGAATACGTTAATATTGGTGATAATCAATTCATCGCTATTCCAAAATCATCAGTTACTTATGATGCAGCTACAAAAGAAGTTACTTCAGTCAATGACAACCAATACATTGACCATGGTTCTGTCTATAATGGTGAAACAACCTCAGACTTAACTGGTTGGGACAATGAAGACTCCCCTTACCTCTATTATGGAGGAGCTGGTATCAAGATGACGAATGGTCACTTGGTATTTACAGCTGATGGTGCCAATGCTGATGGTGCTCCAACGGTCTACTGGTTTGCAATTAATTCGAACCTAGGTTTGCCTAAGAATCCTGGTGAAAAACCTGAAGAGCCTAAGGCACCAACACCACCGACAGCTCCAACTAAACCGTTGATGAAAACGGTTGGTATCAATCCACAAGAACCAACACCACCAACACCTCCAAAAGAACCAGTGGCACCAACACCACCGACTCCAGAGGTTGTAGAGGTTCCTGGTAAACCGCAAGAACCAACACCACCAACAGGTCCAGTAGCGCCAACACCACCAACACCAAAAGTGGTTGAAGTTCCTGCAAAACCGATTGAACCAACACCACCAACAGGTCCAGTAGCGCCAACACCACCAACACTAAAAGCGGTTGAAGTTCCTGCAAAACCAGTTGAACCAAAAACTCCCGAAAAACCAACTGTTGTATGGCACAAAAACTATGTTGTTGAGAGAGTGTCTCATGTGGTTCCACCAACACCACCAACACCTCAAAAACCTGTGACACCACCAACACCACCAACGCCTGATACTGAGGTACCTGTAGTTGCGCAACCTGAGTTGCCACAAACTGGTGAACATACAAGTAATGCTGGCTTACTTGGACTTCTTTCAATGATTTTTGCAGCCTTTATCGGATTCTTCAAACGTCATAAAGAGGACTAAGTGGTACTAATAATTGGCTACTCCATAAGAACTAGACTCTAGCTTAAGAGTCTAGTTTTTTTGTCACCTTTAAAAATTCAACCCCCTTAAATCATTTTAAAATATAAAGGAAAAATGGTATAATGAGTAGAATGACTATTATAGAAAGATGAGAGGAGTCGATCATGGAAGAACTGAAGAAAACCGCCGGTGTAACCGCTGCCAAATTTGTTAAAGATGGTATGGTTGTCGGACTAGGAACAGGGTCAACGGCTTACTTTTTTGTGGAAGAAATTGGTCGTCGTATTAAGGAAGAGGGACTCAATGTTGTCGGTGTAACGACATCAAGTCAAACAACAAAACAAGCAGAAGGCTTAGGGATTCCATTGAAGGCAGTTGATGATATTGACAGTATCGATGTTACTGTAGATGGCGCTGATGAAGTGGATCCTCAACTTAATGGTATTAAGGGTGGTGGTGGCGCCCTCTTGATGGAAAAAATTGTTGCCACACCTACCAAAGAATATATCTGGGTTGTCGATGAGTCTAAAATGGTTGATCAACTCGGTGCCTTTAAACTACCGGTTGAGGTTGTTCAATATGGCGCTGATCGATTGTATCGCGTCTTTGAGTCTAAGGGCTATAAACCATCATTCCGATTAACGGAAGAAGGCAATCGCTTTGTCACTGATATGAAGAACTATATCATTGATCTAGATTTAGGTAAAATTGAAAATCCAGTGGCACTTGGTGAGGAACTTAAAGCCATGACAGGTGTTGTTGAACATGGACTCTTCAATGGAATGGTTAACAAGGTTATTGTTGCAGGAAAAGACGGTGTTAAGATCGTTGAAGTAAAGGCTTAGTCCCATCTGAGTTTCTTCATTAACTGAATAACGCAATCTATTGTTTACGAAAATATAAAAATAAAAGAAAAGGTAAAGAGAAAATCTTAAAAAGATTTCAGCTCTTTGTGGTGTTATTATGTCTAAATTTAATCGAATGCATTTAGTTGTTCTTGATTCTGTAGGGATTGGGGCAGCACCTGATGCAAACGACTTTGTCAATGCTGGTGTACCAGATGGTGCTTCTGATACACTTGGCCATATCTCGAAGACTGTTGGTTTGAATGTGCCAAACATGGCCAAAATTGGTCTTGGGAACATTCCACGTGAAGTGCCTTTGAAGACCGTACCAGCTGAAAATAATCCAACTGGTTATGCAACAAAATTGCAGGAAGTGTCTCTTGGTAAAGATACTATGACTGGCCACTGGGAAATCATGGGTCTCAATATTACTGAACCTTTTGATACCTTCTGGAACGGATTCCCAGAAGAGATTATTACTAAAATTGAAGAGTTTTCAGGCCGTAAGGTTATTCGAGAAGCTAATAAACCTTATTCAGGTACAGCCGTTATTGAAGACTTTGGACCTCGTCAAATGGAAACTGGTGAATTGATTATTTACACTTCAGCTGACCCAGTTCTTCAAATTGCGGCACACGAAGACATTATTCCTTTGGATGAACTCTACCGTATTTGTGAATACGCTCGTTCTATCACTTTGGAACGTCCAGCTCTTCTTGGTCGTATCATTGCGCGTCCTTACGTTGGTGAGCCTGGAAACTTCACTCGTACATCTAACCGTCGTGACTTGGCTGTTTCACCATTTGCGCCAACTGTTTTGGATAAATTGAATGAAGCTGGAATTGATACTTATGCTGTTGGTAAGATTAACGATATCTTCAACGGAGCTGGTATTAATCACGATATGGGCCACAACAAATCAAATAGCCATGGTATTGATAATTTGATTAAAGCTATGACTTCTGAAGATTTCAAACATGGCTTCTCATTCACAAACTTGGTAGACTTCGATGCCCTTTATGGACACCGTCGTAATCCTCATGGATATCGTGATTGTTTGCACGAATTTGACCAACTTTTGCCAGAAATCATCGCAGCAATGCGTGAAGATGACCTCTTAATGATTACAGCAGACCACGGAAATGATCCAACTTACGCTGGTACTGACCATACACGTGAATATATTCCTTTCTTGGCTTACAGCCCATCATTTAAAGGAAATGGACTTATTCCTGTAGGTCATTTCTCTGATATTTCAGCAACTGTTGCTGAAAATTTCGGTGTCGATAAAGCTATGATTGGTGAAAGCTTCTTGGATAAACTTGTCTAAAATGAAGCGCTACGCATTTTTGGTTCGTGGGATAAACGTTGGTGGTCGTCATAAGGTAGTCATGGAAGAATTTTGTCGAGAGTTAGAAAAACTCGGTATGTCAAATGTTTCTTCCTATATAAATAGTGGAAATCTTTTCTTTGATTCTTCCTTGATGAAAGAAGAACTCCTCTTATAGTGGAAATCTTTTCTTTGATTCTTCCTTGATGAAAGAAGAACTCCTCTTAGTTTTAGAGAGATTTCTTAATAAGACTTATCCATTTATTAAGGTGTTTTCTCTTTTTACTCTAGAAGATTACCAAAATGAAGTGGCATCTTTACCTAAGTGGTGGGAAGATGATTTCTATAGAAAAGATGTCCTCTTATATACTGAAAGACTTGATAAGAACGAAATGAAGAAAATCATTAACTCTTTAGAGTTGAAAGATGAAATTCTTCATCTTGGACAACTTGGGATCTACTGGGGAAAGTATGATAAATCAAGTTATAGCCAAACGGCTTATCATAAGAAGTTATTGAAAACACCTTTCTATCCATATATCACCATTCGAAATGCAAGAACTTTTTCAAAAATTGGTCACTTTTTAAGAATGAAATAATATTGAGGGAGAAATAAGATGTCGCTACTTGAAAAAATTAGAGTTACGCAAGCCTTTTTGGAAAGTAAAGGAATTGAAAAGCCTGAATTTGGTTTGATTTTAGGTTCTGGACTTGGCGAGTTGGCTGAAGAAGTTGAAGATGCAATTATCATTGATTATGCGGACATTCCAAACTGGGGACAATCAACAGTTGTTGGTCATGCAGGTAAACTTGTATATGGTACTTTGGCTGGACGTAAAGTTTTGGCTCTTCAAGGACGTTTCCATTTTTATGAAGGAAATCCGCTTGAAGTAGTCACTTTCCCTGTACGTGTGATGAAAGCTCTCGGTTGTGAAGGAGTACTCGTAACGAATGCGGCTGGTGGAATTGGTTTTGGTCCTGGTACTCTCATGGCTATCACAGACCACATCAATATGACTGGTCAAAACCCTTTGATTGGGGAAAACTTGGATGAGTTTGGCCCACGTTTCCCAGATATGTCTAAAGCATATACTCCAGCATACCGTGAGACTGCGCATCGAGTTGCTGACAAATTAGGCATTAAATTAGATGATGGTGTCTATATCGGTGTAACTGGTCCAACTTATGAAACTCCAGCTGAAATTCGTGCTTATAAGACTCTTGGTGCAGATGCTGTTGGGATGTCAACTGTCCCTGAAGTCATTGTTGCAGCACATTCTGGTTTGAAAGTTCTTGGTATTTCATGTATTACCAACTTTGCGGCTGGTTTCCAAGAAGAACTCAATCACGAAGAAGTGATGGAAGTGACAGAACGTGTTAAAGGGGATTTCAAAGGCTTGCTGAAAGCTATTTTGGCTGAACTTTAAAACATGATTTTTCGGGAAATAAAACGTTTAAGGTTGTTACCAAAATCTCTTAAGCTAAGTTTGGCTGTTTTGACAACCGGAATAGCTTCTGGTCTGATTGGTATTCTTTGTCACTATCTTTTAGAATTTATACAAGTTCTTGCGTTTGGTAAAGATAAAGGCAATCTCTTGTTACAGTTTCAATCAGTGAATGCTTTTCGAAGATTTTTTGTATTGCTTGTGGTTGGGGTCCTAGCTAGTTTATTTTGGTATTTTCTTCAACGACGGGTCTCCTTACTTTCCATTAGCAAAGCTAAGCAACTTGTTGGTAAGAGGAGTCCAAACTTTCTAGGCCAGTCTCTACATGCATTAGTCCAGGTGGCAATCGTTGCTGCCGGGGCCTCAATTGGCAAAGAAGGAGCACCTCGAGAATTAGGTGCTCTCTTCGGTGGTAGTCTTTCTAAGGGATTACGTTTAGACATTTCCAATAGACAATTATTAATTGCTTGTGGTGCTGGAGCAGGCTTAGCCTCTGTTTACCAGGTGCCTTTTGCCAGCGCTTTGTTTGTTTTGGAAACATTAGGAGTTAGTTGGAAGCTAAAGAATATCGTCATTATTCTTGTGACTACTTATGTATCTGCTTATTGTGCCAGACCAATTGTTGGTGGACAGGCTCTATATTTAGTCGATAAAGTGACTATTGATTCTTCCAGTTTCATGCAGGCAATCATCTTGACAGTATTTGTAACACCATTTGCTATGATTTTTGGTTATTTGACGAAAAAGGCCAGTGGACACCGTATTACAGACAAAAAAATACTTTGGACTTTGCCCTTTGCCTTTATGATTTTAGGTGGACTGTCAGCATACCTCCCTATTTTTATGGGAAATGGACAGGTTTTAGCCCAATGGCTTTTTTCTGGGAACTCTTCAGCATATCTTCCTGTCGTTCTCATCATCAAATGCCTATTGGTCTGTCTACTTTTAAGAAGTGGTGCCTATGGTGGAACTCTGACGCCATCGTTTGCATTAGGCACAGGTGCGGGTTATCTGATAACGGGGCTTTTTGGAAATTTTGGCCTTTCCCTAAGTCCGAATTTAGGAATACTTTTAGGAGCAACTATATTTTTAGGAACAACTTTGAATGCCCCCCTAACAGGAATAGCCTTGGTTGTTGGTTTTACAGGCACTGGAGGAGTTATCGTATTACCACTCTTACTAGCCAGCCTCCTATCAAGGATAATTAATAATAAATGGAAGGAAAAAGTATGAATATTCATTTTATCTTACACGAAACATTTGAGGTTCCAGGAGCTTACTTGAAATGGGCTCAAGAGCGTGGCCACAATGTCACATCAACTAAGGTTTATGAGGAGGAGAAACTTCCTGAAACTGTTGATGGTATTGATTTCCTTATTGTAATGGGTGGATCTCAGTCACCTGATGAAAATCGTCAAGCCTTTCCATACTATGATCCAAAGGCTGAAATTGCATTAATTCAAAAAGCTATTGACGCTGATATCTATATTGTTGGGGTATGTTTAGGGGCTCAACTTTTATCTGTGGCTTATGGTGGTAAGTACGAGCATAGTCCCGAACGTGAGATTGGTGTTTTTCCAATAAATCTTACTGAAGCTGGATTAGCTGATGATCATATTAAAGATTTTGGTTCTACTTTAGATACCGGTCACTGGCATGGAGATATGCCTGGATTATCAGACAATGCAGTTGTTATGGCTACAAGTAAAGGTTGCCCTCGTCAAATTGTTCGCTTTAGTCCTAAACACTATGCTTTCCAGGCACATTTGGAGTTCGATCCAGAGTCTATTGATTTACTGATAGCTGCTGATGGTGAAGAGCACTTGCGCCAGCAAAATCAAGAGTTACCTTTTGTTCAAACACCAGAACAATTGCGGGCCAATGACTATTCTCAAATGAATAAAAAGTTATTTGCTTTTCTAGATTCACTAACCCAAGGTTAAACATTTAAGTAGCTCATGTACTATCTATATAATAGTAGAAAATTTTAAAAAATATAACGTAAGAAAGGTAGAGCAGGTGTTCATATTTGAACACGAGCGGAAAGCTTGGAAAATAGATAATCTGCCTAGATGCGAGGCATCTTCGTCAGCTTCCTAATTTTCAGTCGCTTTCTGATCGCTCTTTGTATCATAAATTATGTCTATTCATATTGCTGCTAAGCAGGGAGAGATTGCTGATAAAATTCTTCTTCCTGGGGATCCTCTTCGTGCCAAATTCATTGCTGAGAATTTTCTTGAAGATGCTGTCTGTTTCAATGAGGTTCGTAACATGTTTGGTTACACAGGAACTTATAAGGGTGAACGTGTTTCTGTGATGGGGACTGGGATGGGAATGCCATCTATCTCTATTTATGCACGTGAACTTATCGTTGATTACGGGGTTAAAAAACTTATTCGTGTGGGAACTGCAGGTTCATTAAATAAGGATGTTCATGTGCGTGAGTTGGTCTTGGCACAAGCTGCAGCGACAAACTCTAACATTATTCGTAACGATTGGCCACAATACGATTTCCCACAAATTGCAAGTTTCAACCTTTTAGATAAGGCTTACCACATTGCCAAAGATCTCGGTATGACTACCCATGTTGGTAATGTACTGTCTTCTGATGTTTTCTACTCAAATTACTATGAGAAAAATATTGAACTCGGTAAATGGGGCGTGAAAGCTGTTGAAATGGAAGCGGCGGCTCTTTATTACCTTGCAGCCCAGCATCAGGTAGATGCTCTTGCCATTATGACAATCTCTGATAGTTTGGTGAATCCAGATGAGGATACAACTGCAGAGGAACGTCAAAATACTTTCACTGATATGATGAAAGTCGGTTTAGAAACACTGATTGCTGATTAGTTGCTATAATGAAAGGACACCTTTTGGTGTTCCTTTTTGGTTTTGTTGGGTTATAGTTGACTTGTTTCCTTTATTATGAATAGTGGTAATAGATTTAAAATTGTCAAAAGAATAGTATAGTAACTACTATTTTTTATGGAGTGAGTTTATAATATCAAGATAAATGTCAGAAAATTATAGAATTAGTATACTAATTGTGAAATTTTTCCTGACAATATGATGAAAATTAATAGAAATTAATGACTTGATAAGCTAATGAAAAACTGTTTCTTCTTTTTTAAAAAGAATGACAATTGAAATGAAGTTAAAGTAATGTTATAATGATAATGGGAAATGTCTAATTTTAATTTTTAGGAGCAATCTATATGAGTTCGCATACGTATCGTAAGCAGAAACAGACAAGTAAAGGATCCTGGGGAATGGTCAACATTGGGTTGACCATTCTGTATGCTATTTTAGCAGCGATTTTACTTTTCATTATGTTCAACTACAATTTCCTATCTTTTAGGTTTTTGAATATTATCATCACACTTGCCATGGTGGTTGTTCTTGCTATTAGTATCTATCTTCAAAAAGCTAAGAAATCACCACTTGTGACAACTGTTATATTGGTTATTTTCACCCTAATTTCTTTGGTTGGTGTATTTGGCTTCAAACAGCTAATTGATATTACTAACCGTATGAATCAGACTGCATCATTCTCAGAAGTTGAGATGAGTGTAGTGGTTCCAAAAGATAGTGATATCAAAGATGTCAGTCAGCTTTCTAGTGTCCAAGCACCTATGAAGGTTGATAAGAATAACATTGAAACCATGATGTCAGCTCTGAGAAATGACAAGAAGGTTGATGTAAAAGTTGACGATGTTGCTTCTTACCAAGAGGCCTATGACAATCTTAAATATGGAAAATCTAAAGCCATGGTTTTGAGTGGTTCATATGCTAGCCTTTTAGAGTCAGTTGATAGCAATTACGCTTCAAATCTGAAAACAATTTATACCTATAAAATCAAAACAAAAAACAATAAGTCTGCAAAACAAGCAGATTCCAAAGTATTCAATATTTATATCAGCGGTATTGATACTTATGGTTCTATTTCAACAGTATCACGTTCTGATGTTAATATCATTATGACCGTCAATATGAATACACATAAGATTCTTTTGACTTCAACACCTCGAGATGCCTATGTTAAAATTCCTGGTGGTGGGGCAAACCAATATGATAAATTGACCCACGCAGGTATCTACGGTGTTGAAACTTCAGAACAAACACTTGAAAATCTTTATGGCATTAATATTGATTATTATGCACGTATCAATTTCACATCATTCCTTAAGTTGATTGACCAACTGGGTGGTGTGACCGTCCATAATGATCAAGCCTTTACTAGCCTTCATGGGAAATTTGACTTCCCAGTTGGTGATATTCAAATGAACTCAGAACAAGCACTTGGCTTTGTTCGTGAGCGTTATAGCTTGGATGGTGGCGATAATGATCGTGGTAAAAACCAAGAAAAGGTTATTTCAGCGATTGTTAACAAATTAGCCTCACTTCATTCAGTATCAAACTTTAATTCAATTGTTAATAATCTTCAAGACTCTGTTCAAACCAACATGTCTTTGGATACTATTAATTCCTTGGCCAATACGCAGCTTGATTCAGGTTCTAAATTTACAGTGACTTCTCAAGCGGTGACAGGTACAGGATCAACGGGACAATTGACTTCATATGCTATGCCAAATTCTAGTCTTTATATGATGAAACTTGATGATTCTAGTGTGGCAAGCGCATCACAAGCTATCAAAAATATGATGGAGGAAAAATAAGTGATTGACGTTCATTCACATATTGTTTTTGATGTTGATGATGGTCCTAAGACTTTAGAGGAAAGTCTAGAACTTATTGGCGAAAGTTACGCCCAGGGAGTGCGTACTATTGTTTCAACGTCTCATCGTCGTAAGGGAATGTTTGAAACCCCAGAGGACAAAATCTTTGCCAACTTTTCTAAAGTAAAAGAAGAAGCAGAGGCTCTTTACCCTGATTTAACAATTTACTATGGTGGTGAACTCTATTACACTTCAGACATTGTTGAGAAGCTTGAAAAGCACCTTATTCCTCATATGCATAATACGCAATTTGCTTTGATTGAATTTAGTGCTAGAACTTCTTGGAAGGAAATTCATAGTGGACTAAGTAATGTTTTGCGAGCAGGGGTAACTCCGATTGTGGCTCACATTGAACGTTATGATGCTCTTGAGGAACATGCTGACCGTGTTCGTGAAATCATCAACATGGGTTGCTATACTCAAGTCAATAGTTCTCACGTCTTAAAACCAAAGCTTTTTGGTGATAAGGAAAAAGTGAGAAAAAAACGTGTCCGTTATTTTTTGGAAAAGAATCTAGTTCACATGGTTGCAAGTGACATGCATAATTTGGGACCAAGACCTCCATTTATGAAGGAAGCCTACGCTATTATTGAGAAAACTTATGGTACTAGACGTGCCCGTAATCTTTTTATCAAAAACCCACAAACTCTACTTGAAAATCAATACATATAGGAGAAACTATGACTCAAGAAAACACGAAACGTGTTGAAATCGATGTACTTGCACTCTTGCAAAAACTCTGGACTAAGAAAGTCTTCATTCTATTTACAGCTTTTTATGTTGCTGTTTTTGCCTTCTTAGGAACTTATTTCTTTATTCAACCAACTTATACGTCATCAACACGTATCTATGTGGTAAATCAAGCTGATGATGGCAAGAATCTTTCTGCACAAGACTTGCAGGCTGGTACGTTTTTGACAAAAGACTATAAAGAAATTATTACGTCTAATGATGTTTTGTCTGAAGTAATTAAAGACGAAAAGTTGAATATGACTGAAGCAGACCTTGCTAAAATGATTTCAGTTAACATTCCTACAGATACGCGTCTTATTTCAATTTCTGTTAATGCAAAAACTGGACAAGATGCTCAATCCCTAGCTAACAAGGTTCGTGATGTTGCTGCAGAAAAAATCAAAAAAGTGACAAAAGTAGAAGATGTCACAACGCTTGAAGATGCGAAATTGCCAGATTCACCTTCTTCTCCAAACATTAAACGTAATGTTGCTCTTGGAGCAGTGCTCGGAGGTTTCCTTGCAATTGTTGGTGTATTGGTTCGTGAAATCTTGGATGATCGTATTCGTCGTCCGGAAGATATTGAAGACGCCTTAGGACTGACACTTCTTGGAATTGTCCCTGATATAGATAAGATTTAAGGAGAAGAAATGCCTCTATTAAAGTTAGTAAATTCTAAAGTAAACTTTGCCAAACAAACCGAAGAATATTACAATGCTATTCGCACAAATATTCAGTTTTCTGGCGCTCAGATGAAAGTTATTGCTGTTAGCTCAGTCGAAGCTGGTGAAGGTAAATCAACAACATCTGTTAATATTGCCATTTCGTTTGCTAGTGTTGGCCTTAGAACACTGCTCATTGATGCAGATACCCGTAATTCAGTTTTGTCTGGAACATTTAAATCAAATGAGCCATATAAAGGCCTTTCAAATTTCCTTTCTGGGAATGCTACTTTGGAGGAAACCGTTTGTCGAACAGACATCGCAGGTTTGGATGTAATTTCGTCTGGTCCTATTCCACCAAATCCAACAAGTCTTTTACAAAATGAAAATTTCACACACCTATTGGACGTTGCTCGTAGCCAATATGATTATGTTATTATTGATACACCACCAATTGGTTTAGTTATCGATGCTGTCATTGTTGCTCACCAAGCCGATGCTAGTCTTTTGGTGACAGCTGCAGGTAAAATTAAACGTCGTTTCGTAACAAAGGCAGTAGAACAATTAACACAAAGTGGTTCTCAGTTCTTGGGTGTTGTTCTAAATAAAGTAGATATGACTGTAGATAAATACGGTACATATGGTTCTTACGGGTCATATGGTGACTACGGCAAGAAATCAGAGCAAAAAAGTAGTCATTCAAGATCGCAACGCCGTAGAAAAGGATAGCATTAATGGGGATAATGTAGCTCCTTAAACATTAGCATATAAAAAAGGGGTTCAGAGTGAAAGAAAAACAAGAAATTCGTCGCATTGAGATTGGTATTATACAACTGGTTGTGGTCCTTTTTGTAGCCTGGGTCACAAGTAAATTGCCTTATACTGAGATTACCAAAGGAAGTGTCGTTCTCTTAGGAATTGTGCATGTAGTAACTTATTATATTAGTAATTACTTCGAAAATTTAAAATATCGTGGTTACTTGGATGAATTTATTGCTACTATCAAATATTGTCTCATATTTGCTGCAATCGCAACCTTCCTATCCTTTTTTGCAGATGGTAATTTTTCAATTTCACGTCGTGGACTCCTTTATTTTATCCTTATTTCAGGCGCTTTCTTATACCTAACAAACACTGTTCTCAAATATTTCCGATCATCCATCTACACACGTCGTAAGAGTAATAAAAATATTCTCTTAATTTCTGATCAGACTCGTCTTGAAAATGTTCTGACACGTATGAAAGATAATATGGATGGTAGAATTACAGCAGTTTGTGTTTTGGATAATCCTTATTTTACTAATCCATTTATCAAGAGTGTTAAGCCAGACAACTTGGTTGAGTATGCAACCCACTCAGTAGTTGACCAGGTCCTGATTAATCTTCCTAGTGAACAATACAAAATTTGGGATTACGCCTCACCTTTTGAACTTATGGGGATTCCAGTTTCTATTAATCTCAATTCTCTGGAATTTATGAGTCAGGGGGAAAAACGGATTCAGCAACTAGGACCTTTTAATGTTGTTACCTTTTCAACACAATTTTATAGTTACGGTGATATATTGGCAAAACGCTGCTTAGATATCTGCGGAGCTTTGGTTGGTTTGATTTTCTGTGGTATTGTCGGAATCTTTCTTTATCCGATTATCCGTAAGGATGGTGGTCCAGCAATATTCGCCCAAGATCGTGTTGGTGAGAATGGACGTATTTTCAAGTTTTATAAATTCCGTTCAATGCGAGTTGATGCCGAAGAAATCAAGAAGAATCTCATGGAACAAAATCAGATGTCTGGCGGTATGTTTAAAATGGATAATGATCCTCGCATTACTAAAGTTGGTCATTTTATCCGTAAAACGAGCCTTGATGAACTTCCACAATTTTGGAATGTTCTTAAGGGGGATATGAGTCTGGTTGGTACACGTCCGCCGACCTTAGACGAATACGAATCCTACACTCCAGAACAAAAACGTCGATTAAGCTTTAGACCAGGAATCACTGGCCTTTGGCAAGTAAGTGGTCGAAGTGAAATTACAGATTTTGATGAAGTCGTCAAACTTGATGTAGCTTATATGGATGGATGGACTATCTGGCGTGATATCAGAATCTTATTGAAAACAATTAAAGTAGTAGTAATGAAGGATGGAGCAAAGTGATGGCTTTCTCCATTTCTTTTAATGGTGATTAAATGAAAAAAACAGTTTATATCGTTGGTTCTAAGGGAATTCCAGCAAAATATGGTGGTTTTGAGACTTTTGTTGAGAAACTAACAGAGTTCCAGCAAGATAAAGATATCCAGTATTACGTAGCTTGTATGCGTGAAAATTCTGCTAAATCAGGAATTACAGCTGACTCTTTCGAGCATAATGGCGCAAAGTGTTTCAACATTGATGTGCCTAATATTGGTCCTGCTCGTGCCATCGCTTATGACATTGCAGCTCTAAATAAGGCCATTGAAATCGCTAAAGCCAATGATGATCAAGAACCGATTTTCTATGTTTTGGCTTGCCGTATTGGACCATTTATCTCAGGTATCAAGAAGAAAATCAAGGCTATTGGTGGTACCCTAATGGTTAATCCTGATGGTCATGAATGGTTACGTGCAAAATGGAGTCTTCCTGTCCGTAAATACTGGAAAATTTCAGAACAACTTATGGTTAAACATGCTGACCTTTTGATTTGTGATAGTAAAAATATCGAGTCCTACATTCAAAAAGATTATGCAAAGTATCATCCCCAAACAACCTATATTGCTTATGGAACTGATACGACCAAATCTCGATTGACTAAGGTTGATGATAAAGTTCGTACCTGGTATTTTGAAAAAGGGGTTATTGAAAACAACTATTATCTTGTTGTAGGTCGCTTTGTCCCTGAAAACAACTATGAGGCAATGATTCGTGGTTTTATGGCGTCACATTCTGACAAGGATTTTGTGCTCATTACTAATGTTGAAGAAAACAAGTTCTATGACAAGTTGCGTCAGGAAACTGGCTTTGACAAGGACCCTCGTGTGAAGTTTGTTGGAACGGTATATGACCAGGAATTGCTCAAATATATTCGTGAAAATGCCTTTGCTTATTTCCACGGTCATGAAGTCGGAGGGACGAATCCATCACTTCTAGAGGCATTAGAGTCTACCAAACTTAATCTTTTGTTGGATGTTGGCTTTAACCGTGAGGTTGGTGAAGATGGTGCTCTTTATTGGAAAAAAGATCAATTGGCAACTGTTATTGATCAAGCTGAACAATTGGACAATCAAGCTATCGAAGCTCTTAATCAAAAATCTAGTCAACGTATTGCCCAAGCTTTCACATGGGAAAAAATTGTCACAGACTACGAAAAAGTATTTAAAGGATAGAAATGCAGAAAATTTTATATCTCCATGCGGGTGCTGAAATGTATGGCGCTGACAAGGTTTTGTTGGAGCTTATTAAAGGCTTGGATACAGATGCCTTTGAAGCGCATGTTATTTTACCAAATGATGGTGTTTTAGTGGCTGCTTTAGAAAATGTCGGTGCCAAAGTGAAAGTCATTGACTATCCAATCTTGCGACGTAAATATTTTAATCCTAAAGGTATCATGGAGTACTTTGGCTCTTATAACCGTTATTCTAAACAAATTGCCAAGTATGCCAAAGAGAACGGGATTACCCTGATTCACAACAATACGACGGCGGTGCTTGAAGGCATTTACCTTAAACGTAAGTTGAAACTTCCTTTGATTTGGCATGTGCACGAAATTATTGTCAAACCAAAAGCTATTTCTGACTTCATCAATTTTTTGATGGGACGCTATGCTGATACGATAGTAACAGTTTCAAATGCCGTGGCGAATCATGTCAAAAAGTCTCGTTATGTGAATGATAATCAGGTACAAGTCATCTATAATGGGGTTGATAATGATGTTTTCCATGTAGTGGATGCTTCAGCCATTAGAGAGCGGTTTGGTATTGCTCAAGATGCTCTAGTTATTGGGATGGTTGCCCGTGTCAATGCCTGGAAGGGGCAAGGAGGCTTCTTGGAAGCCGTGACTCCAATCTTAAAAGCTAATCCAAAGGCTGTTGCCTTTCTGGCAGGTAGTGCTTTTGAGGGAGAAGAGTGGCGCGTTGATAAGTTAGAAAAGACTATTGCTGACTCGCCAGTAGCTGGTCAAATCAAGCGAATTGACTATTATAGCAAGACAACAGAGCTCTATAATATGTTTGATATCTTTGTCTTGCCAAGTACTAATCCTGATCCACTGCCAACTGTAGTTTTAGAAGCAATGGCTTGTGGGAAACCCATCGTTGGCTACCGTCATGGTGGCGTTTGTGAAATGGTGCAAGAAGGTGAAAATGGCCTTCTTGCTATTCCAAATCAGCCTGCAGAATTGTCAAAAGCTATTCAAGAATTAGCGGATAATACTGATAAGAGAGAGAAATTTGGCAAGGCATCTGTTAAACGCCAAAAAGAACTCTTTTCATTACAAAGTTATATTCGTAATTTCTCGGAGCTATATAAGAAGTACTAATATGAACAGTGAAACACTAAAGAATAAACTAAAACCAATCGTTTATCCAATTATTAATTTTATCCCAAGACGACGACTCAAGAATAAGAATTTCACAATTATTTGTGATAATTGTTGGGCTGGGAAGGTTTATCAGGAGTTGGGACTACCTTATCAAACGCCTTTTGTTGGAATGTTTGTCTTTTCACCTGATTACATCAAAATGCTCAAGAATCTAAAACATTATTTGAGTGGAGATATCCCCTTGAAATTCGTTAAGAAATCGAAATACATCAAAGACTTTGATAATGCCTATCCTCTCGCACTTCTTGATGATATTGAACTTCATTTTTTGCATTACGCAGATGAAGAGGAAGCGACTCAAAAATGGCAACGTCGATTGGCACGCATTCATTGGGATAATATGTATTTCAAATTCAACGATAACGATGCTTGTACTTACGAGCTTATGAAAGAGTTTGAAGAACTTCCTTACAAGAGCAAAGTCATCTTCTCTTCACAGAATTATAGTGACCTACCTTCCTTGGTTCATTTCAAATCAGCTGAAAAGCAAGGTCATGTCGGTATCGATTTAAAAACTTACCACCGCTATTTTAATGCTGTGACTTGGTTGAATAAGGGTGGAGAGGATTTAACTAAATGAAAAAGATAAGACTCATTATTCCGTACTTTGGAAAACTTCCAAAGTTTTTCCCTTATTTTTTGTTGACCGCCAAACGTAATCAAAAGATTGATTTCTTAATTTATACTGATCAAAATATGGACCAATTTGAAATTTTGAACGCTGAGAATATTGAATTTAAGACTCTTTCGTTTGATGATTTAAGAAAAAAAGTTCAGTCTAAATTTGATTTTGAAATTTCTCTCAAAACACCTTATAAATTATGTGACTATAAAGTTGCTTATGGATTTATCTTTGAAGAGGAGTTGAAGGGATATGACTACTGGGGATTTTGTGATACAGATGTCTTACTTGGTGATATTTATCAATTTCTGGAAGAACATAGCTTTTTTGAGAATGACTATTCTCGATATGGCCTTTTAGGTCATCTCCAAATATTTAAAAATTCACAGGAAGTTAATCATATATTTATGTCTGGCCAAGGTTTAAACTATCGACTGGATTTTCACAATATCTTTACAAGTGAGCAAAATTTTATTTTTGATGAGGCAGATGGTATCCAAAAGATTTTTGAAAAAAATAATTTCAAACAACTGCAAGATAAGTTTTTTGATGATATTGATATTAGTCATTTCTCATTTAGAGAATATGGTGAAAATGAACCTAAACGCTATTATTTTTGGTCAGAGGAAAATGGTTTGGAATCAATAAATTTAATCGATGGTAATATAAAGGTTAATCGTCCTCTATATGCACATTTCCAAAAGAGAGTGATTAAGTGTCCTGAGTTTAGACTAGTAGATTCATTTTATGTTATACCAAATCAATTAGTTATTGGAGAGAAAATTTCTAAGGAAGAGCTTTTAGAAGTAACAAGAAATAAATTCTATTGGGCATATGTTAAATCGACAATATTAAAGAAATTTAAAAAAGAAAAATGGACACTAGAGTTTATTCGTCATAAATTAAGGATGAAGAGTTAATGGATAATATAGATTTGAGCATAATTGTTCCTGTATTTAATGTTGAAGGTTATTTAAAAAGAGCCCTAGATTCCATACTTATGCAATCGTCACCAATTAAGTATGAGATTCTATTAATTGATGATGATTCAACCGACCAGAGTGGTGCGATTTGTGATGAGTATCAAGATAATTATTCAAATATTTTTGTTAGACATATTGAGAATAACGGAGTCTCGGAAGCTAGAAATTTAGGGATTTCTCTCTCGAGGGGGGAATATTTGTACTTTATGGACTCAGATGATTTCTTATCAGATGATTTCTTTGAGAAGATATGTCCTAATCTTAATGGAGAATGGGATGTTCTTTGTTTTGGTTACAATGAAATTAAAGAAACCAATAACACTATTTTGTCTTGCCGTTCTCATTCTTATCAACACCTAGGACTTCTTAAAAAGGAAGAGTTTAGGAATGACTTCATAGAGCTTTTTAAAACTGATATGATGTATAATGTTTGGTCGAGAATTTATAACAAAGAATTTATTCTAAAAAATAATATTAAGTTTCCTAGTAAACCAATAGGGGAAGATACTTTATTTAATTTCCAAGTTTATCAACAATTAGATAACATTCTTTTTATTGATTCGACTCTCTATAATTATATTGCAGGTAGAAGTGGTTCTGCACTGACGAGTTATCATCCTAGAAGAATTGAATTTCAATTAGATGAACTTCAAGAATTACATAAATTGCTTGAACAGTTCCAATTAGAAGATGCTACATTAATGCAGGATATTAAGACCAAAATTATCATAAGTTCAGTTTTCCAGATTTCTAATTTAAAGTTGAAAAGACAAGAAAAAATAGAATTACTACAGTCCATTATTTCAAATAAAGCTTTTGACAATATTTTTTCAGGGAATGGAGATCAAATCATTGGTCCTTATAATATGTTATTGAGACAGCGAAATATTTCTTCTTTTCTTAGAAGATTGAGTATTGATCTTCTTACCCAAAAAAAGTTTCGGACAGTCATCTTTATTGAAAAAATGAAAATGAATCCAATTTTACGTAAAATTGCTTTTAAATAAATTAGCTATTCTTATAAACGGTAAAAGGGTATTATGTTAAAAATTAAGTTTGAGAACCTTTTGGTTATTTTGGTCTTATCGGTAATTGTAGGGTACGATGTTATTATGACTTCGGTTCTAAATAAAACTCTCCCTCAATTACCAACTATTCTCTTGATTGGTGTTGCATTGGTGTTGTCACTAAGATTTTTATTTATTAAAAATTTTAGTATATCATTTATTGTTTCAGGAATTCTTTTAATCGTAACAAGTTTATGTGTCTTTTTACAAACTGGTGCTACCAATTTTCTTCTTTACTCATTATTGATTTTACTACTTTATGATGTTGATGTAGATGTTATTTTAAAAACTTACGTGTTTATTGCTGGTTCAATTGTCATAGGTATATTCTTACTTTCAATAATTGGTCTTCTACCAAATTTACAATTTGCCCAAGTTAGATCTTCTGGTTTAGTTATAAGAAATTCATTTGGCTTCATTTATCCTACAGATTTTGCCTCACACTGTTTTTATTTGTTTATTGCTTGGGGATATTTACTTAGAGAAAAGTATATTTGGCTTAGGGTGGCAGTTGGAGTAGCTTTATCAGCCTTTATTATCAAATTTTGTGATGCTAGATTGAATTCTATGTCTATTTTGATAGCTGTATTTATTTTTTTAGTAATGTACTATACTAAAGAAAAGAAATTTAAAGTTTATTACATACTACCCTATTCTGCGACAATTTTTTCATCATTGATGTTTTATTTGTCTTCTCATTTTTCTTTTTCTTCCCCATTTTTTGTTAAGTTGAACGATTTCTTCAGTATGAGACTTTTTTTGGGTAAAAATGCCCTTGATACATACAAGTTACACCTTTTTGGAACTAATAATGTAAAATTTATTGGTTATGGTGGTACTACAGAGTCAGTACTCAGTTATAATTATGTTGATTCCTCTTATATTCAAATGTTATTCTACTATGGAATTGTTCCTGTAGTCTTACTTGTATTAGTTTATGTTTTATCATCCAGGAGATTTTACAAAGAAGGTAAAATGTTATTTCTATCATTACTTTCTTTAATAACTATTAATTGTATGATAGAAGCATTTTGGATTAGACCAGGATACAACATCTTCATGTTTACATTATTTGCAAGTTTAATTTCGATAAAAGAAATAAATGATGAGGAAAATAAAATAGAGATACTATAAATGAAAGTTTTAAAGAATTACGCCTATAATCTTTCCTACCAATTATTGGTCATTGTGTTACCAATTATTACGACACCTTATGTAACTAGGATTTTTAGTTCTAAAGATTTAGGTACCTATGGTTACTTTAACTCTATTGTGACCTACTTTATTCTCTTAGCGACCTTAGGAGTTGCTAACTACGGGACCAAGGAAATTTCTAGTAATCGTAAGGATATTCGGAAAAATTTCTGGGGTATTTATACCCTCCAATTGATTGCCACTTTTTTGTCACTTTTTTTGTATGCGCTCTTGTGTTTATTTTTGCCAGCAATGCAAAACATGGTGGCTTATATCCTTGGGCTTAGTTTAGTATCTAAAGGAATGGATATTTCTTGGTTGTTCCAAGGTTTGGAGGATTTTCGTCGTATTACGGCAAGAAACACAACGGTTAAACTCTTAGGAGTTATTTCCATTTTCTTATTTGTAAAAACTTCCGGTGATTTATACCTCTATGTGTTTCTACTAACCTTTTTTGAATTACTAGGACAATTAAGCATGTGGCTCCCAGCAAGGCCATATATTGGTGAGCCTCAATTTGATTTGTCTTTTGCCAAGAAGCATCTTAAGCCAGTTATTTTACTGTTCTTGCCTCAGATTGCTATTTCACTTTATGTGACTTTGGACCGTACTATGTTAGGGGCCTTGTCATCGACAAATGATGTAGGGATTTATGATCAGGCTTTGAAAATTATTAATATTTTATTGACGTTGGTGACTTCATTGGGAAGTGTAATGCTTCCAAGGGTATCTGGTCTTTTGTCTAGTGGAGACTATAAGGCTGTTAACAAGATGCATGAATTCTCTTTCTTGATTTATAATCTCGTCATTTTCCCAATTATTGCTGGTCTCTTGGTTGTCAATAAAGACTTTGTCAGTTTTTTCCTAGGAAAGGACTTCCAAGCAGCTAATATTGCTATTGCCATCATGGTCTTTAGGATGTTCTTTATTGGTTGGACAAATATCATGGGAATTCAGATTTTAATTCCGCATAATAAGCACCGTGAATTCATGCTTTCTACAACGATTCCAGCATTTGTTAGTGTGGGACTTAACCTTTTATTGATTCCACCATTTGGTTTCATTGGGGCTTCCATTGTTTCCGTTCTTACAGAAGCTTTGGTTTGGGTGATTCAGCTTAATTTTGCAAGAAAATTTATGAAAGATGTTTCTATCCTTCCTGCTATGTCTAAAATTATCATTGCATCAGTTGTGATGTATCTTGGACTTTTTGTCTTTAGAACCTTTGTTCAATTTAAACCTATGCTAAACGTAGCAGTAGATGGTTTTGTTGGAGCCATCATTTATTTAATTTTGATTGTTGTTTTACGTGTCCTTGATGTGAGAGACTTGAAGGAACAGTTAATGAAAAACTAAGGAGTAAACTATGTACGATTATCTTATTGTTGGTGCTGGATTATCTGGCGCTATATTCGCACATGAAGCTACAAAACGTGGCAAAAAAGTAAAAGTCATTGACAAGCGTGATCACATTGGTGGCAATATCTACTGTGAAAATATTGAAGGCATCAATGTTCACAAGTACGGCGCTCACATTTTCCATACGTCAAACAAAAAAATCTGGAACTATGTTAACCAGTTCGCTGAATTCAATAACTATATTAATTCTCCAGTAGCTAACTACAAGGGTAGTCTTTACAATCTTCCTTTCAACATGAACACCTTCTACGCTATGTGGGGAACCAAAACTCCGCAAGAAGTGAAGGACAAGATTGCAGAACAAACAGCTGATATGAAAGATGTTGAGCCAAAGAATCTTGAAGAACAAGCTATCAAGTTGATTGGTCCAGATATCTACGAAAAGTTAATTAAGGGCTATACAGAAAAGCAGTGGGGACGTTCTGCAACAGACCTGCCTCCTTTCATCATCAAACGTCTTCCAGTCCGCTTGACCTTTGATAACAACTACTTTAATGACCGTTACCAAGGTATTCCAATCGGTGGTTACAATGTCATCATTGAAAATATGCTTGGCGATGTGGAAGTAGAACTTGGGGTTGATTTCTTCGCCAACCGTGAAGAACTGGAAAGTTCAGCTGAAAAGGTTGTCTTCACAGGCATGATTGACCAGTACTTTGACTATAAACATGGAGAGCTGGAGTATCGTAGTCTTCGTTTTGAACACGAAGTCTTGAATGAAGAAAATCATCAAGGAAATGCCGTGGTCAACTACACCGAGCGTGAGATTCCTTATACTCGTATTATTGAGCACAAGCACTTCGAGTATGGTACGCAGCCTAAGACGGTGATCACCCGTGAATATCCAGCAGATTGGAAACGTGGAGATGAACCTTACTATCCAATCAATGATGCTAAAAACAATGCTATGTTTGCCAAGTACCAAGAAGAAGCAGCTAAAAATGACAAAGTCATCTTCTGTGGGCGACTAGCAGACTATAAATACTACGACATGCACGTAGTCATTGAGCGTGCCTTAGAAGTCGTAGAGAAAGAATTTAGTAAATGACAGAAGAAAAAATTGATATCGTTGTCCTCTGGGTAGATGGCAGTAACCCGGAGTTTATCCGTGAGAAACAATCTGTTTCCGGTCGAGTTTCAGATTGGAACCAAGAAATTGATGGAGAGCAACGTTATCGTGACTATGGTATTTTTAATTATTGGTTTCGAATGATTGAAAAACATGCTACTTGGGTAAATAATGTTTATTTAATCACTAACGGACAAAAACCTGACTGGTTGAACTTGGAGCATCCAAAACTTAGGTGGATTACTCATAAGGAATTTATGCCTGAAGAGTACCTACCTACCTATAATTCTGCTGCTATTGAACTTAATCTCCATCGCATTGAAGGATTATCGGAGAATTATTTGTATTTCAATGATGATATGTACTTGATTAAAGATAGCCACCCTTCAGATTTTTATAAAAATGGTCAACCTAAGCTTTTAGCGGTGTATGATGCCATAGTTCCTTGGTCACCATTTACAAATACTTATCTCAATAATGTTGAGTTGATTTATCGTCATTTTCCAAATAAAAAAGCTTTAAAGTCGTCTCCTTGGAAGTTTTTTAATTATCGCTATGGGTCTTTGGTTCTGAAGAACTTGCTACTCTTACCATGGGGGCCGACGGGCTATGTGAATCAGCATTTGCCTGTACCGATGAAGAAGAGTACTTTGTCACATTTGTGGGACATTGAAAGTGAGACTTTGGATAGAACATCCAGAAATAAGATTAGAGATTATGGGGTGGATGTCAATCAATACATCTGTTCTCACTGGCAAATTGAAAGTAATCAATTTTTCCCTATGTCAAAAAATTTCGGAGAAACAATTGGTTTAAATCAAGTGGATAAACTTGATAGAATCTTTAAAGATAAGCATAAAAGATTACTTTGTGTGAATGATGATGGTAACTTTAATAAAGAAAACCTCATTCATTTTAAGCAAATCTTAAATGAATACTATCCTAAAAAATCAGCTTATGAAAAATGAGAAGTAAAAGATGAAATACTATTTAAAAGAAGAATTTTTACACAACAATAATGCTAAAAATGCGGGAAATAAAGCACGTAATGACGTTGAAGTGATTTTAAATGACCTAGGTTATACCCCCTTAAAAGTTATAGTTGATGACTGGTATAAAATGAATGTTCTTAATGCTCAGATTCACAAATATAGAGCACTTTTGAGAGCCTTTAAACGCTTAAAGAAAAATGATGATATTGTGATACAATTTCCCTTGTTACATCATTCTTTGTTCATTAACAGTCTACTAAAATCTCTTAAAAATAAAGGTGTTAACATATATCTACTGATTCATGATTTAGAGACCTTGCGTTTTGTGAATGACAAGACTCTCCCCTTTAGAATGAAGTTGCGGATGAAATTAACGGAAAGTGATACATTTCATAGTGTAACTGGCATTATTGCCCATAATCCTATTATGAAGTCGGTTTTGGTGGATAAAGGAGTGGCGGAAGATAAGATTGTCAGTCTTGGTATTTTTGACTATTTGATTCCAAATTTCCAAGAAAAGATAGGTCTCACTAAAAATCAGCCAATTATTGTGGCTGGTAACTTGGCACAAGAAAAAGCTGGCTATCTTTACTCACTTCCTGCAGAACCTGCTTATAACCTTTATGGTGTAGGTTTTGACGAGAGTAGAGCCCTTGAAAACGAGACCTACTTTGGTTCTTTCCTACCTGATGAACTTCCTGTAGCCCTAAAGGGTGGTTTTGGTCTTGTCTGGGATGGAGAAAGTGCTGAGACCTGTAGCGGTGTCTTTGGTGAATATCTACGTTACAACAATTCTCACAAAGCTTCGCTATACTTGGCATCAGGCTTCCCACTTGTGGTGTGGAAACAGTCAGCCTTGTCACATTTTGTACTTGAGCAGGGCTGCGGTATTGCAGTAGACTCTCTTTATGATTTGAAGGCCACCATTGAAAATCTTTCAGATGACGATTACCAAACCTTAGTTAAAAATACCAAGCGTGTTGGTCAGGAGATTCGTGACGGTTACTACCTAATTACTGCGCTTAACAATTTAAAGTAAATTAAAACTCCTCATTTTGTGAGGAGTTTTTGCATTATTTAGAAACCTCAAATTGGTACTGGGTTCCTGGAACTTTCCCATTTGAGTAGATAGCTTTGATATAGTCGTCATATGTGATTGACTTAGATTTTCCAGCTTTTACAAGCTCTGGATCTCGCCAGATATTTGGATCAGTGGCGTTGCTATCACGCTTGGCGAGATAGAGGTACTCAATATAGGTTCTGTCATCAACAAAGGCACCAGCAACCTTTTCTTTACCATTATCAGATCGCGTATACATACGAGTTGTACCACCTCCGTCGAGTAAGAAGGCAAGGCGAATATTTGAGTAACCTAAATCTTTCAAAAGGTGATAAACGTCTTCGTGATTTAATCCTTTATTGAGAGACTTGTGGCCGTAGGTTTGAATAATACGGATAATGCCATCATAGGTCTCTACATAAATAGAGCGTGCATTAGGTTGGTCAGGATCACCTTTCTCCCATGACTTGTCAACCTTTTTATCTTTAATGAGTATACCAAAGGCGCCGGTATCCCAACCGTTGCTTCCCATATGTGTGAACATTTTGGCTGTATCTATATTTGGGTAGGTTCCTGCACTGATATTGTTTTGATCATCGCCATAAAGAAGGCCAGTTTTGCCAAGTTCGATTTCTTTTTGAGCGAAAGGACGATCTAGACCTTCATAAGACCAAAATCCTGAGTTAATCAGAGCAATGGCTTCACGACGTTTAGCTTCGTACTTAATACTTTGCTCTGTGAGTTTAGGGTTATTATCTTCAGTTCTTCCTTTTTGGAGGACGTATTTTCCGTCTTTTTTAAAAGAAAGGATTTGCATGTCTACATTTTTAATACTACCAGTCTCAAGAAGGATTGATTGATCTAGTAGTTCCTTATTTTTGATGGTGAAGCTCAATCCATCCTTATTAGACGGCATGGAGAGCTTTTTTATATCACGTTGATTAAAGTAAATAGTGACATAGAGTAGTCCAGCTACGATACCTGTTAAGATTAGAAGAGTAAACACTATTCTTAAAATATTTCTCAATTTCATACTATTATTATAAACAATCCAGGCTAACAAAACAATCTAATTCTTTCTAAATTTGAAAAAATAAGAATATTTTTCTGCAATAATACTGGAAAGCGTTTTCTAAAAGGACTATAATAGAGGTAAATCAGTCATGGGTGTAATCACTACCATGGCTTTACCATTTTCTGAAGGAGCGTCTTTTATGAGATGCCATGCTAGTGTTTAATAGTATACCTAAAGATACACAGGGCTTCTTCAGTTTATGAATCCGATTTTTGCTTTAGAGGTGATAATATGAAAGAATTTTATTTGATGAGACATGGGCAAACACGTTTTAACGTTCAGCATAGGCTTCAAGGGGTCTGTGATGCTCCTTTGACAGAAGTTGGAATCGAACAGGCTAAGAAGGCAGGTCAGTATCTAGCTAAGCAAGAACCAATTTTTGACCATCTCTTTTCTTCAACATCTGAGAGAGCTAGTGATACTCTAGAAATTGTAACCGGCCGAACAGACTATGAAAGGCTTAAAGGGCTTAAAGGACAGGATTTTGGAGCCTTTGAGGGGCAGCCAGAGTATCTGCTTCCGAAACCTTTACCAGATGGTCAGGGGTTTGGAGATTACTTTCTTCAATTTGGTGGTGAGAGCACTACTCAGGTTCGGGATCGTATGGAGTTGACGGTTAGAGCCATCATGGAGAGTGTGGCTGAAGATTCTAAGTCCTTACTGGTTAGTCATGGTCCATCTATTTTACAGTTTTGTAGACGTGTTTTAAATCCGACTCCAGAATTACGTGGTCTAAAAAATTGTTGTATCTTACATTTTACTTATGATCAAGGTCAATTTGCATTGGTTTCGATTTATAATCCGGTAGAGGAAGAGTATATTTTCGGAGGCGAAGAATGACACGGTTTTATTTGATGCGACATGGGCAAACACTTTTTAACACACTCAATCGTATCCAAGGTTGGTGCGATTCCCCTTTGACCGAAAAGGGGAGAGACCAAGCTCGTCAGGTTCGGGCTTATTTTCAAAAACATCATCTGACCTTTGACCAGTATTATTGCACGACAACGGAGCGGGCATCTGATACTTTGGAGTTGGCGACAGGACAGACTGACTACCATAGGGTAAAGGGCCTCAAGGAAATGAATTTTGGTATTTTTGAGGGGCAACCAGAATATCTTCACCCCAAGACAACTATTGTAGGGCATTTTGGTGACCATTATGCTCAGTTTGGTGGGGAAAGTCAGGACCAATTTGTTGCTCGTGTAGTGAAAAGTGCTAGGGAAATAGTCAATAAACATCCCGATCAATCCATCTTGGCTGTTAGTCATGCTGGGGCTTTGATGACTTTTTTACATGCAGTGGAGCCAGAGCGTGCGTTTCAGTCTTGTCCAGGTAATTGTGCCATATTAGTTTTCGATTATGATGGGACTGATTTTCACTTTATCAAACTCATTGATCCAATAGTTGATCAAGAGTTTTCGGATTTCTAGAAGCTTTCTCATGTCAAAGATAGTAAGATGCCCTTTCTTAGTGTATAATGAAAGGGTATCTTAAATTTTGGAGTATCTATGAAGTTTACAAAAAATCAATTTATTTGGTTGGCTGTCCTTTTTTTCAGTTGTTTTTTGATATACACTTACTGGGAAACAGTTGTTTCAATTTGTAATACGATTTTTGTAGCCAGCCAGCCCTTCTTGGTAGGAGCAGGAATAGCTTTTGTGGTCAATATCTTGATGTCTTTTTATGAAAAATGGCTAGTCAAGCTTGTTCCTTTTGCTTTTACCCATAAAATCAAACGCCCCGTTTCTTTGCTTTTAGCCTTTGCGACCATTGGTTTAGTCTTTACCTGGGTAGTCTTTACCGTTCTTCCAGATTTGATTGATAGTATCAATACACTGATTAGTCAAGATAGATCGGCTATTAATAACTTGATTAATTGGTTACTTAAAAATAAGTCTTTGCAAAAAGTCATTCAAGACTTTGGTGGTGTGACTCAGGTTAGAGAGCTGATTAATACTTACAGTGCTCAATTACTTCAACAGATTATGAATGGTTTGACAAGCTTCTTGACGTCATTAACGAGTTTACCGTCAACCTTGATTAACCTCTTTATCAGTATCGTCTTTTCTTGCTATGTCTTGGCTGGCAAAGAAAAACTTGGTAATCAGGTCAATCGCTTGGTAGAGGTTTATTTAGGTCGTTTTGGTAAGACGTTCCATTATGTCGTTGGGATTCTCAATAATCGTTTCCGTAATTTCTTTGTTTATCAGTCTCTTGAGGCATGTATTTTGGGGACTTTATGTTATATTGGGATGCGTATCTTTGATTTCCCATATGCTGCGACTATCTCTATCTTGATTGGATTCTCAGCTATGATTCCAGTTGTGGGAGCCTACATTGGTGTGACGATTGGTACCATTTTGATTATGACCCATTCAGTGACTTTGGCACTTTTGTTTATTGCTTATGTGGTTATATTGCAACAGTTCGAGGGAAATCTCATCTATCCGTACGTTGTTGGTGGTTCTACTGGTCTGCCTGGTATATGGGTTATCTTCGCCATCACCATCGGATCAGCCTTAGGTGGCATCCTAGGTATGCTGGTTTCTGTGCCAGTAGCTGCGACCCTTTATCAGATTGTTAAGGACAATGTGGTTAAACGTGAACAGGACAAGACAGCTAAGTCGCTTGAAACTAATATTAAGTGAAACAGACTACTGTCTGTTTTTTGATACGCTTGACTAAACATCGTCAGCAACAAGGATAGTTGTGTTGGATAGTCTATATTATAGAGTATCATGATACTACATTGATATAAGTGGTTTTCGATCTTATTAATAGATTTCTTAGTATTTAGATACTATTTATATATAATGGATTTTCTTATCTGATTCACACAATTTTCAAAAAAATGCTAGAATAAAACTATCAAGATTTTCCTATCTTTCCGAAGAAATAGTGGAAGTATTGCTTACGTGCAGAAATTAAGAATTTATAAATGTGTTAAGGATAAGGTGTGAGATATGATAGAATCAACAAGACCTGAGCTTTCGACTTATCAAGAAGAACGGTTAGCTAAATTTGTGAGTGACAATCAAAAACTTGGCAAGGGTCAAATTGTGTTTGCTGGAGATTCGATTACAGAATTTTTTTCCTTGAAAAAATATTTGGGAAGAGACCTCCCTTTGATTAATCGTGGAATTGCAGGAACAGATTCCGTTTGGCTCTTAGAGCATCTTAAAGAGCAGGTTTTAGATTTAGAGCCTGATAAATTAGTCATCTTGATTGGTATTAACGACATTGGACGAGGCTATCCTATTCGAGATATCGTCAATCGTATTTCGAATATGGTTATGGCAGTTCGTCAAGAATCACTTTCAACAGAGATTTATTTGCTGAGTGTCTTTCCAGTCAGTGAAAGGTCAGAGCATCGCTCAAAGGTTAAAGTAAGGAATAATACAACGGTTTCTGAGCTCAATCAAGAACTTGCTGTTCTTCCTGGTGTGACCTATGTGGACCTTTTTGACTATCTAGTGGATGATCAAAGTCAGTTAGATGAAAAATATACAACTGATGGTCTTCATTTAACCCCATTAGGCTATCAAGCCATAGCAGAACCAATCATAAAGGAGATTTTAGAATGAGGGTAGGCTTAGTCCTGGAAGGAGGAGGCATGCGTGGCCTGTATACAGCTGGTGTTTTAGATGCCTTTTTAGAGGCTGATATCAAGGTTGATGGGGTAGTTTCAGTGTCTGCAGGGGCGCTTTTTGGTGTCAATTACTTGTCCAATCAACCTAAGAGGGCATTGCGCTATAACAAGCGTTTTATGGGAGACCGGCGTTACATGAGTTTCTGGTCCTGGTTAACAACTGGTAACTTTGTTAATAAGGAATTTTCCTACTATAAGGTGCCAATGGAACTAGATGTTTTTGATCAGGAGGCTTTTGCTGAGTCAGGGGTTCCTTTCTATGTGGTTACTACAGATATTGAGACAGGTAAGCCAGACTATATCAAGATTGACCATGTCTTTGAACAGATGGAAGCCCTTCGTGCCAGTTCCGCCCTCCCCTTGGTTTCTGAGATTGTAGACTACAAGGGTAAGCGTTATATGGATGGTGGCCTTTCTGACAGTCTTCCTGTTGGTTTTATGGAAAACTTAGGCTTTGACAAGCTTATTGTCATACTTACTCGTCCTAAGGGCTATCGTAAACAGCCTTCAAAAACCAGCAGGAGACTCTACAAGATTTTTTATCGAAAATACCCGGAATTTGTGAAAGTGGCTTCAAACCGCCATCTTCACTACAATAAGAGCATTGAGAAAATTGAGGCTTTGGAAAAATCTGGAAAACTGTATGTCATCCGTCCAGAACGTGCACTTAAAGTCGGGCGTTTAGAAAAAGATCCAGAAAAGTTTGAAGCCATCTATCAAGAAGGGCTGAAACAAATGCGAACCAATATTGATGATCTCAAAACATTTCTTCAAGACAAGTAAAAAACGTGCCATTGCGCACGTTTTTTTTTTACTTGTTAGATTGTCGAGCTTGTTTGCGTTCTTTGACTTTTTGTCGATGGCCTTTTTCGTTAAGATAAATCAAGTATAGAAGTCCAACTGGGACAAGGCATAAGAACCAGAAATAAATAGGTAGTCTGTTACTTCCTTTAGTATTAGTAGTTGCATTACCCTTTTGGTTACTTCCAAAATCGAACCAGCCTTTAACTTTAGTAGCCTTAACCGAAGTAGCTTTGATTTTAGGTGAGACTGTTTTTAGGCCATTATCAACCACAATTTGGTCATCTTTGACAGAGATTTTAGGTTCTTGGCCTTTTTTAACAGTGGCATAGACATCTTTTTCGACATCATATTTTTTACCGTCAATTTTTTGCTCACCTTTACTTAAAACTTTCTTGTAAGAGAAGTCTTTGTACATTTTCTCAACAAGAGCATTCCCAAACGTATGGCGAATTTCTTCCCCTGTTTGGTCAGACCAGTCACCAGAACCCATGATGACAGCAATCATACGCTGATCGCCACGTTTAATAGTATTGATATAGTTGAAGGCACCTTCTGGACTAGAACCTGTCTTCAAACCATCAACTCCCTTAATACCGTATTTAGCACCAGGAATAGAGTAGTTGTAGGTTTCGAAAGTTTCCTCATAAGGTGTTCCTTTTTTAACCGTTACAACTGGTTTGTCGGTGTAATTGAGAATTTTCGGATATTTCTTGATAAAGTTATAGGTCATGATGGCCAAATCACGTGCAGTCGTCTGGTTGGTTTGGTTGATATCATAGCGTTGGGGGTTGTAGTAGCCTTTGAAGGCAACAGCAACAGCGCCAGAAGCATTGTACCATTTGGTATGGGTCATTCCCAGCTCTTTAGACTTCTCGTTCATCTTATCAATCCATTTATCTGGATCATTATTGGTCAGATAATTGGCTAACATTACGGTTGTAACGTTTGAAGACGGCACGGCAGTCATGGTAATGAGTTCTGAAACGGTATATTGGACACCAGCGACAATCTTATTATTGGAAATTTCATAAATCTCAGCTATGGCTTGGTCGGTAGGAGTAGCTGTGATGACAGTATCTTCTGAAATCTCGCCTTTAGACATGGCTTCAAAGACCAGATAAAGCGTCATAGCCTTGGACATTGAGGCAGGGTCACGGACTTCATCAGCATTTTCTTCCCAGAGGACGTCACCAGTATTTCCATCAATTAGGAGAGTGGACTTAGGACGATAGGCCTCCGTAGCTTCAGTATAGCCAGCGGCATGTGTGATATCCATTAACTCGTCAGCACTAGACAAACTTGGTGCTAGAGCTAGACAAGCTGTTAAAAGGATGGCAACAATTTTCTTTTTCATAATGTGTCTCCTTTATTATCTATGAGGCTCTGACTTATCAAGAACCTCCTCACATTCAATAATAGTAAAAGCATGTCACTCAAACTGAAATTTTCTTATTTGATAGTGACTATTATTCCCATTATACCATATAAAACCTAGTCTTTTAGCATCTTTGGAGAATTTAATGCAATTTTTAGAATCTATTGAATGTTGTAGGCAATAGTGCTGGTGACAAGAAAAAAAACGAGCTATTTGCTCGTTACTTGTCATTTTTGATGGTTGTTACTTGATGGTAAATCATAAACCATGTCTCATTTCGACGCCAGATACTGGTATGGAAATTTCCCTCCAATTCGTAACTGATTAATTTGGTTTTTTGACTTACGGATGTCATCTTAAAGTCTTTATAATTGTTGAGGAGCGGTTGTTGGTTAGCAATGACTTCTTGGCGGTTGTGATGATGTCCATTTTCATCAATCAAGTAGAAATCAGGGGCTAAAAGATTTTCATAGTCAGGGATTTTTGATAGAAATATCTTTTCATTTCGAGAAAGTTTATGGAGGACATTGCCATAAATCTCATCCTCAGGAATTGCAGCTGGTTCGACATGGACATCAGTGTCGTAGACAGAGAAACGCTTGCTGAGGACTTTTTCGATTTGTTCAGTGATGGCATGACTCTCGTAAACAGAGAGGTCGGGGTTCATTTCAACAACAATGTCAAGGTAGATGTTACTCCCATAGGAACGGCCACGTTGCTTTTTAACTTTGGTAACTTTAGGAATCTCCAGAATGGCTTTTTCATAGGCCTTAAGATTTTTCTCATCGAAACCATCTGATAAACTAAAGGTTGCTTCCATGAAGATATCATAGGCTGTCTTTAGGATGAAAAAAGTGATGATAATGGCAGTAATATAGTCAATGATGGTAAGGTTGAAAGATGCTGCGATGATGGCAATTGAGGTTCCGATAGAAGTCACAGCATCAGAGAGATTGTCTTTAGCAGCCGCAATGAGGGCGCTGGACTTCAGTTTTTTGGCAAGACTCTTATTGTAAAAGTAGACGCCACACATGACGATGGCAGAGAGGACTCCAACGGTAGCACCAAGAGGATCAACTACAGTTTCAATTCTTAGAAAAACCTTTCGGACTGTTTGGATAAGGACTTGGAAGCCCACTACAAACATGATGAAGGAGGTGATTAAGCTTGATAAGTCTTCAATCTTCCAATGGCCAAACCTGTGGTCTGAATCGGCTGGTTGACTAGCCAGGTGTAGTCCAATGAGGAGAGCTACATTTCCCAAGATATCTGACAAGTTGTTGAAACCATCAGCTATCAAAGAGCTAGAGTTTAAAAAGTGTCCAGCGAGAAGTTTCGCTATTGTTAGGAGCATGTAGGCTACGATACTAACGATGGGACCTCGCCTCGCCGCCCGTAAGTTTTCATACGTCGTCATAGAATTACCCTTTTGTTTAAATACAAGTGTTTATTATAGCATAAAATGATAGCTTATTAAAGGTTGTATTGTTTTTATCGTCATGCTTGTTCGATTTTAAAATGATAGTCAGAAGGAGAATGCAGTGAGTCAGCCTTTTTCAGTATTTTCCGAATATTCCCTACACATTTATGGTATAATTTAGGGGATAAAACAGTCTAAAAAAGAGGTTTTTATGGAACATTCGACATGGCATAGGCTTTTGAAAGAAGCTTTGCCGGACCATTATTTTTCAAAGATAAATCAGTTTATGGACCAGGTTTATAGCCAAGGAATCGTTTATCCCCCACGTGACAAGGTGTTTAATGCCTTGTTAGAGACTCCTTTCGAAGAGGTTCGGGTGGTTATCCTTGGACAGGATCCTTATCATGGTCCTAATCAGGCTCAAGGCTTGTCATTTTCAGTGCCTGAGACGATTCCAGCCCCACCTTCTTTGGTTAATATTCTCAAAGAATTGGGAGAGGATCTTGGGCCTAGAACGCATCATGATTTAACGACCTGGGCCAAGCAGGGGGTGCTATTGCTTAATGCTTGTCTGACTGTTCCAGCGGGTCAAGCCAATGGGCATGCCGGTCAGATTTGGGAACCGTTCACAGATGCTGTTATCAAGGTCCTCAATCAAAAAGATAGTCCCGTTGTCTTTATACTTTGGGGCGGCTATGCTCGTAAGAAGAAGTCTCTAGTGACTAATCCTAAGCATGCCATTATTGAAAGTGCCCACCCGAGTCCCTTGTCGGCCTATCGTGGTTTTTTTGGTAGTAAGCCTTTTTCAAAAGCCAATACCTACCTTGTCTCTCAAGGCCAATCCCCAATTGATTGGTTGAAGTAAAATAGAAAGTTGGAAGATTATGTTACTTATTAAAAATGGTCGTGTTGTCAACCCTAAATCAGGTTTGGACACGCAAGCTGATGTTCTTGTTGATGGTAAAAAAGTCGTTAAAATCGCTGAAAATATTGACGCAGGTGATGCTCAAGTCATTGATGCGACTGGTCTTGTGGTTGCTCCTGGATTGGTGGATATCCATGTTCATTTCCGTGAACCAGGCCAAACCCACAAGGAAGACATTCATACTGGTGCCTTAGCAGCGGCGGCGGGTGGCTTTACGACTGTTGTAATGATGGCTAATACAAATCCAACGATTTCAGACAAGGAAACCTTGGAGGAAGTCTTGACTTCAGCAGCTAAAGAAAATATCCATGTGAAGTCTGTTGCAACTATCACAAAGAATTTTGATGGTGAAAACATCACTGATTTCAAGGGCTTGCTTGAAGCAGGTGCTGCTGGTTTCTCAGATGACGGTATTCCATTGACCAATGCTGGAATTGTCAAAAAGGCCATGGAGTTAGCTAAAGAGAATAATACCTTTATTAGCCTTCATGAAGAGGACCCTGACCTTAATGGTATTCTCGGATTTAATGAAAACATTGCTAAAAAAGAGTTTCATATTTGTGGAGCAACTGGTGTAGCTGAGTACAGTATGATTGCGCGTGATGTTATGATTGCTTATGATACCCAAGCCCATGTTCATATTCAACACTTGTCAAAAGCTGAATCTGTCAAAGTGGTTGAATTTGCTCAAAAACTTGGAGCACAAGTCACAGCGGAAGTAGCACCACAGCACTTCTCAAAAACTGAGGACCTCTTGCTTTCAAAAGGTGCTAATGCCAAGATGAATCCACCACTTCGTTTGGAATCTGACCGTCAAGCCGTTATTGAGGGATTGAAATCTGGAGTGATAACTGTTATTGCCACAGACCACGCGCCACACCATGCTGACGAAAAGAATGTGGCTGATGTGACTAAAGCCCCATCAGGGATGACAGGACTTGAAACGTCTCTATCTCTTGGATTGACATACTTGGTCGATGCAGGCCATTTGAGTTTAATTGAGTTATTGAAAGTGATGACCAGCAATCCATCTGAGATTTATGGCTTCGATGCCGGTTATTTGGCTGAAAATGGACCAGCTGACCTTGTGATTTTTGCAGATAAAGAAAAACGTCAGGTCACAGCAGACTTTAAGTCTAAAGCGGCCAATTCACCATTTGTCGGTGAAGAGCTTACGGGAAGTGTCAAATACACTATCTGTGACGGTGAGATTGTTTATCAAGCCTAAGTTTACGCCCCTTCTTATTTGAGAAACCGAATGAAATTGTTATGGTTTTGTCTATTGCCATTTCTTTTGGTTTTAGGGCTAGCAGTAAGGAGAGATTATGAAAAAATTTTTGATTTGGCTTGGTTGTTTAATAGCTTTTATAGTCCCCGTAATTTCTGTTAAAGCTGATGACGTTAGTTACCGTATCCCCTCATACAAAGGGCATCTAAGTATTTCGGATAATAGTAGTGCTACATTTACGCAGGAAATTACTTATGATTTTGAGAGTGATTACCATGGGCAGTATGTCACATTAGGTAGTGCAAAGCCAGTTCCAGATGGTTTTTACATTAGTGGGAATCCAACGGTAACAGCGACAGTAAATGGCCAAACCAAACCCTATGTTAGGGTTGAAGCATCAGAATTATCAGATGGAACTAAGCTGAAAGTTTACAACCAGGGGCATAGTGGTGATAAAGTTGTTCTTAAGGTTACTTGGCAAATTAGTCGTATTTTAAATCTTTATTCTGATGTTGCTGTCCTCAATTGGTTTCCGATTTCCGATTGGGATAAGTCAATTGGTCATGTTGATTTTACTGTTGATGGTTTAGATTCCAATAAGGGTGAGCTTTATGCTCATGCAGGATTCTTTCAAAAAAATCCTCAGGTTAAAAGGACGGATGAAGGCTATAATATTCAGTTTGATCATTTTCCTGCAAAGGGGAAACTCGAACTTCATGCTTATTGGCCTATGACACCAAGTCTAAAATCTAAAAATTCCACTTATATCATCAATAGTTCAGCTAAAGATAAATTCCTAAAACAGGAAAATGATATTGTGAGAAATAGAAAGATTTATCACATCATTTTCTATGGTCTTTTCCCAGGACTTCTCCTCGTCCTATTTGTTTTAGCTATCGTGTTTTATAGTTCAGTCTTGAGAAGCACTAGGCCACCACGTTTTCCAAAGGATAGTAGACTTTATGACATACCTCAAAATCTAGCTCCTCTAGTTCTTGCTCAGAACGTCTACAACCAACGATTTGACATTAGTGGTCTGAATAGTGTGACTTATCCAATATCCTTTAACCATATGGTCCAAGCAACGATACTGGATCTTATAGATAGAGGGAATTTATACTTTAATCAATCAAGGGGAGAGCCAATCCTTGAATTTGTTAAAAGTGATGGTTTAGCCGATTTTGAAGTAGCTTTTATTGACATGCTCTTTGATGGTCAAAGTCAAGTCAAAGAGAAAGATATGTTCTCACGATACTATATCAACGAAGGTGAAATTGAAAGTCAGTATAAAAAAGCTAAAAATAGGACAGAAAGAGATAAGCTTCGTTCTATAGGTAGAAATATTAGAAGTCTGTTTTTAGAAGATGCTACAAGGGTTACCCAAGGTGTCGAAAATCAAGAAAAGCAACTCGGATTACCAAGCCTGTATAGGCAGCTGACTCCTTCAGAAACGCATTTATCTTCAGTAGCAAACATAATGTTTATATCTCTTTATGTACTCATTGCTATTGGTTTCTTCCTTCTCTCAATTGGTTTCTCCTCTAATTTATCCTTTTTATATTTACTCATTTTCTTCCCAGTTATTACCATGCATCTTATTTATCGTCTTCAAATCAATGGGCGGGCAAACGGGTGCCTTGTTCCAGAAAACTCGGATATTTATTATCAATGGCATAGTTTTAACAACATGATTAAGAGTATCGGGCAGTTTAATCAAGCAGAATTACAATCCATTGTTTTATGGAATCGTATTCTAGTTTATGCGACACTTTATGGACAGGCCAAGAAAGTTAGTGACGTCCTGAAACGATACAACATTCACCTTAGCAATCCATCTTTAGATGCCTTTACTTATTCACCTGTATCTTTTGCCATGCTCTATAATTCAACTGCATTGCAAAATTATGTTTCTGCTTCAGATACTGTAAGTAACTTTTCTATCAACTCAAGTAGTGGTAGTGGAGGCTTTAGTGGTGGTGGCTTCTCTGGTGGAGGAGGAGGCGGAGGTGGAGGTGCCTTCTAATTCTTTAACCAATTGAATACTATCACCTGATAGAGACACTCAGAGTACTTTGGGTGCCTTTTAGTGTCAATTCAAATGGCTTTCTTCTCTGAAAATTTTTCTGAATAGATTAGACATTTAGTGTGTTAAGTTTATAAAACTAAAAAAGAGCCTAAAAGCTCTTTTTTGATGAAATTTTAATATCCAGGCTCAAAGACTTCAATAATTTGAATAAGGTAGCCTTCATGGAAACCGACTCGGTAATCGACGTTTGGCAGCGTTTTAACCAAATCATTAAGCTCCTTATCCTTGCTAACGGAATCAGTTAGGACTGGTAGTTCAACAACAAAAAGTTGGGAATGGTCCATTTGTAGATAGCTACTATGTATCTTGGTATCAGGACGGAGATGTTTGAGAACAGCTTTGTCTGAGGCCTGAAGAAGTTGGTACAAATCTAAGTCTGATAAAGGTACTTCTCCAAATTTTGGACTAATATTGATCGTGATATCAATATGAGCTGACCTCGTCCCTACAATACGATTAGAAAGAAAACTAGCTAAGATAGGATTAGTCAGCTGATTCAATTTTTCTTGAGTTTCCGGGCTACTAATGATGGAATTACTCGTTTTATAAATCTCAAGTAAATCTTTAGCTTTTGTGGCATCATCAGCCTTTAAAGCTTCTGAGACATCCTTCAGATTTTTTTTGTAAAGCTCTGAAAATTTTTGTTTTTGGGTGATAATTTGGACTAGGGCTTTGTTGTAGTTAGTCATAGTCCCTAGCAATTTAAAACGTTCTCTGTCCAATCTTTTGATGAACTGTGAGTGGACGGCTTCGTTCCAATTGTAAAAATCCCATAGGAGAAGGGCGAGGTAAAGCATCAAAACGATGATACTATTTGAACTCACTCTAAATACCATTTCAAATAAGTTCTGGGGGTCATTCGTAGTTGGAAGAACGCTATTAAGACCATGGATGACTGTGAAAAAGACGTAATAAACAGCGAGAAATGTGGTACTACGCAACCAATTACGTCTCGCCCAGTATTCATCAAGTTTACTCATCTGATCTAAATCAATAGCGAAAATCTTAAGGATCAGAAAGATGATAAGAGGAGCTAAAAAGTAAGTCAGAATATGTAGGTTATTATCAAGACTCACATCTCCCTTGATATGTAGGACATGAGGCAATATGACGATTGAAAGCAAGCGCGTGGCAACATCAAAGAGAATAGTTGGATAAAAAGCAAAAAGAAGTCGATGATAAAAGGAGCGTTCTCTAACAAGAGCCAAGTCAACAACTAGAAAGAAAAGAGGGTCTACAATGATTTTGACAAGGTTGAAGTAAGATGCCCCAGCAACGTAAGAGAGGAAAATGAGAAAGAGGTGTCCAGGTAATGGTTTAACCTTAGACATGATTTGATAAAGGTACCAGATAGAAATAAAACTAATGGCCTGCAGGAGAGGATTGATAATATTAGTAATCATGATAACCTCCTTTGGTCATGTCAATTTCAATTTGTAGACGATAAATGCCAGCACGTGTATTTGAAATAATGTTAACATTTGGATAATTGACCAGAATGTGGGTGACACGCTTTAATTCTGGGTCGCTAAAATCAGAAGTGATCGGTGAATCTTCTTTTGTGCTTGAGCTTTCCACGACAAAGTGCTGACTGTCCTCGTCTTTAAAATAGGCAAAGCTAAGGTATTTTTGTCTACTGTCTCTTGCTTGGTCAATGACATGATCTAAGATAGTCGATAAGATATAAACCCAGTCTAAGGGATAAATAGGATAGACAGTGATTGGTTCGGGAATTTCCATACTAACCCAGACATCTAGTTCTTTAGCCTTTAAAAATTTAGCTTCAAAAAGCGCCTGCAAGTCAGCTAATTTTATGTTTTCAAGCTTATTTCTGTAGAATCGGTCAATCTTTTTATCTAAAGGGTTTGGTGTTAGCAAATAATCTATAAGTTCTTCAGCTTCGTCGTTTTGTTGGAAGCGAATGAGGTCATAGAGATTTTCAGCTTCATCCTTGATAAAAAGTTCTTGGCTAGTCTTTTTTTGATACCAAATATTGATGTTTTGACTTGATTTTTGTAGAAGGTCTATATGCACCTCTTGAGCAGCCCTTGTTTGGGCTTTTAATTCCTTTCTATAGAGGGTAACTTGTTTAGATAGAATTAAAGCCGTAGCAATAAGAAAGAAAAGAGTGAGTTGGATATTATTCGTAATCAATTCCGAAATAAAGTAAATGACTGCTAGACTATAAAGTGCGACTGACGTAGATCTGTACCATGGTCTGGCAGAATCAATTTGCTTTAAGCGATTATAATCGACTTGTAGAAGAGCATTCTGAGCAAACCAAAGTAAGAAGGCTAAGAAAAGGATTAAGAAGCCAGCGAAATTGTAATCTAAGACGAAAGGAAAAAAGATTGGAATAATGAGGGAAATCACAAGCCTTACCATTAGGGCAAAGGTAAATGGTATAAAGAAGGATTCCAAGATGGTATGTCTAAGATTTTTGAAGGATTTGACAGAATGAAGGAATACAAGCGCTATAAAACCTGATTTTGGGAAGAGAATACCTAAAAAGCTGAAAGTCATAATCGCCACTCCAGCTAAAAAGAGAACCCAGTATCTTACGGGTCTATGCGTGGTTAATTTGAAGATAACAATTTGTAATATAAAAGCTGTACATGCCGTAAGCCCGTGAACAATGGCATCACTCAATATAATATAATCTCCTATTCGGGTAAAATCTATTCAATTATATCATACCCCTTGGAAAAATAGCATACGAATTGCCTATTAGTGACAGTTATGTAAGGCTTTTCATTTTTCAAGCATATTTCTTGCCCATAAAGTTTTTTTCCCCTATTCTAGATGTATAGAAAAAATTCGATAGAGGAGATCGATATGATAAAACTTTCTAAAGAGACACATCTTGAGATGTTCACTAAAATGGAACGTATCCGTGAATTTGATTCACGTATTAATAAATTGGTTCGTCGTGGGTTTGTTCAAGGGATGACTCACTTTTCAGTTGGTGAAGAAGCCGCTAACGTTGGGGCTGTTCAACACTTGAGCTACGATGATATTTTCTTTTCAAACCACCGTGGTCATGGACAATCTATTGCTCAAGACATGGACTTGAACAAAATGATGGCCGAACTAGCTGGTAAGGCAACGGGTGTTTCAAAGGGCCGTGGTGGCTCAATGCACTTGGCTGACTTCGAAAAAGGTAACTATGGTACCAATGGTATCGTTGGTGGTGGCTATGCCCTTGCCGTAGGCGCAGCCCTCACGCAACAATATAAAGAAACTGGAAATATCGTTGTTGCCTTTTCAGGAGATGGTGCTACTAATGAAGGCTCTTTCCACGAGTCAGTCAATATGGCTTCTGCTTGGAAATTGCCAGTAATTTTCTTCATCATTAACAACCGTTATGGTATCTCAATGGATATTCATAGAGCTACCAACACTCCTCATTTGTATACACGTGCGGAAGCCTATGGTATTCCAGGTTTCTACTGTCAGGATGGTAATGATGTCATGGCAGTCTACGAAACAATGGGCAAGGCTGTGGAACATGTTCGTGGTGGAAATGGTCCTGCTATCGTTGAGGTAGAGTCTTACCGTTGGTTTGGTCACTCCACTGCCGATGCTGGAGTTTATCGTACCAAGGAAGAGGTTGATGAGTGGAAGAACCATAACGATCCAATCATTAAATACCGTAACTATTTGGTTTCTGAAAAAATCGCAAGTGATGAGGAACTAGATGCTATTCAAAGCCAAGTTAAGGCACAAATCGATGCAGCGTATGAGTTTGCTCAAAATAGCCCAGATCCAGAACTTTCAATTGCCTTTGAAGATGTATGGGTAGACTAAAGAGAAAGGTTGAGGAATAACAAGTATGAGTGAAACAAAATTGATGGCCTTACGTGAGGCAGTAAACCTTGCCATGAGTGAGGAAATGCGTAAAGATGAAAACATCTTCCTTATGGGTGAAGATGTTGGTATCTACGGCGGTGACTTTGGTACTTCAGTGGGTATGTTGGCTGAATTTGGTGAAAAACGTATTAGAGATACGCCAATTTCAGAAGCAGCTATCGCTGGTGCTGCTGTTGGATCTGCCATCACAGGTCTTCGTCCGATTGTTGACTTGACTTTCATGGACTTCATCACAATTGCCCTTGACGCTATCGTTAATAACGGTGCAAAGAACAACTACATGTTTGGTGGTGGATTGAAGACGCCTGTAACCTTCCGTGTGGCATCTGGTTCAGGGATTGGTTCTGCAGCACAGCACTCACAATCTCTTGAGTCATGGTTGACCCACATCCCAGGTATCAAAGTTGTTGCTCCTGGTAATGCAAACGACGCTAAAGGTCTTTTGAAATCTGCTATTCAAGACAATAACATTGTTATCTTCATGGAACCTAAGGCACTTTACGGTAAGAAAGAAGAAGTAACACAAGATCCTGATTTCTACATCCCACTTGGAAAAGGTGAGATTAAACGTGAAGGTACTGATTTGACAATCGTATCATATGGTCGTATGTTGGAACGTGTTCTTAAGGCGGCTGAGGAAGTGGCTGAACAAGGTATTAATGTTGAGGTCGTTGACCCTCGTACCCTCGTTCCACTTGATAAGGAATTGATTTTCGACTCAGTTAAGAAAACTGGAAAATTGATGTTGGTAAATGATGCTTATAAGACTGGTGGCTTTATCGGCGAAATTGCTGCTATGGTTACTGAAAGTGAAGCATTTGATTACCTTGACCACCCAATTGTACGTTTGGCAAGTGAAGATGTGCCTGTACCTTATGCGCGTGTCTTGGAACAAGCGGTTCTTCCAGATGTTGAAAAGATTAAGGCTGCTATTATCAAGATGGCCAATAAAGGAAACTAACTTTCTAGCGACGGTTAAGTGATATGTCTCGCTAGTAAAATGTGTTTCTTGTTTTAACTGTGAGAGTATCGGAAAATATAATTTAAAGTAGAAAGGAGAGGGCGTTAAAGCGTTTGAGTTGATTTGAACTCGAACGAAATGCTTCGGAATTTAGATAGTTTTACTTGTGTGCAAGCACACTAACGTAAAACTCCTAAAATTCTGTCGCATTTTAGCGTTCTTAGTATCATAAAATATGGCTTTTGAGATTATTATGCCTAAGCTTGGTGTGGACATGCAGGAAGGCGAAATCATCGAGTGGAAAAAACAAGAGGGTGATGTGGTTAATGAGGGTGATATCCTTCTTGAAATCATGTCAGATAAGACGAACATGGAACTTGAAGCGGAAGATTCAGGTGTTCTTCTGAAGATTACCCGTCAGGCTGGTGAAACAGTTCCAGTAACTGAGGTTATTGGTTATATCGGAGCAGAAGGTGAAGTTGTGTCTGATAATGCTGCGAGCGCACCAGTTGCAGCAGCTGCACCGCAAGTTGAAGAAGTTCCTGTTGTGGAAACGCCTGCCGCTACGCCTCAACCACAAGTAGCTGTGGTTCATGAAGGTGGTAAGGTTCGTGCAACGCCTAAGGCTCGTAAGGTGGCGCGTGAGTTGGGCATTGACCTTGCTCAGGTTCCGGGAACTGGACCAAAAGGTCGGGTTCATGCAGATGACGTTGAGAACTTCAAAGGTGCTCAACCTAAGGTAACACCATTAGCACGTAAGATTGCTGCAGACCTCGGTATTGATTTAGCGACCGTTTCTGGAACAGGCTTTGGTGGTAAGATTACTAAGGAAGATGTCCTTGCAATCAGTGCTCCAGCACAAGTTAAGGAAGCTGCTGCTGCACCTGCGGTTGAAGTTAAACCTGAAAAAGTCTTGCCAGAAGGTGTGGAAGTCATTCCAATGTCTGCTATGCGTAAGGCGATTTCTAAGGGAATGACGCATTCATATTTGACTGCACCAACATTTACTCTTAACTATGATGTGGACATGACTAACCTTATGGCTCTTCGTAAGCAAGTCCTTGATCCAATCATGAACAAGACTGGTATGAAGGTGACTTTCACTGATTTGATTGGTTTAGCAGTCGTTCGTACCCTTATGAAGGAGGAACACCGTTACCTCAATGCATCCTTGATTGATGATGCGCAAAATATCGAATTACATAAATTTGTTAATATCGGTATTGCCGTTGGTCTTGATGATGGTTTGATTGTGCCAGTTGTTCATGGTGCAGATAAGATGAGTTTGTCCGAGTTTGTTGTGGCCTCTAAGGATGTCATTAAAAAAGCTCAAGCTGGTAAATTGAAGGCTGCCGAAATGTCAGGTTCTACCTTCTCAATTACTAACTTGGGAATGTTTGGAACTAAATCATTTAATCCAATCATCAACCAACCAAACTCAGCTATCCTTGGTGTTTCAGCAACTATTCAGACACCTGTTGTTGTTGATGGTGAAGTTGTCGTGCGTCCAATTATGGGACTTTGCTTAACTATTGACCACCGTATTGTTGATGGTATGAATGGTGCCAAATTCATGGTTGATTTGAAGCATTTGATTGAAAATCCAATGGAATTGTTGATTTAAGTGAAATAAAATATCTGAAAACTGAAGTTTTGAAATAGAAAGGAGAGGGCGAACCAGAGGGCTCAACTGAACCCGAGCGGAAAGCTTGGAAAATAGACCGTCCGTCTACGTCAGCAAGCTGACGTGTCGGACATCTAATTTTCAGTCGCTTTCTGGTCGCTCTTGGTATCTTATAAATGGCTTTTGAGATTATTATGCCTAAGCTTGGTGTTGATATGCAGGAAGGCGAGATCATCGAGTGGAAAAAACAAGAGGGTGATGTGGTTAATGAGGGAGATATCCTTCTTGAAATCATGTCAGATAAGACGAACATGGAACTTGAAGCGGAAGATTCAGGTGTCCTTTTGAAGATTACTCGTCAGGCTGGTGAAACAGTTCCAGTAACTGAGGTAATTGGTTATATCGGAGCAGAAGGTGAAGTTGTGGCTGATAATGCTGCGAGCGCACCAGCTGCAGAAGCAACTGCTCAATTGGAATCAGCTGGACTTGAAGTTCCTAAAGCACCTGCCCAAGCCGCTCCAGTAGCTGCTGCAGAAAAAGTACCACTTGCTGACAATGAATACGACATTATCGTTGTTGGTGGTGGTCCTGCAGGATATTATTCTGCTATTCGTGGGGCACAACTTGGTGGTAAGGTTGCTATCATTGAAAAATCTGAATTTGGTGGAACATGTTTGAATAAAGGATGTATCCCAACTAAGACCTACCTTAAAAATGCAGAAATTCTTAATGGACTTAAGATTGCTGCAGGTCGTGGTATCAACCTAGCGTCAACAAACTACACTATCGATATGGATAAGACTGTTGACTTTAAGAACTCTGTCGTTAAGACACTTACTGGTGGTGTTCAAGGTCTTTTGAAGGCTAACAAAGTGATTATTTTCAACGGTCTTGGTCAAGTTAACCCAGATAAGACGGTTACAATCGGTTCAGAAACAATCAAGGGACGTAATATTATCCTTGCGACTGGATCAAAAGTTTCACGTATTAATATCCCTGGCATTGATTCACAACTTGTCATGACATCTGACGATATTCTTGACTTACGTGAGTTGCCTAAATCACTCGCTGTTATGGGTGGTGGTGTCGTTGGTATCGAGCTTGGTCTTGTTTATGCTTCATACGGTGTGGATGTAACCGTTGTTGAGATGGCTGACCGCATTATCCCTGCTATGGATAAAGAAGTATCACTTGAACTTCAAAAAATCCTTGCTAAGAAGGGTATGAAGATTATGACATCTGTCGGAGTTTCTGAGATTGTAGAAGCTAACAACCAATTGACCCTTAAACTTAATAATGGTGAAGAGATTGTAGCTGACCGTGCCCTTCTTTCTATCGGACGTGTTCCTCAGTTGGATGGTCTTGAAAATCTTAACCTTGAACTGGACCGTGGTCGTATCAAAGTTAATGCTTACCAAGAAACATCTATTCCAGGAATATATGCTCCAGGTGATGTCAATGGAACCAAGATGCTCGCTCACGCTGCCTACCGTATGGGTGAAGTTGCGGCTGAAAATGCTATGCATGGTAACGTTCGTAAGGCTCACCTTGACTACACACCAGCTGCTGTATACACACACCCAGAAGTTGCGATGTGTGGTATTACTGAAGAAGAAGCACGCGCTAAATACGGTGATGTTCTGATTGGTAAATCAAGCTTTGCTGGTAACGGACGTGCCATTGCTTCCAACGAAGCTCAAGGTTTTGTTAAAGTCGTTGCAGATGCGAAGTACCATGAAATCCTTGGTGTTCACATTATTGGTCCGGCTGCAGCCGAATTGATTAACGAAGCATCAACAATTATGGAAAATGAATTGACTGTAGATGAACTCTTGCAATCTATTCATGGTCACCCAACCTTCTCTGAAAATATGTACGAAGCTTTTGCTGATGTACTTGGAGAAGCTATCCATAACCCACCAAAACGTAAATAAAGATAAATTAAATTCTCGAACAAAGGTTCGGGAATTTTTTTCATAAATTTTCATTTGTATTTATTTGAAAAAATCGTCACGGATTTTCAATAGTTTTGAAGAAAAATACGAATAATAAGTTAAAGAGTTTTCTATCAAGAGAGAAAGTTTGTTTATAATTTTATAATATTTCTATTTTATTTAGAAAATTTTTAATAATAACCTTTCCACGAGAGTTTTTATGTGGTAAAATGGTTCAAGTATTACAAATGCAAAAGGAAAGTTAAATGCGAACGAAAGATTTTATCTACTATGCCAGTGCGGCTGTTCTCTTGGCTGTAACTACTCAGGTTGCCCAAGCTGATGAAGTGGCAACACAAACGCCTTCTATTACTGAAGGAAACCACTATCAACCTGCGACTGCAGCAGAAATTTTTGGTGGTGAAGCGTCACTTACTGAAACACCAAGCTCAACTGTTTCAGCCCCTGCTTCTGTAGCAACAAGTGAAGTGCCAAAAGCTAACACTCCAGCAGTCTCTACAGTTGTTGCTAAACAAAGTTCGGAAGTGTCTAGTGTGGCTGTAACCTCAACTGCATCAACATCTGTAGCTAACTCAACAACGATTGTTACGTCTACATCAACAGCGATTTCAAACGCTAGCTCTGAGAGTGTGACCGCTTCTGCACATTCAACAGCTTCTGAGGCCCCTAACAACGCTGTTGCCACACCTGCTAAATTAACGAATTCTTCGGATGTCTCTTCGACAAATCTTAGGGTTCAGCCTAAGACTTTTATTGATGTTAGCAGCCATAACGGTGATATCAGTGTAGAAGATTACCGTGCTCTTGCCCGCCAAGGTGTGGGTGGTGTCGTCGTTAAATTGACTGAAGACACTTGGTACAATAATCCCAAAGCTCCATCACAGGTTCGCAATGCTCAAATCGCAGGCCTCCAAGTATCGACTTATCATTTTTCTCGATACACAACTGAGGAAGAAGCACGTGCAGAGGCTCGCTTCTATATCGAAGCAGCACAAAGACTTAACCTTCCAAAGAGCACTGTTATGGTTAATGACTTTGAAGATTCCAACATGCTTCCAAACATCAACCGTAATACCCAAGCCTGGGTTAATGAAATGCGTAAGTATGGCTATAACAACTTGATGTTCTACACAAGTGCCAGCTGGTTGGATGAAAACAATCTAGGTTACAGAGGTCCAGTTTCAACCTCTCAATTTGGTCTTGAAAACTTCTGGGTTGCTCAATATCCATCAACAACACTTACAGCTACAAGTGCTAAGAATATGCGCTATAACGGTAAAACTGGTGCATGGCAGTTCTCAGCGACGGCTAATCTTTTGCCAGGAAAACATGTCTTTGACCAAAGTGTTGATTATACTGGGCGATTTACAGCTAATGTCGGTGTTGAGGCAGATCCTACTCAAGGTGATTTGAGTGGTGTTATCTCGATTGTCAATAACAACCCAATTCTAGGTAGCTTTGATGTTGTCATTTCTAATGTCAAGGCACCAAATGGTGTTGAGACTGTAAAAGTGCCTATCTGGTCAGAAGTTGATGGTCAGGATGATATTATTTGGTATACGGCTGACCGTCAAAGCAATGGAGCTTATACTGTCAATGTAAAAGCTTCAGCTCATAAAAACACAACAGGTCTCTATAATGTTCATCTTTACTATGTTCAGAAAGACGGACAATTGACTGGTGTGGGGGGAACGACAACGCAAGTCTTCATTGGTAAGACACCTGAGCAGTTGAAACCTAAAGCAAGTTTTGCTATTGAGAATAACAATGCCCAAAATGGTACATTTGATGCTGTCATCACTAATATCACAGCACCTTTGGGTGTTAAGGATGTTTTGGTGCCATCATGGAGCCTTGAAAACGGTCAAGACGACCTTATTTGGCATAAGGCAACTAAACAAAGCGATGGTAGCTATCGTGTAACCATTAAGGCAAGTGAGCATAAGGGCAATAAAGGTAATTATCGTGCGGATGCTTATATTGTAGATAACTCTAACAATCGTCACTATATTTCAGAAAAAGTAGTATCGGTTGACTATGCACGTCCAAGTGGTGTCCTTTCGATTGAAAACAACAATACAGCAGCAGGTACTTTTGATGCAGTTGTTCGTAACATTGTTGCTCCTACAGGTTTAAAAGAAGTTCTTGTTCCTTCATGGAGTTTAGCTGGTGGTCAGGACGACCTTATCTGGCATAAGGCAACTCGTCAAGCTGACGGCTCTTACCGTGTGACGATTAAGGCAACAGACCATAAGAATTCAACTGGTAAATACCGTGCCGATGCTTATATTGTAGATGACTCAAACAATCGCTTCTACCTTACTGAAAAAGTGGTAGAAGTTACTCAAACTCGTCCTACTGCAAGTCTCATTATTGAAAACAATAATGTTGAATTGGGAACTTTTGATGCAGTTGTTCGTAATATTTCTGCTCCAAATGGTGTTAAGGAAGTCTTAGTGCCATCATGGAGTCTTGTGAACGGTCAAGATGACCTTATCTGGCACAAAGCGACTCGCCAATCAGATGGTAGTTATCGTGTCACTATCAAGTCTAATGAACACAAGAATTCGCTTGGCAATTATCGTGCTGACCTTTATATCGTAGATAACACTAACAAACGCTACTATGTCACTGAAACGGTGGTAGACGTTAAACATAACAAACCAGTTGGTACGATTTCAGTAGTCAACAATAATAAGGATACTGGAACATTTGATGTCATTATCAGTGATGTCTATAGCCCTAAAGGTATCCGTACTGTTCAAGTGCCTATCTGGTCTGAAAAAGATGGACAAGATGACATTCGCTGGTATGAAGCGACTCGTCAAGCTAATGGCACTTATACGGTAAATGTTCAAGCTACTAACCACAAAAATTCAACAGGTTTGTACAATATTCATTTGTACTACATTTTAAACGATGGGTCACAAGTTGGTGTAGGAGGGACAACGACAACAGTTGAATTCCGTAATGCTAAGACTAAAACGCAAACCTATATCACTAATGTTAATTCAGAAGCTGGTAGCTTCACTGTAGTGGTAGATCAGGCACCTCAAGGGCGTCAAATTCAGAAAATTCGAGTGGCGGTTTGGTCTGAGAGCAACCAAGGAAACCTTTCTTGGTACGATGCTACACCGACTAGCACACATACTGAGGTCAATGTTTCTACAGTCAATCATAAGAATCTTGCTGGAAATTACACGACTCATGTTTATGTTGATTATACAGATAATACAGTAGAAGGTTTTAACCTTGGTCAAACGTCACTTTCTCCACGTAATCGTCGTGTTGAGCCACAAACGACTTATTATTCTCAACGTGACCCTCGCTGGGCTTCTAAGTGGTATGGTGTCAGCAATATGGATCAATCTGGTTGTGTTCCAACATCATTGGCGATGACTTTTACAGATATCTTGGGAACAACTGTAGCACCAACAACTGTAGCAGATTACTTGTATTACAATACAAATTCATTCAATAAAACATCAGTTGCTGGTACTGATGCGGAAGGTATTGTCTCAGCAAGTAAAAACTGGGGGCTTAAGAGTAACATGCTTTCAAGCATCTCTAGTATTGCTTCTGCTTTGTTATCCGGTCAACACGTTCTTGCTGCGGTAGGAGCAAGTCAGTTTATCAACTATCCATATACTCATGAAATTGTTCTTCATGGCTATGATAATGGTAAAACTTATGTACGTGATCCATTTAATGCTGCAAATAATGGCTGGTATTCTTTGGATTACATTCATGGTGTTAAGAGTACAGATCCAATGGACACTAAACTTGGTGCACCATTCTTCTCAATCTTTGCTTAGTTTATTAAATGAAAAGTCTTCAGAAGTGAATTTCTGTGGGCTTTTTATCGTTCCTATTGTATATTCTTGGAACTAAATCAATCAATTGTCAAAATCTTTTATTTTGTATTTAATTCCTTGTTATTATAATGAATATTAAATTAATTAACCTGAATTGAGTAGTCTTTTATTTGAAAAACACTTATTCTTTTTTCATTTTTGTTATTTTTTTAGAGAATTATCACTTTTCCTCTATTCGTAAGACAGTTTCTGTGGTAAAATGATTGACGTATAAAAAAGTGTTAAAGGAAAGTTAAATGCGAACTAAAGATTTTATCTACTATGCCAGTGCAGCTGTTCTTATGGCAGTAACTACTCAAGTGGCTAAAGGCGATGAGGGGGGCACCCAAAAACACTGATTCGGAATATTCATTGTTTGGCCCGAATGAGGTAGCCACTCAAATACCTACCGTTGCTGAAGGTAGTCATTATCAAGCTGCAACGGCAGCTGATATTTTTGGAGGTGAAGGAGTTCTGGTTAAGGACGCACCGTCATCGTCAGCAGCATCCTCTGTGGCAACTCCGCCAACCGCTACAAGTGAAGTAGCAAACTCAAGTACTCCACAAGTCAGTCAATCAGTGGTAGTTTCAACTGAAACTACTGAATCAAGGACAGTCGCTTCCGAATCAGTAGCTAAAGTAAGTTCGGTAGCAAGTTCAGAAAATACATCTACTTCAAGTGTTTCAGAGGTATCAAGTGCAGCTTCGACTGAGCCGGAAAGATTGACTCATTCGGTAGCAGTTCAAACTGCAGATGCCTTGCAACCTAAAGCAAATTTTTCAATTGAGAATAACAATCAGACGACTGGTACCTTTGATGCAGTTGTGCGTGATATTGTCGCTCCTTTGGGTGTCAAAGAAGTTCTCGTACCATCTTGGAGTTTAGCCAATGGCCAAGATGATTTGATTTGGCATAAGGCAGCTAAGCAAATGGACGGCTCTTATCGTGTAACGATTAAGGCGGTTGATCACAAGGGGGAAGCCGGCAATTACCGTGCAGATGCCTATGTTGTTGACCGAACAAATAAGAGACATTATATTTCTGAGAAAGTAGTCTCTGTAACTTACTCTCGTCCAAGTGCAAGTCTCGTTATTGAAAACAATAATGCGGTTACAGGTACCTTCGATGCTGTAGTGAAAAACATCATTGCTCCTACAGGTTTAAAAGAAATCCTCGTACCGTCATGGAGTTTAGTCGGTGGTCAAGATGATTTAATTTGGCACAAGGCTACGAAACAAGCGGACGGTTCGTACCGCGCTACTATTAAGGCAAGCGACCACAAACATTCAACTGGTAACTATCGTGCCGATGCCTATATTGTAGATAACTTTAACAAGCGTTTCTACTTGACTGAAAAAGTGGTTGAAGTTAGTCAATCTCGTCCCAGTGCCAGCCTAACGATTGAAAATAATAATGTAGCTACAGGCACTTTTGATGCTGTGGTTCGAAATATTGTTGCACCAAATGGCTTGAAGGAAATCTTGGTACCGTCATGGAGTCTTGTTAATGGACAGGATGATTTGGTATGGCACAAAGCTACTCGCCAAGCAGACGGTAGCTATCGTGTGACGATTAAGGCTTCAGAACACAAACATTCCTATGGTAAATATAGAGCGGATGCTTATCTCATAGATAATGCTGGTAACCGTCAGTATTTGACAGAGACTGTGATTGAGGTTAGTGAGACTAAGCCAAGCGGCAGCATTTCTATTTTAAATAACAATGGTGCTGGTGGTTTTGATGTGCTTATCAGTGATGTCTATAGCCCTAAGGGTGTGCGTACGGTTCAAGTGCCTATCTGGTCCGAAAAAGATGGGCAAGATGATATTCGCTGGTATGAAGCCACACGTCAAACAGATGGCAATTACAAAGTTAATGTCCAAGTGGCTAATCACAAATACTCGACAGGTACTTACAATGTCCATCTTTACTATATTCAAAAAGATGGCTCACAAGTTGGAGTTGGGGCGACTCAAACAAAAGTGACCTTATCGGAACCCAAAGCAGACCTTGCCATCACTGGTCTCAACAATGCTACTGGTAGCTATGATCTTGTCATTTCAAATTTGGTTGCACCATACGGCTTTAAAGAAGTCCTAGTTCCAACCTGGTCAGAAAAGAATGGTCAAGATGATATCATCTGGTACAAGGCAGCTAAACAAGCCAACGGAGACTATAAGGTAACCGTTCGTTCAAGCAACCATAAAGGTGATAGCGGTCTCTATAACTCTCATGTCTACTTGGTTGATAATGATGGTAAATTCATCGGCCTTGGAGGCAAACAAGTGACCCTTGATATTACCAAGACTCAAGGAACCTTAACTATTGCCAACAACGACAAAAATCGAGGCACTTTTGATGTTGTCATCACCAATCTCACCAATCCAGGGGGGATTACAGGTGTCGTTATCCCTGTTTGGTCTGACCAAAATGGTCAGGATGATTTGGTTTGGCATAATGCTACAAAACAGGAGGATGGTTCCTATAAGGTGACGGTTTCTGCCAGCCAGCACAAGTGGAATTCAGGCAAGTACATCGTTCACGGATATTTGACAGATGCATCGGGTAAGAATGTTGGCTTTGGTGCAACTTCTGTTGATGTGGTAGCTCCTAAGAAAATCGGTTCAGCCTCACGAGGAAACTATGATGTCTTTAATAAGATTGTTTATCTAGATGCTGGTCATGGTGGCTATGATCCAGGAGCTTCGTACTTTGGTATTTCTGAAAAGAGCTTGACCTTGGCTATCCAAAGTAGGGTGAAAGCTAAATTAGAAGCAGAAGGCTATCAAGTAGTCACCACACGTACCAGCGATACCTATGTCGATTTGACAGATCGCTCTCGTGCAGCCAATGCCTCTGAATCGGATATCTTCGTCAGTATCCACATCAATGCTGCAGGAAGTTCTTCAGCACAAGGTATCGAGACTTATTATTACCAACCTTTTGCAGAATATCCTTCACGTATTAATGCGGCTTATCATGCCAATCCGACTCGTTTGAGCATGAGTGATACCCTGGCAAATGCTATTCAGTCTAGCCTTATTAACGCAACTGGAGCTCAGAATCAGGGTGTTAAGCGTCGCACCTTTGCGGTCTTGCGAGAAACAACAGCGCCGGCAGTCCTTCTAGAACTAGGTTTCTTGTCAAATCCTCAAGAAGCAGCTCGCTTAACGACGTCTGCTTACCAAGAAACTTTGGCCAATGCGATTGTAGCAGGAATTAAGCGTTATTATTCTGTTTATAATTAAGAAATTGAGAGAATCTAATGGTTCTCTTTTTATTTTCAAAGAGCGAAAACGCTTGCATAAATGTAATCTAAATGGTATATTAGAAAATGTGAAAACGCTATCATAAGGAGTTATAATGAAAAGAAATACTCAATCTAATAACGAAAAAGTCCTTCGTTATAGTCTTCGTAAGTACAAGTTAGGTTTGGCTTCTGTAACAATTGGAGCTGTTTTTTTGAGCTTTACTGCGGTTCAAGGGGTAAAGGCAGAAGAATTTTCAACACCTGTATCAAGTACACAGGTAGAACCATCTGATTCTAGTCTTACCACCAGTGGTCTAGTAATTGAAACGCCAACAGCTCCTGTAACAGCTGATAATACCACAGTGTCCAAGGAAAATGAGCCAGTTTCTCTTTCAGAAGAAAATACTAGCCCTACTGTGGCTAACAAGCTAAATGAAACAACTGAAAACATACCAAAAACAGGAAGTGCTAACAATAGTCAACCTCTTACTAATGCGTCTGAGGACCCTATTGCTGAAGGGACTATTCGCTTGCATTTCCAAGAGTTGCCAAGTCCAGACAAGGCTTCACTTGGGCTTTGGACTTGGGATGATGTGGAGACGCCATCATCTCAGAAGGGTGCTTGGCCAACAGGAGCAACCTCATTTGCAGAAGCCAAACAGGATGATTATGGTGTTTACCTGGATGTGAAGTTGTCTTCAACACCTAAAAAACTTAGCTTCCTTATTAATAATGCTGCTGGAACGAACCTTTCAGGAGATAAAACTGTTGAAATTCTAAGTCCTCAAATGAATGAGGCTTGGATTGACAAGGATTTTCAAGTTTACAGTTATCAACCTATCCCTCAGGACCACGTTCGTATCAATTATTTCCGTACGGATGGCGACTATAGTAATAAGTCTGTCTGGTATTGGGGTGATGTTAAGGACGCTCCAAGTAATTGGCCTGATGGTGTCAATTTCCAACCAAATGGTAAGTATGGTGCTTATTTAGACATTCCGCTAACCGAGGCTGCTAAATCTATCGGATTTTTACTCTTAGATGAGAGCAAAACAGGAGATGATGTGAAAATTCAACCAAATGATTATAAATTTAGTGACTTGAAAAAAACTCGTCAGCTTTTCGTACGAGATACTGATACGACAGTCTACACCAACCCTTATTTTGTTAAGGATGTGCGTTTGATTGGAGCTCAGCAGCTTAGTCCAAGCCAAATCGAACTTAGCTTCACCAATTTAGAAGATGTTTCATCTGAAGATATTCTCAAAGACCTCAAGGTGACAGATAAGGATGGTAATAGCGTCACTCTTAAACAGCTTGACTTGGATGCTAAACTCAAAAAAGCCACATTAACAGGTGATTTTGCTGCGGAAAATCTGCCTTACAAGGTCACTTTAGGCAATGATAGTTTCAAAACGTCTGAAAGTTGGCAATTGAAGGATGCACTCTATAGTTATAATGGAGAATTGGGTGCTCGTCTAGAGGAGAATGGTAGTAAGGCACATGTGACACTTTGGTCACCAAGTGCAGATCAAGTAGATATCATTGTCTATGATAGGAATAATCAAGACATGGTTCTTGCTGAACATGCCCTAAACAAAGGACCTCGAGGGACTTGGCAAGCTGACTTGCTTGCGACTGATCTTGGTTTGGATAACTTAACAGGTTATTTCTATCAATATCGCATTAAACGTGGTGATCAGTCTGTAATTGTTCTTGATCCCTATGCGAAATCTCTGGCCGCTTGGAATAGTGACGATGAAAGCAAGGGACCTGACCATAAGATTGCCAAGGCTGCCTTTGTAGATCCTGCTAATTATGGACCAAAAGACCTTGATTACGCTAAGATTCCTAACTTTAAATCTCGAGAAGATGCCATCATTTATGAGGCTCATGTCCGTGATTTTACCTCTGATAAAGCAATCTCAGCCGAATTGAAGCACCAATTTGGTACCTTCGCAGCCTTTGCGGAGCGTTTGGATTATCTTAAAGATCTTGGTGTTACCCATATTCAGCTTTTGCCAGTATTAAGCTACTATTTTGTCAATGAAATGCAAAATGGGAAGCGTTTGGATGCCTACGCTTCAAGTAATAGTAACTACAACTGGGGCTATGATCCACAAAATTATTTCTCTTTGACGGGTATGTATTCTGAAAATCCAAGTGATCCTGCTAAACGTATTGAAGAATTCAAGAATTTAGTTGCGGCTATTCATGCCCACGGTATGGGAGTTATCTTGGATGTGGTCTATAATCATACAGCCAAGACAGCTATTTTTGAAGACCTTGAGCCAAATTATTATCACTTTATGGATGCTGATGGTACTCCTCGTTCGAGTTTTGGTGGAGGGCGTCTTGGAACAACTCACTATATGAGCCGTCGTGTCTTGGTTGATTCGATTGCTTATTTGACTAAGGAATACAAGGTAGATGGTTTCCGCTTTGATATGATGGGTGACCATGATGCTGAAAGTATCGAGCAAGCTTACCATGCTGCACGTGCCCTTAATCCAAACCTTATTATGATTGGTGAGGGCTGGGTGACTTATACTGGCGATGAAAATAGCCCTGTTCAGCCTGCCGATCAGTCTTGGATGAAAGATACTGATACCGTAGCTGTATTTTCAGATGATATTCGAAATACCCTCAAATCAGGTTATCCAAACGAGGGGACACCAGCTTTCATTACAGGTGGCAAACGTGATATTAATAAGGTTTTTGACAATATCAAGGCACAACCAACTAACTTCGAGGCTGATTCTCCAGGTGATGTGATTCAATATATTGCTGCTCACGATAATTTGACCCTTTTTGATATCATCGCCCAATCAATCAAGAAGGATCCAAGCAAGACTGAGAATAATGCTGAAATTCATCGTCGCTTGCGTCTAGGAAACCTCATGGTCTTGACCGCTCAGGGAACACCATTTATTCACTCTGGTCAGGAATACGGCCGCACCAAACAGTTCCGTGATCCTGCCTACCGTTATCCTGTGTCTGAGGACAAGGTGCCGAATAAGTCCCATCTCTTAGTGGATGAAAAGGGCAATCCATTTGACTATCCTTACTTTATCCATGATTCTTATGATTCTAGTGATGCCGTTAACCATTTTGACTGGACTAAGGCTACTGATACTAAGTTATTCCCAGAAAATACGAAAACACGTGCATTTACCAAAGGGTTAATCGCTTTACGTAAGTCTACAGATGCCTTCAATTTTAAATCAAAAGCAGATGTGGATACTCGTGTGACGCTATTGACAGTTCCTGGTCAGGACAATGTGGCTCAAGAAGATTTGGTATTAGGATACCAAACTGTTGCTTCCAATGGTGATCGCTACCTGGTCTATATCAATGCTGATAGCAAGGCTCGCCAGTTTGATTTGAGCAAGATTACAAATGGCCTATCCTATCTGGTTTTGGCAGATGGCAGTCAAGTCAATTTATCCGGAATTAGTGAGTTATCAGGTGTGACAATCAACAATCACATCTTGACCTTGGATCCACTAACAGCGACTATTATTCATTTGACTAATGCTCAGACGCCAACTGAGGAAGTAGCTAAGCCTTCTGAAAAGACTAATGCTCTCGCTGGTAAAGATGCTGGGGTAAGTAAAACAATTGTCAAAACCTCAAGTCAAGAGGACCTTGTTGGAGATGCTGAGATTGTTAATCGTGACAATGGTCAGGCTAAGACTGAAGCTGGTCGACAAACTGATAAACAACTGCCATCCACTGGTGAAGAGACAAATCGTGGACTCTTTTTAGCAGGTCTTCTAAGCATTCTTAGCCTAGGATTCCTTAGAAAACGACGGACGAAATAATAAGTGACAACAGGTTATTTCCTGTTGTTTTTCTTTTATTTAGAATCATTCTTTTCTGCTCTTTAGAATAGTTCTTAAATAGGCTAAAACCATTGACAGTGCTGGTTTCTTCTGTTAGTTTAGATTATGTTCTCCTACAATGGGAGATCATTATTGACTTATCATTGCTCGTTTTTCATAAACATGAAAGCGGCGATTCACATATATATCGACAGATGTCGCACACTATCTTGAAAATAGGAGGCATTTATGAAAAAATTAAATAAACTTGGTGTTGTTCTTTTGGCATCAGGACTTTTATTGACGGCTTGTGCCAAATCTGGTAATTCTAGCCCAACGAGCTCAAAACTCACAGCCAGTGAGCAAAAGCAATTGAAGCAGGCTACAAGTGATTACAAGACTTTCGTAGAAGGCGAAATTGATCAGCTTTTGAAAGATACTGAGGGATTCAGTGAAACCCTCAAGTCAGGAAATCTTGAAGAAGCTAAGAAACAATACCCATTAGTTCGTATGGCTTACGAACGTTCAGAACCAATTGCAGAAAGCTTTGGTGAGTCTGATGTGAAAATCGATTACCGTTTGGTAGATTACATGGATGAAAATAAATCAGAAGACGGCTGGTCAGGTTTCCACCGTATTGAACGCATCATGTGGCAGGACAACACGACGGATGGGACTGCGACTTATGCAGATCAATTGGTTAAGGACATCAAGGAACTCAAGGCTAAAATTGCAACTGTTAAAGTTACTCCAGATATCATGTTGACAGGTGCTGTTGACCTTCTTAACGAAGTAGCCACTCAAAAGATTACAGGTGAAGAAGAAGTCTTCTCACACACTGATCTCTACGACTTCCGTGCCAATATTCAAGGGGCTGAAAAAATCTTTGAACTCTTCAAACCATTGATTGAGAAGAAAGATGCTAAGCTTGTGAAGACTTTGGAAACAGAGTTCAAGAATGTGAATGGACTTTTGGACAAATACATGATTGATGATAAAAACTATAAGTCTTATACTGATTTGAGTGAGACTGATACTAAGGAATTGGCTGAAGCTGTAACGAAACTTGGTGAACCATTATCACAAATGGGTGTTATCCTAGATGGGAAATAAGAAAAATGACTGACGAAAAATTTTTAAATCGAAAAATGGACCGTCGTGAATTTCTTAAAAAAGCAGGTATTGGAGGGGCTGGTCTTGCACTTGGTCTTTCTGGTGCATCTGCTTTTTTCGCTAATCAGGATAGTTCAAGTAAAAAGGCTTATGATGGTGATGAAGATATCACTTTTTATGGTAAGCACCAGGCTGGGATTACGACCCCTATGCAGAAGGCTTGTTACTTGGTGGTGCTAGATCTTCACACAACAGATAAAAAAGAAGTGATTCAGCTCTTTAAAGACTGGACCGATTATAGTAGTAAATTGGTCGAAGGGCAGTTGGTTCAAAAAAATGGTGCCAATGGGTTCTTACCACCAAAAGATACAGGGGAAACGGTCGGACTGAACCCCTATCGCTTGAGCCTGACGTTTGGTGTCTCTGCTAGCTTTCTCAAGAAATTAGGTTTGGAATCTAAACGTCCCAAGCTCTTTCGTGATTTGCCTCCTTTTCCAAAGGAGCAGTTGCAGGACAAATACACTGGTGGCGATATCGTCATTCAAGCATGTGCCGACGATGAGCAAGTAGCCTTTCATGCGGTCCGAAATCTCATCCGCAAAGGTCGTAATAGCATCACTATGAAGTGGAGTAAGTCCGGTTTTGCGGCGATTGGTGACCGAAAAGAAACGCCGCGTAACCTCTTTGGTTTCAAGGATGGTACTGCTAATGTGACGACGGAAAAGGAATTCGACAAGGTTGTCTGGACTGATAGTAAAGATTGGATGAAGGGTGGCTCTTATATGGCTCTTCGTCTGGTACAGATGCATCTGGAAACTTGGGACCGGACGAATTTGCAGGAGCAGGAAAATACTTTTGGTCGCTACAAGGAGTCCGGTGCACCATTTGGGAAGAAAGATGAGTTTGACGAAGTAGATTTGTCAAAATTACCAGTCGATTCGCATGTCCGTTTGGCAAAAGAGCTAAATCTCCCTATTTTACGGCGGTCTTATTCCTATTCGGATGGAATCGATGAGAGAACAGGGCAATTTGATGCAGGCTTGATTTTTATCGCTTTTCAAAAAGATCCAAACAGTTTTGTTAAAATCCAAACCAATTTGGGTGCTGTAGACAAGATGAATGAGTACATCACCCATATCGGAAGTGGACTCTTTGCTTGCTTTGCTGGTGTGGAGAAAGGAGGCTACCTTGGTCAAGCACTCTTTGAATAAACTCCTCGTTTTGGTGGGGCTACTGGCCTTATTCTGGACTTATCCAGTAGCTGCTGAATCCTATAGTGATCTCTATATCAAAATCACAGATGCAACAACAGCTGTTCAAAATAAAGATCAAGCTAAAGCTAAGGAATTGGTTGGTGAGATTAAGTCCGATTTCGAAACTAAAGAAAATCACGATTCCAAGGCTGGTAAAGAAGTCAGCAAGGCTCTTGATATTAAGGGCGATGTAACAGAAGAAGATTTAACCACTATCTCGTCAGCCCTTCTTAAATTTGAAAAAGAGCAAAATCCTGTTGACTTAGACGCAGAGAAGGAAAAACTAAATACTCGCCTTGAGCCTTATTTCAAGAACTTACAGGATGCCATTACGGCTAAAGACCTGGCTGCGACCCGCAAAACTTACGGTGAATTAAATAATGCTTGGACACGAAATGAAGCTGTTGTCCGTGACCATAGTACTGCTTACTACGGTAAGATTGAGACGGCTATTTCACTTCTACGAAGCAGTATTGAGACGGAGCCTACTGATTTCACCAACATCCAGTCATCTTATGATGACCTCAAGGGTGGAATTGATGACTTCATCAAGGGCGTTCCTCTTGATAGTACAAGCTCAAGTTTAACCCTTAATGATGGTATTAAACTCTTGAAAAAGGCTCTAGGTCAATTCCAAGCAGGTGATGATAAAACAGCTGCGGCAACGATGAAGAAGTTCATCACTATCTGGCCAACCATTGAAGGAGATGTAAGCACAACTAATCCTAGCCTCTATACACGTGTAGAGAGTGAAACGCCTGTTATCATGGTTAAGGGGAAAGAAAAGGCTTATCAAGATAAACTCCAAGCCTTAATTACAGATTTATCTGCTATCGATACAAGCGCTTCTTATAATGCCTTTGATGCCATGTTGATTCTCTTGCGTGAAGGAGTAGAAGCCCTCCTCATCGTTATGGCCCTTGTGACAACTCTTAAGGCAGCCAAGATGCGTAAGGGACTCAAATGGGTTTATGGCGGAGCCCTTGCTGGTGTTCTTGCCAGCGCAGTTATAGCTGTTATCTTGCAAGTTGTCTTTCCAGCTGTGACCTCTGGTGCTAACCGTGAAATTATTGAAGGTGGCGTTGGTATCTTTGCAGTTGCGATGATGATTCTTATCGGAATATGGCTCCACAGCAAGTCTTCAGTTAAACAGTGGAATGACTTTATGGACCGCCAGATGAAGACGGTGACGGCTACTGGAAGCTTTGTGTCCATGTTTGCCCTCAGTTTTTTGGCTGTTTTCCGTGAAGGTGCCGAGACAATCCTTTTCTATGTTGGTATTATCCCACGTATCACGACAGCTAATTTCTTGATTGGTATTGGTTTAGCCATTGCAGTTCTTGTTATCATTGCTGTAGCTATGACTAAAGCGAGTCACTATATTAAAGCACATCGTATCTTCTTTATTTTAACTTGGTTGATTTATGCCCTGGCCTTTAAGATGCTCGGTGTCAGCATTCATGCCCTTCAGTTGACTAATATGATGTCTAACCATTTGCTTAGTGGTTTCCCAACTATTGATTGGGCTGGTATCTATCCAAGCTTGGAAGTCTTGATTCCACAACTGATCTTTATTGTTATTATTGTCTTTGTGACGGTGAAACAGCATGGTAAGAAATAAGGATGAGATGACAATTGTTGAGCATCTGGTGGAATTTCGGAGCCGCTTCATTGCAGTAGTAATTTGCTTTTTCCTAGTTTTTTGTATCACCTTGTTGTTCGCCGGGGAGCTCTATGCTTATTTGACAAGAGGATTTGACAAGCCTTTGTTAGTTCTAGGACCTAACGATATTCTTTGGATTTACATTAATCTAGCAAGTCTCATGGCTTTTACGGTCACTTTGCCTTTCACGACCTACCAGATTTGGCAGTTCGTGAAACCTGGTTTGAGGGATAATGAAGCGCGTGCTATCTTTGCTTACATCCCAGCAACTTTTGTATGTTTTGTATTGGGTTTGGCTTTTGGTTATTATTTTGTTAGTCCAGCTATCTTAGAAGTGCTTTTAAAACTAGGCGAAGGGCTCTTTAATACACAAATTACAGCGCAAAACTACCTCAGTTTTTTACTGCATACGACAGTGCCTTTGGCTGTTCTCTTTGAACTTCCCGTAGTTGTGAGTTTTTTGACATCTATCGGCATAATAACACCAGTTTTTCTGACACACTATAGACGCTATGCTTACTTTATTCTCTTGGTTTTGGCGGTCATTTTGACACCAGCTGACTTTATTAGCGACTTGGCCATGACGGCACCCTTAATCTTACTTTATGAAGTTAGCGTAACGCTTAGTAAGCTCATTTATAAACGTAAACACAGAAAATATAAAGATAAATAGAAAGGAAATCTCATGGGAATTCTACGTGATATCGGAGCACCAGGACTTATCATCATTGTCCTAGGAGCCCTCCTCATCTTTGGTCCTAAACGCTTGCCAGAACTTGGTCAATCTATTGGTAAAATGCTATCCGAATTTAAAGCGGCTGTAAATAAGACCGATGATGATAAAAATGACAAAGAAGACAAGACTAAAGACTAGGATCTCTACTTAGTGAATATCTTCAAGCTTCTTGACAATTATAAGCTTTTATGACATAATACTCTTGTATTGAATAGTAAGTCTATATCATAGGCAAGAAAAGACCCCAAGCTAACTTCCACATAAGCTCGGGGTCTTTTTTAGCACTATCTATCCTTGTTTAACCACTTGTCGATCAGACGAAGGATAACACCGACCACAATAGGTCCGATGATAGTTTTGAAAATAGTAAATCCATCATAGGCAAACTCACCTCCCTTCGTAGGCGGTGTCGAGGTGCCAAGGGCTATTATATCATAGATTGATAGAGATATGGTTAGTGAGTATCAGGAAGTAAAAGTTAGAATGTGATTTAATCATGCCAAACAAAAAATCAGCTCCAGTGGGCTGATTTTTTTGTGCTTACAAGCTGATACGTTTTTCTGTTTCTGCGTCGAAGAAGTGACCTTTAGCAACGTTGAAAGTAAGGTTAACTTTTTCACCTGGATTGTGGAAGTCACGCGCATCAACACGAGCGGCAAATTCAGTTTCTCCAAGTTTTAGGTAAAGCATTGTTTCTGCACCGAGGAGCTCTGAAACGACGACTTCAGCATCTACATTGGCATCTGGATATACTTCTTGAACGATTGGACGGCTTGAAACATCTTCAGGACGGATACCAAAGATAACTTCTTTACCTTGATAACCAGTTTCTTTCAAGATTTTAGCTTGACCTTCAGAAATTGCAATATCCAAGCCTTCAGAGTTAGTGATACGGTTGCCATCAACTTTGACATTGAAGAAGTTCATAGCAGGACTTCCGATAAATCCTGCAACAAATTTATTGGCTGGCTCATTATAAAGTTCTTGAGGTGTACCAATTTGCTCGATACGACCGATAGTACCAGAACCATCAGGGTTCTTAGTAGAACTCATGATAACGATACGGTCAGCAAGAGTCATGGCTTCTGTTTGGTCGTGGGTTACGTAGATGGTAGTTGCCCCAATATTACGAGTGATTTTAGCAATTTCGGCACGCATAGTGACACGAAGTTTAGCATCCAAGTTTGAGAGAGGTTCATCCATGAGGAAGACTTTAGCATCACGAACGATGGCACGTCCCATAGCTACACGCTGACGTTGACCACCAGAGAGGTCGGCCGGTTTACGATCCAAGAACTCAGTCAAACCAAGGCTAGCAGCAGCTTCACGCACACGTTTGTCGATATCATCTTTTTTGTATTTACGAAGTTTAAGACCAAAGGCCATATTTTCATAAACAGTCATGTGTGGGTAAAGGGCGTAGTTTTGGAATACCATGGCAATATCACGGTCTTTTGGTGATTTGTCATTAACCACTTCACCATCAATATAGAGTTTACCTTCTGTGATTTCTTCAAGTCCAGCAACCATACGGAGAGTTGTAGATTTACCACATCCTGAAGGCCCTACGAAAACGATGAATTCCTTGTCTTTAATGTCGATACTAAAATCTTCGACAGAGTAGTGAGTTGCATTTGGGTATTTTTTGTAAATTTTATCCAGTTTAAGAGTTGTCATATCATTAATCCTTTATTATTTAACTGATCCGCCGGTTACACCTTCAACATAGTATTTCTGCATGAAGATAAAGAGAAGGGTGATTGGGATGGCGATGATAATAGCACCTGCGGTAAATGGAAGGAACCATTCATTGATAGCGTCTTGGTTAAGCATTTGATAGAGTCCAAGGGCAACAGTATATTTATCTTTAACGTCACCGAGGATAACAGATGCAAAGATGAAGTCTACCCAAGGTCCCATGAAGGCCATGAGAGCAGTATAGACGATAATTGGTTTAGACAGTGGCAAGGTAATCTTAGTGAAGATTTGAAGACGAGTTGCACCGTCAATCATTGCTGATTCATCCAATGAGTAAGGAATGGTATCAAAGAAACCTTTGGCAATGTAGAAACCAAGTGCTGCCCCAGCAGAATAAACCAAAACCAAAGATGTCAAGGTTTGTGTCAAATTGAGGGCTTTCAAAATGTAGTAGACCGCAATCATTGACATGAAACCAGGGAACATGTTAAGCACAAGTGCCAATTTCAAGAAGCCATTTCTGTGTTTGAATTTAATACGGCTAAGTGAATAGGCCATCCCAACGGTAATCAAAGTTGAGAGGATACATGTACATGTGGCAACGATGAAGGTATTGATGAACCATTTTCCAAATGGATAAGCATCGCTGGTAAAGAGTTTGATGTAGTTATTAAGAGTATAAGTCTTAGGGAAGAAGTATGGTACCGCATTAGCTCCTTCACCACGGAAACTTGTAAGGAAGATCCAGATAATAGGAATCAACCAGATAACAGCTAGAACTGTCAATAGAATATAAGTACCAGTTAGGTAAAGATTTTTCTTACGTTTCATTATTTAGCAGCCCCTTCCTTGAATGAAGATGATCTTGTGTAGGCTAAGAGACTGAATGTTGCAGAGATGGCGAAAATCAAGATACCGATAACAGATGCCAAGTTGTAGTCTTTAGCGCTAACAGTCAGTTTGTAGAGCCAAGTTACCAAGAGGTCAGTTGAACCCGCTTGATAGTATTCAGAATTAGTAGGTCCACCACCAGTAAGGAAGTAGATAACGTTGAAGTTATTGATATTACCGATGAATTGTTGAATCAAAGATGGCGCCATAATCAAAAGAATTTGTGGGAAAGTAATGCTCTTGAAAATTTGGAATTTACTTGCTCCATCAATTTCAGCTGCTTCAATCTGCTCAGTTGGCAAGTTCATGATGATACCAGTTGCGACCAACATTGTGAATGGAATACCAATCCACATATTAACCAAGATAATAGAGAACTTAGCCCAAACTGGATCAGTCAAGAATGGAATCGGACCACTTGTAAGATGCAAGGTTTGAAGCAAACCATTCAAAGGACCGTGGTCATTAAGGAAGTTACGCATCAAAAGAAGTGATACGAACTGAGGAACAGCGATAGTAATAACGAAGAGCGTACGCCAAACTTTCTTGAATTTTAGCCCCTTAGTGTTAAGCAAGAGGGCAAGGACAATACCGAAGAAGAAAGTAGTTGCTGTTGCGGCAACCGCCCAAATCAAGGTCCAAGTCAAAAGTGGGAAGAAAGTACCAGCCATACGACCTTGTAGGACTTCACCAAAACTTGCAAAGCCAACCCAGTCGAAAAGTGATTTAGGAGCTGGGTGATTGTGGTCAAAGTTAGTAAAGGCCAAACAAATCATGTAAATCAAAGGCAAGATGGTGAAGAGCAAAACACCAATCAATGGGATAGACATTAGCCCCATATGGAAGCGACCATCGGCCAAGGTCTTAAAGTCTTCAATAAAGTTAGGTACCTTACGACCTGATTGCTTAAGAGCCATGAGATGGCGAGCACTTTTAAGGTTACACCAGTAAATATAAGCAAAGACTGCACAGAAGATTACTGAAGCAAGGCCAAAAATTAACATGAGCATCGAGTTATCTCCAGCAACTTGCACAGTTAGCTTGATACCATTAACTTCTTTAATGGCTTCACCCTGTTCTTGAGTACCCAAGGTAATCATGCCTTGAAGAGCTGGGATAATTTGGATGACGAATGCCGCTAAAAAGGCAATCTCAGAGAGGAGGAAGAGCAATCCCTTGGTGAACTGTTTGTTGACCAAGTTTGCCAATCCCATTACCAGAAAGGATAATTTGACATCCCATGTACCCTCTTTGAAGACCTGGCGCATAGGAGTTGTGTCGTAGATTGTTTGTGACATAGATATCTCCTCAGATAAATGTATGATTAGTGATGTTTTTATTTTGTCTATAAGTCATAGATAAAGAGGCTAGGACCTTCACCTGCCTCTTTACCATCTCATTTGTAGGTTTCTTATTTAGCCGCTGCCAAATCTTTATCAAACTGTTGTAATTTAGTAAGGAATTGGTCTTCCTTGATTTTACCATTATAAGCGTCACTCATAAGAGCAGCACTTTCAGTCCAGAAGACTGACATTTGACTAAGCTTAGGCATAACAGTTGTGTATTGGTCAGATGAACCCATCGTAATGACAGCTTGTGCAAGAGCATCCTTTTGAACGGCTTCAGAAGCTTGAACTTCTTTGTTAGCTGGGATGATATGACGTGATTCAGTAGTGAATTGGTTATTTTGACTGTCTTTGCTTGTCAAAGCTTGTGCCAATTGGTAAGAAGCAGCAATACGTTCAGCGTTACCTTTAGATGGTGTTTGGTTAACTGCGTAAAGTTTTACACCCATGAAGGCTTTTTGTTGAACATCTTGACCACCGATATTAACTGTTGGGTAAACAGCAACACCAAGATTGTCTTTACCGACAGCTTTAGTAGCTGCAGCGTAGTCCCATGGTCCTGATTGGAAAGCATCAACAGAACCATCTTCGAATTTAGCCATCATGTTAGCTGAATCAACATTAACAAATCCTTTGTTGTCTTTTTGAGCTGCGATGAATTTAAGAACGTTCACACCAGCTTCATTGCCCCAGTTAGTCCCTTTAACATCTTCACCGTTAGGGCCAAAGAGTGTGTCACCAACTGAAAGGAAGAGAGGACCAGTTACATAAGCATTAACTTCTTTCAAGTTGCTACCAAATTTAGCTTTAGAAGTGATTGTTTCATATGATTTAACATCTTCTTCGTTAAGTTTAGATTTATTGTAGTATGTAACTTGTGTTTCGATACCGTATGGGAAGGCGTAAGTTTTACCTTTGTATTGAGCACCTATGGCAGCTTGTTCAGTATCTTGATCAGCAATTTCTTTTGAGTATTGCTCTGGGATTTCTTGGATAGCTCCAGCGTCTACCAATTTACCGAGTTGGTCATGTGGAAGTGAGAAGACATCTGCAGCAGTAGAGGCATCCTTAGTCAAGTTTTCTTGAGCATTTGGATCTTCCATTTCAACCATGTCAACTTTATAGCCAGATTTCTTTTCAAATTGTGCGACTGTGTCTTTGTATGACTTCTTAGCACCTGTTGGTACCCAAAGTTTCAAAGTCTTACTATCTGAGCTTGAACTCTTGCTTGAGTTAGACCCACAAGCTACCAAGAGCGATCCAGCAACTAGTAATCCTGCACTACCAAGTAGCACTTTTTGCCATTTTTTCATTTCGAATTCCTCCAAAAAATTAGTTTACTGATACATTATGCAACCGTTTTCACTTTCTATCAAGTGATTTGTTTAAAAAAATTAATTTTTTGCAATCGCTTGCAAAAATACTTGAAGTTCTCTGCTTAAATGCTATAATATTACCTTGATAGTAATTATATTGGGTAATTCTCACACTTCAGCAAATTAGATTATGAATAGAAACGAGAGGGATATACATGGCTACAATTAAGGATGTTGCTAAGAAGGCTGGTGTCAGCCCGTCGACAGTGAGTCGAACGTTAAAAGATAATCCGGCTATTTCAGAAGAAACCAAGATTAAAGTCAGAGCGGCTATGGATGAATTAGGGTATGTTCCTAACATAGCTGCGCAAGTATTAGCGACTGGCTTAACACACAGTTTAGGTGTTATACTCCCGCCTTTAACAAATCGTGAAAATATTAGCCAACCCTTCTATATGGAAATTCTAACAGCGATTAACGAAGAAGCTAGTTGTAATTCTCAGGTTGTCAGCATCGCTACAGGAGCAACTTTAGATGAATTGGTTAAGCAAGTTAAACTGATGCATCGTCAAAAACGTGCAGATGGATTTATCATCCTCTATTCAGAAACAAAAGATCCTGTTAAAGATTATCTCTTAAAAGAAAAAGTACCTTTTGTAGTAATTGGAGCAGCAGTGGATAATACCAATAAAGTTACTTATATCGATAATGATAACAAGGCAATAGGTCAAGAAGCAGTTTTTTATCTAAATTCAAGAGGTCACCAAACCATTGGCTTTGTCACTGATGATCTTTTTGGTCAGGTAGGCCAAGAGCGTTATCAAGGTTATAAAGATGCTGTTAGTGAGTTGCATATAGAAAGCTTACCTGAACTTGTTTTCTCATCTCAGACGATTGATTCGTTTAAAAAGCACTTGCGAACTTTTCTACCTACAGCATTGGTTGTTAAAGATGATCTTGTTGCCCTTCGGCTTATCCAATGGGTAAACAATCAAGGAATAAAGATTCCGAAAGATTATTCTATTATCTCCATTAACAATTCTTCGTTTGCAGAAATCATGCATCCTTTCTTAACAACCTATGACATTAACATTCAGGAACTGGGAAAAGAAAGTGTTCGCAAATTAGTTGCTATCCTAAAAGATGAAAATACTGAGCCTCAGAAAGTAACTATTCCCTTCCATCTCATTGAAAGAGAAAGTGTAACATCTATATAAAAGGATCATAAAAAATGGTTAGACAGAAGTAGTTCCGACTATTTTTTATATTCTAAGTTGACGTATTTTTCAGAAAACTAAGAGTTTATGTATCTAAAAAAGCTATAATTTAGATATGAAAGCGTTTATTTCACGAACGTTTATTTAAAAAAATATAAAAAAATCCCATTTTTTTGTTAAAAACCCTTGACTTATGCAAGCGTTTGCATTATAATCATAAGTGTAAAAAATAATTTGAGGTAAACTTTATGAACAAACGAGCAAGCGGTGTTTTGATGCACATCACATCACTACCAGGTGACTACGGGATCGGTTCTTTCGGTCAAGCAGCCTATGACTTTGTTGATTTCTTAAAAGAAACAAAACAAACTTACTGGCAGCTTTTGCCACTTACTACAACAAGTTATGGGGACTCACCTTACCAATCATTCTCAGCGGTAGCGGGAAATACACACTTTATCGATTTGGATTTCCTTATTCGTGACAAATTTTTAACTAAAGCTGATGTTAAAGATGTTGACTTTGGGTCAGATCCTGAGTTTATTGACTATGCTAAAGTTTACGAGGCACGTCGTCCAATCCTTGAAAAAGCAGTAAAAGCTATCTTGGCAGATAAAAAAGAAGCTAAAAAATTCCAAGCTTTTAAAACTAAAAATGCTAACTGGTTAGCTGATTATGCTGAATTTATGGCTATTAAAGAACACTTTGATAACAAAGCTCTTCAAGATTGGGATGATAAAAAAGCTGTTAAACGTGATAAAGCTACTCTTGCTAAACTTCGTAGGGAACTTGCTGAAGTGATTAATTATCACGAAGTAGTTCAATACCTATTCTTTAGTCAATGGGCTGAACTTAAAGCTTATGCCAATGAGAATGGTATTCAAATCATTGGTGACATGCCAATTTACATCTCAGCTGATAGTGTTGAAGTTTGGACGCAACCACATCTCTTCAAACTAGATGCAGAGTGTAAACCACGTTACATTGCCGGAGTTCCACCAGATAACTTCTCAGCTACTGGTCAGCTTTGGGGTAACCCAATTTACGCTTGGGATAAACACAAAGCTGAAAATTATGCTTGGTGGGTATTCCGTATCCAAGAATCATTCAAACTTTATGATTACTTGCGTATTGACCACTTCAAAGGTTTCTCTGACTTCTGGGAAATTCCTGGTGGAGATGAAACTGCTGAAAATGGTGAGTGGGTTCCAGGACCTGGTTACGATCTCTTTAAAGTGGTTAAAGAAGAATTGGGTGACCTTAACATCATCGCCGAAGACCTTGGAAACATTGATGATAAGACACGTCAACTTCTTGCAGACTGTGGCTATCCTGGAATGAAGATTGTACAATTTGGTTTCTATGATACAACTGGAAACAGTATTGACATTCCACACGTCTACACACAACACTCAGTTGCCTATACAGGTACACACGATAATGAAGTGGTTAACGGCTGGTACGATAATTTAACACAAGAGCAACGTGATTACACAGATGCTTACATCAACCGCCGTCAAGGTGAACCTATCACACGTGCCCTTCTTCGCACACTCTTTGCAACAGTAAGCAACACTGCTATTGCGACTATGCAGGATATCCTTGATAAACCTGAAAATAGCCGTACCAACTTCCCTAACACAGTTGGTGAAAACTGGAAATGGCGTATGCTTTCAGGTGAAATCACTGTTGATAAGAAAGAATTTTTGACAGACATTACAGAAAGATATAATCGAGGTAATAACTAAAATGGCTACATTTACACAATATGTTGAAGCAAAAAACAAAAATCTTAAGGACCTTTCAAACGAAGAAATCTACTATCTTTTGTTGGAATTCGTAAAAGAAGCAGCTGCTCCAAAACCTAAAAACGATAGCAAACGTAAAGTTTACTATATCTCAGCTGAATTCTTGATCGGTAAACTTTTGTCTAACAACTTGATCAACTTGGGCATCTACAAAGATGTTAAAGCTGAATTGGCTGCTGCTGGTAAATCAATCAGTGAAATTGAAGATGTTGAACCAGAACCATCTCTTGGTAACGGTGGTTTGGGACGTTTGGCTTCATGTTTCATCGATTCTATGTCAACACTTGGCATCAACGGTGAAGGTGTTGGTCTTAACTACCACTGTGGACTTTTCAAACAAGTCTTCAAAGATAACAAACAAGAAGCAGAACCAAACTACTGGATTGAAGACCAATCATGGTTGGTACCAACTGACATTTCTTATGATGTTCCATTCAAAAACTTCACTTTGAAATCTCGCTTGGACCGTTTAGATATCTTGGGTTATAAGAAAGAAACTAAGAACTACCTTAACCTCTTCGATATCAATGGTTTGGACTATGGTTTGATTGAAAAAGGAATCACTTTTGATCAAGACGAAATCCAAAAGAACTTGACACTTTTCCTTTACCCAGATGATTCAACTCGTAAAGGTGAGCTCTTGCGTATCTACCAACAATACTTCATGGTATCAAATGCTGCTCAACTTTTGATTGACGAAGCTATCGAACGTGGATCTAACCTTCACGATCTTCCAGATTACGCTTACGTACAAATCAATGATACTCACCCATCAATGGTTATTCCTGAATTGATCCGTCTTTTGACAGAAAAACATGGATTTGAATTTGATGAAGCAGTGGCAATCGTAAGCAAAATGGTTGGTTACACAAACCACACTATCTTGGCTGAAGCCCTTGAAAAATGGCCTCTTGACTACCTTGAAGAAGTTGTTCCACACCTTGTTGTTATCATCAAAAAATTGGATGCTATCATTCGTGAAAAATTCGAAGATCCACGTGTTCAAATCATTGACGAACACAACCGTGTTCACATGGCACACATGGATATCCACTTCTCTACAAGCGTAAATGGTGTTGCAGCACTTCACACAGAAATCCTTAAAGCATCTGAGTTGAAACCATTCTACGACCTTTATCCAGAACGTTTCAACAACAAGACTAACGGTATTACATTCCGTCGTTGGTTAGAATTTTCAAACCAAGAACTTGCTGATTACATTAAAGAATTGATTGGTGATGATTACCTTACTGATGCCACTCAATTGGAAAAATTGGCTGCTTTTGCAGATGATCCTGCAGTACACAAACGTTTGTCTCAAATTAAATACGATAACAAATTGGCTCTTAAACGTTACCTTAAAGCCAATAAAGGTATTGATCTTGATGAAAACTCAATCATTGATACTCAAATCAAACGTTTCCACGAATACAAACGTCAACAAATGAACGCTTTGTATGTCATCCACAAATACTTGGAAATCAAAAAAGGAAACCTTCCAAAACGTAAAATCACTATCATCTTTGGTGGTAAAGCAGCTCCTGCCTACGTTATTGCTCAAGACATCATCCACTTGATTTTGTCACTTTCTGAACTCATTAACAATGATCCAGAAGTAAGCAAATACCTCAACGTTCACTTGGTTGAGAACTACAACGTAACAGTTGCTGAACACCTTATCCCAGCGACAGATATTTCAGAACAAATCTCATTGGCTTCTAAAGAAGCTTCAGGTACAGGTAACATGAAATTCATGCTTAACGGTGCCCTTACACTTGGTACAATGGATGGTGCCAACGTTGAGATTGCTGAATTGGTAGGACCAGAAAACATCTTCACGTTCGGTAAAGACTCTGATACAATCATCGACCTTTACGATAAAGGTGGTTATGTATCACGTGATTACTACGAAAAAGATGCTAACATCAAAGCAGCTGTTGACTTTATCGTAAGCAAAGATCTTGTTAAACTTGGTGATAAAGAACGCTTGGAACGTCTCCACAAAGAACTTATCTCTAAAGACTGGTTCATGACATTGATTGACTTGGCTGAATACATCGACAAGAAAGAAGAAGCATATGCAGCTTACGAAGATCAAGATGCATGGAACAAGAAAGTTGTTTACAACATCGCTGAAGCAGGATTCTTCTCATCTGACCGTACAATCGAACAGTATGACAAAGACATCTGGCACACAAAATAATATTCTAGTTGCATAGAAGGAAAACGAGATCAGAAATGGTCTTGTTTTTTTGCATGGAAAAATACAGCTAACTATCTCTATTAGCTGCATTTACATAAATAAACTTATGTTATTTCGTGTGGTAATTCAATATATCATTTATATATGTTTCTTTATTTGATGAATCATAAGTTTTAGATGTTGAGTATTTTAGATAATGGATTTCATCTTTGGCAGTCCCGGATACTTCTTGAAGGTAAGAATCTGTAATGGTAATCTTAAAATCCTCACTCTTACCCGTTAGGTCCAAGCTTAGCGGAAAATTTGTAAATTCATCTGAGTAAAAGGCCTTCTTATAAAAGAGATACCCATCTCCTCTAAAAGAATTTAAGTGAGGGAATGTTGTTATATTGTATCTTCCATCCCAATAATTCCCATACTTTCTATTATCGTAGTCATCAAAGAATTCCTGAATTATTTCTTTGTTATCATAATGCTTTTCAAAGGTAACGAAGGGAGCCTGCCAATCCCATATTGGAATGTCACCTCCATTTCCATAGATAATATAACTTTGCATTTTTCTTGATTTAGGATTTTTCAACTGAAAGTGGTATTCACTAACACCATCTTTGACAGCACCAGTTTGATATAAGGTATCGCCAGGAACTATCAAAAAGAGAAAATCCCTTAGATATAATTCGAAGTCGGTATCCATTGTTTTATCATGTAATCCAGGGAAACGCTGAATTATTTGTCTGTAATTCTCTGCATTCGAAAACCATTCCTTATCAAAGCCTGGACCGACTTCAAATACTTTATGATCGAAATAGTTTTGATATTCTTCATAATGGTTTTCAGTAGAGGTCACCTGTCCAAATGGTAAAGTCATATTGGTATTATCAGTAAAAGTGATATGCAAAAAAAGACTTCGCGGATCAATTCCTTTATCGATATATTGGCCTATCTTATAGGTAGACAAATCATCAGGAAAATCGTCTTTTCCAAAGTGTAGGACTTCAATCTCAATATCTTTGACAACTTTCTTTTGAGACTTTATCTTTTTAACGTTGTAATGATAAGCCTTGTAATAGTAATTACCTTTATCATAGAGATAAGGCTTATAGGCTCTTTGGTAACTGTTAAAAAGAAAAATACCTATACCAGCAATAAGAAGAAGCGCTAGTATGATTTTCAGTTTTTTACAATAACTGCGTAATTTTTTTATCATCCATAACCCCCATGTTTTTACTATTATATCATGAAAATAAGTGTTCCCAAGCCATCTTCGTGTACTTTGTCACCGTTTTCCTTTATAATATAAGTATCACATTACAAGAGGAGACCTCATGAAATACATTGTAAACACATCAAATGATCCTGCCTATAATATTGCTTTGGAAGCCTATGCCTTTCGTGAATTGGTAAATGAAGATGAATTATTCATTCTCTGGATTAACCGTCCAGCTATCATTGTTGGGAAACACCAAAATACCATTCAAGAGATTAACAAAGAATATACAGATGCTCATAATATTAAGGTCGTTCGTCGTTTGTCTGGTGGTGGCGCTGTTTATCACGATTTGAACAACCTTAATTATACCATCATCTCTAATAAGGCAGATGAAGGTGCATTTGATTTTAAGACTTTCTCACAACCGGTAATCGCAACACTTGCTGATTTGGGTGTTAAGGCTGAATTTACTGGCCGTAATGACCTTGAAATCGATGGTAAAAAGTTCTGTGGAAATGCTCAAGCTTACTATAAAGGTCGTATGATGCACCATGGTTGCTTGCTCTTTGACGTTGATATGTCCGTTCTTGGCCAAGCCCTCAAAGTCAGCAAAGACAAGATTGAATCTAAAGGCGTTAAGTCTGTACGTGCCCGTGTGACAAACATTGTAGACGAATTGCCAGAAAAGATTACCGTAAACGAATTCTCAGATAAAATCTTGGAAAAAATGAAGGAATTTTATCCTGACATGGAAGAATACGTCCTTTCTGAAGATGAATTAGCAAAGATTCAAGAGTCTTACGAGAAACAATTTAATACTTGGGATTGGACTTACGGACAGTCACCAGAATACACAGTAGAACGTAATGTTCGTTACCCAGCTGGAAAGATTTCAACCTATGCCAATGTTGAAAATTCAATCATTAAATCTGTTAAGATTTACGGAGATTTCTTTGGTATCGGAGATGTATCAGATATTGAAGACTTGTTGGTTGGTATACCTTACGAGTACGAAGATGTCTTGGCTAAACTTGAAACTATTGATACAACGCATTATTTCTCACGTATGACAACCGAGGAGGTTTCAAAAGCTATCGTAGCTTAATCATTGTATGAACAATCTGGAAAACTCCAGGTTGTTTTTTCTTTTATGATTGACTAAGTGAGTCTCTATATAGGCTGGCCGGTAAATCTATAAAAACCTCTAAGTAAAAAACACCTTATAACATCTTTCCGAAAAACTGTAATTTTCTTGAAAGAAAGATATAGGTGTGATATACTTCTATTAAGTAATTATGGAGAAATAAACCAATGAAACGTGAACTTTTACTGGAAAAAATTGAAGAATACAAAGCTCTCATGCCGTGGTTTGTCTTGGAATACTACCAATCGAAACTATCGGTACCGTATTCTTTTACGACCTTATATGAATATCTCAAGGAATATAAACGCTTTTTTGACTGGTTGATTGACTCAGGCATTTCAGATGCTGATGACATTGTCTCAATTGACATCAAAACCTTAGAAAATCTTACGAAAAAAGATATGGAATCGTTTGTCCTTTATCTCCGTGAACGTCCCTCTTTAAATACCTATTCTACAAAACAAGGTGTCTCTCAAACGACCATTAACCGGACTCTTTCAGCTCTATCTAGTCTCTATAAGTATTTAACCGAGGAGGTCGAGGGTCCTGATGGTGAGCCATATTTCTATCGTAACGTCATGAAAAAAGTTTCTACTAAGAAAAAGAAAGAAACTTTAGCTGCTCGAGCTGAGAATATCAAACAGAAACTCTTTCTAGGCGATGAAACCATGGAGTTCCTTGATTATGTAGAAAAAGAATACGAAGTCAAACTATCAAATCGAGCAAAATCGTCGTTTTATAAGAATAAAGAGCGAGATCTAGCAATTATTGCCTTGCTGCTGGCTTCAGGCGTTCGACTTTCTGAGGCTGTTAACCTGGACCTTAAAGATATCAATCTGAAAATAATGGTCATTGATGTTACTCGAAAAGGTGGCAAACGAGACTCAGTTAATGTAGCAAGTTTTGCAAAACCTTATCTTGAGAATTATCTTAGTATACGTGATAAACGCTATAAGGCTGAAAAGCAAGACCTTGCCCTATTTTTAACGGAATATCGAGGTGTGCCTAACCGTATTGATGCTTCAAGTATCGAAAAAATGGTTGCTAAATATTCTCAGGACTTCAAGATACGTGTGACTCCCCACAAATTACGACACACCTTGGCTACACGTCTTTATGATGCTACCAAGTCTCAAGTTTTAGTTAGTCACCAACTTGGCCATGCTTCTACTCAGGTCACTGATCTATACACGCATATTGTTAATGATGAGCAAAAAAACGCCCTAGACAATCTATGATAAGTTTACTACTAGCCATTCCAACTCGGAATGATTTTGTAATTTACATAAATTTAATTATGCAATAAAGCGGTTTAGAATAACATAACTTTATTTATGTAAAATAACCCACGCAAAAACAAGCTCTCCATTTTGGAAAGCTTGTTTATTTTCACTAATAATCTTTAAGTGTAGATTCAACGGCTGCTTTTTCTTTGTCAATCAAGTTTACTCGTGCGGCAATTGTCTTAATTCCCATCAAGATATTACGTTCTAGGCCTTTATCGCTTGTTTGTGGCTCAAAGAAGGCAATATACTGATCAAGACGTTCTTGAGTTTTAAAGACCGATGCTGGGATATTAACAAAGGTATCAAAGCTCATATCTCCACCAAGGGCAGCCTTAATCCATTCCCAATTCTCTTTAGCCCAGTTCCAAATGGTTTCTTGAGCATAAGATTTATTAAGGAAGCTTAGGTACCAAAGGTACAAATCTTGAGGTTTAACAACATTTTTATCCTTCAAATGACCTAAAACGTAGTCAAGACCTTCTTGATTTTTAAGGTAAGCGACTGCTTGAGTCAATTGACGACGGAAGTTACTATCGTTGGTTGCAACGTAAGCATTCACATATTCTTCAACAAGCTCAAGACTGTTTTCTTGTTTCATTTGGTTGATAAGGACAAGACCTCGGACACTTGCTGGAATGCTTTCGAAGTTTTCTTTATGTGCTTGGAAAACACTTGCTGCTGCTAAAACGGCCGGTTGATAGTCTGCCTGAATCAAATAGCCAAGCATTGTCTGACGTACCATCTCGTCTTCATCTGACTCGCCTTCTTTGGCTTCAAAACCAAGACGCTCAAAGTCATTTTGGAATTGACGGCGTACCAAGGCGTTGTAATGCACTTCTGCTTCTGTATCTTCATCAATAAAACGCTTCAAACCACTAAGAATTTGTGATTTAGCTTGAGCAATCAAGAAGCTTTCTTCTTTTTCAACCAAATCAAGCAAGGTGATTAGGCTTGCGTAAGAAATACGTCCACTTTCAGCTAAGAGACGACGTTCTTGTAAGATTTGAAGTTTACTTACAGTATCAAGGAGTGCAAATTCATCAAGGATACTGTCCAAGAGTTGTCCTTGGTATTCAGTGATGTAGTGAGCTGTATTTGCTGTGTTGAGACGGAGAGCCCCCTCATTTTGGGCTTCAAGTTGACTATAATTTGGAATCTCAATTCGTTCTTCTGAAAGTGTATCTGGTAGACCCTTCCAATTCGAGTTCAATGGGATTTCCCAAAGTCGTCCTTTATCCTCGTGTTCACCAATAAAGAACTGTTTTTGACTAAGGACAAGCGTGTCATCAACAACTTCTGCATTAACTACTGGGTAACCTGGTTGTTCCAACCAAGTATCCATAAAGCTAGAGACATCTTTTCCTGAAGCATCTGAAAGGGCATCCCAAAGATCACGTCCAACAGTGTTATTATATTGGTGCTTTTCAAAATAAGCTTTAAGTCCTTTGGCAAAGGCTTCATCACCTAGCCAACGACGCAACATGTGCATGAGACGGCTACCCTTGGCATAAACGATGGCACTGTCAAAGAGGGTATTAATCTCATCAGGATGATTGACTTCCATATGGACAGACTGAACACCATCTGTAGCATCACGTTGGAGGGCATGTGGTACACCAGTTGTTTGGAAATCTTCAAAGATGTTCCAACTTGGTTCAATAGCATCTACTGAAACATATTCCATCATGTTGGCAAAACTTTCGTTAAGCCAGAGGTCATCCCACCATTTCATCGTTACAAGGTTACCGAACCATTGGTGAGCTAATTCGTGAGCAACAACAAGGGCTACCTGTTGACGGCTTACAGCAGAGCTATTTTCATCTACAAGAAGGTAAACCTCACGGTAGGTAACAAGTCCCCAGTTTTCCATAGCACCTGCTGAGAAATCAGGAAGGGCAAGATGGTAAGACAATGGAATAGGATATTTTACTTGGAAATAATCTTCGTAGAAATCAATGACACGAACGGCAATGTCAAGCGCAAAGTCAACACTGTTTGCTGCTTGTGCAACTGTAGCGAAGACGCCGACTTCTGTACCGTTTTGAGTTTTAGCGGTTTTACCTTGGAGAGCTCCAAACCCAAAGGCTAGGAGATAAGTTGACATACGTGGTGTTGTCTCAAAGGTCCAAACGCCAGTTTCTTCACGGAGATGACTATTGATTTCAGGCATATTTGACAAGGCAATATCGCCTTCTTCAGCGTCAAATTTCAATGAGAAATCAAAGGTCGCTTTAGCTTCTGGTTCATCAATAGATGGGAAAGCTTCACGCGCAAAATGAGATTCAAACTGTGTTGAAATGATTTCCTTCTTCTCACCATTGTGGGTGTAATATGATGGGTAGATCCCGGTCATATTGTCTGTAATACGACCGGAAAATTCAATGACAAGCGTTAAAACCCCAGTCTCTGGAAGTTCAATATGGAAAGCCTCATTGGCATCATCCATTTGAAAGTTTAGTGATTCATTATCCAAGAGAATAGAATGGATGGTAAGGTCTTTTTGGTGAAGGGAGATATGGTTATCAAGGGCTTCACCTGTAATGGCAACATTCCCTGTAAAGATCTTTTCAGAACGATTAATATCCAAGAAAAGATTATAATTTTCAGGGATGAAACTTTCGATAAAACGAGCAACAGATGCTGTCATACGTATATACTCCTAACTAACTTTTCGTATCGAAACAGACTGACAAATGTTTCGATATTAGGTACTTTACTTTAAAAGAAAAGTACCTGAATTTATTCAATACAGACCCATTATAACATAGATTGCAAGCTTTGCCTACAGTTCAATGATTTTACCAGATTTGAGATAGACGACCCATTCGCATAAATTACGGGCGTAGTCACCAATGCGTTCCAAATACATGAGTACTTGGAAATATTCTTTAGCAGCGAAGGCTGCATCTGGATTTTTCCGGACACCTTCTACCGTCATGGATTGGATATCACGGAAAAAGTTGTCAATGATTTCATCTGAAGCTGCGATTTCATAAGCACGCTTTTCGTCAGCATTCAAGTAAACTTCAAGAGCTTCTTCAACCATATGGCGGACTGCTTTCCCCATTTTCTTGATCTCAGCTTCAATATCAGTCATTCGGTTTTCACCCTTAATACGGATGGTCGCCTTTGCGATGGCAACGGCATGGTCACCCATACGCTCGACATCACTAGATGCTTTTAGTGCAGTGATAACAGTACGTAAATCACTTGATACAGGTTGCTGAAGGGCAATAATTTCAAGCGATTTTTTCTCAAGTTTGGTTTCGTAGTTATTGACAATTTCATCGTTTTCAATAACTTCTTTAGCCAATTCACGGTCATGGCTGATGAAGGCACGTACGGCTTTTTTGAGCTGAGCAGCAACTTCGGTACCCATGGCATAAAATTGATTGTGGAGTTTTGCTAATTCTTCTTCGAAGGGTGTTCGTAACATCATAATTGGTAATGAATCCGTCCTTTCTTAACCGAACTTACCGGTAATGTAATCTTCTGTTTCTTTGTGTTGTGGATTAAGGAACATATGCTTAGTCGATGAATATTCAATGAGTTGTCCATCAAGGAAAAAGCCTGTTCGTTGGGAGATACGACTAGCTTGTTGCATAGAACGAGTAACAAGCAACAAAGTGTACTGGTCTTTTAGGTTGTAGAGGGTTTCTTCGATTTTTCCTGCCGAGATAGGGTCCAAAGCTGATGTTGGCTCGTCAAGTAGGATAACCTTTGGTGATGTTGCAAGAACCCTTGCGATACAGATACGTTGTTGTTGTCCTCCCGAAAGGCCGAGAGCTGATTCATGGAGACGGTCTTTTACTTCTTCCCATATTGAAGCACCTTTTAGAGATTCTTCGACTGCTTTATCAAGGACTGCTTTGTCTTTGATACCATTGATACGAAGTCCATAAACCACGTTTTCATAGATAGACATGGGGAAAGGATTAGGTTGTTGAAAGACCATACCGATTTGCTTTCGTAACTCAACAGTGTCCGTTCGAGGACTATAGACATTATGACCATTGTAAGATACTGCTCCAGTAAGCGTCCACTCAGGGTTTAAATCTCCCATTCGGTTGATAGAACGGAGCAAGGTTGATTTTCCTGATCCTGAAGGTCCGATAAGGGCTGTGATTTCATTTGGATAGAAATCCATGGTCACGTTATTAAGGGCTTTTTTCTTATTGAAATACACCGATAAATCATTGATGGAAATGATTGGTTCAGTCATAGATGCTCCTTTCTATCCAAAGCGTCCTGAGACATAGTCACTGGTTGACTGTAGGGCAGCATCTTGGAAGATTTTCTTAGTTTTGTCGTATTCGATGAGGTCACCAAGGTAGAAGAAAGCTGTATAATCACTAGCACGCGCTGCTTGTTGCATATTGTGCGTTACGATGATAATAGAGTAGTTTTCTTTGAGTTCGAACATGGTTTCTTCTAGTTGCATCGTGGCAAGAGGGTCCAGTGAGGCGGCAGGTTCATCCATGAGAAGGATACGTGGTTTAACAGCAATGGCCCTTGCTATACAAAGCCGTTGCTGCTGACCGCCTGATAGGGTAAAGGCTGATTTATGAAGATCATCTTTCACCTGATCCCAAAGTCCAGCCTGCTTAAGTGAGGTTTCAACAATTTCATCCAAGGTTTGTTTGTCTCTCACCCCTTTACGTTCGTGGGCAAAGGTAATATTTTTATAAATAGACTTGGCAAAAGGATTAGGACGCTGAAAGACCATGCCAATATGTTTGCGCATTTCATAAACATTGATATTACTAGCATTAACATCGACGCCTTCATATAGAATTTGTCCAGTGACCTTGGCAATATCAATAGTATCATTCATACGGTTTAAACTACGAAGGAAGGTTGATTTTCCACATCCCGAAGGTCCAATCAGAGCCGTAATTTTATTTTTTTCGAACTTCATATCAATACCTTTGATGGCTTCTTTTTGGCCATAGTAGACATGTAAGTCCTTGGTTTCAAGAGCGAGCTCCTTCTCTGGGAAGGTGATAATATGACGCTCATCCCAATTGTATTTAGTCATGGTAACTCCTTTAAGCGGATGTTAATTTCTTATGGAGGTAAGCTCCCAAACGACGTGCACCAAAGTTGAAAATCAAAATGAAAATCAAGAGTACTGCCGCTGAACCAGCTGATACAGCTGTAGCGTCAGGTGTCGTCCCTTCAGAATTGACTTTCCAGATGTGAACAGCAAGCGTCTCAGCTTGGCGGAAGATCGAAATCGGACTAGAGATAGAAAGTGGATTCCAGTCACTCCAGTTAAGGGCCGGTGCTGATTGACCAGCTGTGTAAATAAGTGCTGCTGCTTCCCCAAAAATACGGCCAGATGCAAGTACAATCCCAGTTACAATTCCTGGTAAGGCCTCTGGTACGACAACATAACAGATGGTTTCCCAGCGAGACAAGCCTAAAGCAAGACCTGCTTCACGCTGGGTATGGTGAACCGTTCTTAGACTATCTTCAACAGTACGTGTCATTTGTGGTAGGTTAAAAACGGTAAGTGCCAAGGCACCTGATAGAATTGAAAAACCATACTGAAATTGGACAACGAAAATCAAATAACCAAAAAGTCCAACTACTACTGATGGTAGTGATGAAAGAATCTCAATACAAGTCCTTACAAAGTTTGTGAGTCTTCCTTTTTTAGCGTATTCGGAAAGATAAATACCTGCTCCCATTGAAAGAGGGACAGAAATAATCAAGGTAATCACTAAAAGAAAGAATGAATTGTAGAGTTGAACACCAATTCCTCCTCCGGCTTTGTAGGACGATGATCGACTTGTCAAGAAAGACCAGCTAATGTGTGGTAACCCACGAACCAAGATATAGAGAATCAAGGCTGCTAGTATTGTTACAATAATGCCAGCAATCACATAGAGTGTGCCGATGGCAATTTTATCAATTTTTTTAGCGTTCATAATTTCTCTTTCTTTCACGGGTAATGAATTTAACCAACATATTGAAACCGAGGCTCATTAATAAGAGTACCAGGGCAAGTGACCAGAGGACATTGTTTGAAACTGTGCCCATGACGGTATTTCCGATTCCCATAGTCAATACAGATGTCAAGGTTGCTGCCGGTGTAGTTAAAGAAGTTGGAACCACAGCAGAATTTCCGACGACCATCTGGATGGCAAGAGCCTCACCGAAGGCACGGGCCATACCAAAGATAACGGCCGTGAAGATACCTGGTTTAGCCGCATTAAGCGTCACTCGCCAAATGGTTTGCCAGCGAGTAGCCCCCATGGCAAGACTGGCTTCACGATAGTGACGTGGTACCGCACGAAGCGTGTCTGTCGTCATAAAGGTTACGGTTGGTAAAATCATGACGAACAAAACAAAGGTACCTGAAAGGATACCAAATCCTGTACCACCAAAAATGAAACGAACAAATGGGACCACGACTTGGAGACCAATGAATCCATATACAACAGACGGAATCCCAACCAAAAGTTCAATAGCAGGTTGCAGGAATTTAGCTCCTTTAGGAGAAATTTCAGTCATAAAGATGGCTGCCCCAATAGCAAATGGCGTTGCTACTAAGGCTGAAAGTAAGGTAACCACGAATGAGCCCAAAATCATTGGCAGCGCCCCAAACTTGCCCTCAGATGGTGACCAATCCCCACTAAAGAGGAACTCAATCAAACTAACCTTATTGACAAAGAAAGTAGCTAGTCCTTTTTGGGCTACAAATAGTAAAATCATTGCTACAATGAAAACAATCAAAGCTAGGCAAAGAAAAGTGATTGTTTTACCAAACTTTTCGAGGCGTGAATTTTTAGAGGGTGATGTTAACTGCTTCACCAAATCTTCATTTTTCATGCTTACTCCTCACTCTTCTTTGTGACTTTACCATCAGCATCCTTTGTTACTTTCATACTATGGATGGAAATGTAACCCATTTTTGAAACGACGTTCTCTTGAACCTCGTCGCTCATCATATAGTCTAGGAATTGTTTTGTATAACCATCGGGCTTACCTTTAGTATACATATGTTCGTAAGACCAGATTGGCCAATCATTAGTTGCAACATTTTCAGCCTTTGGTTCAAAGCCATTAAGCTTCAATGTTTTAACAGAGTCATCAAGGTAAGCAAATGATAAGTATGAAATCGCTCCAGGCGTTTGAGCGACAATTGACTTAACCATTCCGTTAGAATCTTGCTCTTGCGTGCGAATAGGAGATTTTCCGTCCATAATGACAGCATCAAAAGTGGCACGTGATCCTGAACTTGCTGCACGGTTGATGATGGTAATGTCCAAATCCTGTCCACCGAGTTGTTTCCAGTTTGTAATTTCGCCTGTGAAAATTTTGCGAAGTTGCTCTGTTGTTAGGTTGTCAACAGAAACTTCTTTATTGGTAATAACGGCAATGCCAGCAACAGCAACTTGAAAGTCAACAAGCTTACTAGCATCTATTCCAGATTTTTCCTCAGCAAAGAGATCGCTGTTACCGATTTGGACAGCTCCAGATTGAACTTGTGAAAGCCCTGTACCGGAACCACCCCCTTGGACATTAACAATTTTTTCAGGGCTCTTTTCAGCGAAACCATCTGCTGCTGCTTCCACTAAAGGTTGAAGAGCCGTAGACCCAACTGCTGTAATGGACTGACCACGGTCAATCCAAGAGGCACAGCCAGTTAAGACTAGTGTGGCCATTGCTAGTGATAAAATCACTGCAAGGACTTTTGTTTTTTTCATTTTTGTCCTCCGAGATTTTTGTAACAAAATAGCGTAATATATAAGCTTCTAAAAGACATCTCTTTAATTATACCAAGGATGGGATGGTTAAGTCACATTAAACTTTGATTACAGGCTGTCAGATATGGTATCTCAACCCCTTTGGATAGTAATTTTTTACGGTATTTCCAACGACTTTGGCAAATCCAAACCCATTGCCGTCAACCAATAATTGATACCAACCGTTAGGAAGGACTTGGTCTAAAGTAACCACATTGCCTGAAACATACTGGGCAAACTGCTCTTGATTGAGGGATAGACTTGAAACAACTTCATCAGAGGTTAGTGCCATTCCGAGTGCAAAACTTGGTTCGAAACGTTTCTTCTTGAAGATTCCTAGATGCAAACCGTTACGAGCGATTTTCACTTTGGAAAGATCTGGAAGACCATTAGGAAGTAGGTAAAGATTATCTCCAAAAACCTGAAGTAACCCACCTAGATGTGTTTTAAGGTGCTTTTTAGCGAAGGCTTCCCAAAGTTGCTTCTGCTCCTTATTGAGGTTAGATTTCCCTTCTTTGATACGCTTTTGCTCGGTTAGGCGCTGATCTTGAAATTTTGCCACAAATTGCCCTTCACCCTTAAAATGATGCGGATACATTCGAGCTGTTTCTGGAAAATTGATTCCATGACACATACCATTTTGTTTCGGAATGTCTACCAATTCAAGGTCAGGGTAATTCTCTAAAATCCAAGAGACCACATCTTCATTCTCCTCAGGGGACCAGGTGCAGGTTGAGTAGATTAATTGGCCACCTGGGGCAAGCATCTTCAAACCATCTGTTAAGATGTCCTTCTGCAATTGTGCTAGCTCACTCGGATAGTCCTTATGCCAATATTGAATTGCATCAGGGTCTTTGCGGAACATTCCTTCACCAGAACATGGTCCATCAAAGACAATCGTATCAAAGTAATTTTTGAAAACTTTAGCTAGTTTATCGGCTGACGTATTAGTCACCACGACATTTCTAGCACCAAAACGTTCAATATTTTCAACTAAAATCTTGCTACGTTTGGGATTGATTTCATTGCTAACGAGCAGTCCTGTATTGTCTAGATAGCTTAGAAGATGGGTAGATTTTCCGCCTGGAGCAGCTGCTAAATCTAAGACACGACTTCCCTTAGTTGGAGCTGCAACTTGAGCGACCATTTGAGCTGCAGGTTCCTGAGAATAAACTAAACCAGTCGCATGGTCAGAAGATTTCCCAGAAATTTTCCCGTAATGACCCCAAGGTGTTTCAGGAATAGCATCAGGATAGTTTTTCTGCTGCTTTTTAAGAGGATTTGTGCGATAGGCAGATACGGCTTCCTGGTCAAAAGATGCGAAGAAGTTATCCGCTTCTTTACCCAATAAGTCAGTGTATTTTTCTACAAAATCTAATGGAAATTCCATAGTTTCCTTTCTATTAAAAAACTGGACCAACCAAGAGGACTTATGGTCCTGATTTGTCCAGTATACTTATTCAATTAATCTTTAGAGCTCATAATGGTTTTAATGTCATTGAGCTTTGCTTTAGGAACAAGCATTACCGCTTGACGACTAGAGTAATCAAGAGCTTCTCCGTTAATGGTCTCAAGCTGATAACCTAATTTTTCGCCCATAATACTTGCTGCAGCATAGTCCCACGGGTAAATGATAGAAAAATAGGCTAAAATTTGACCAGATAGGACTTTTGACATACTTAAACCGGCACCACCATAAACACGTACGCCCAAGGTTTTATTAATAAAGCTTTGGAGGCCATGAAAATTTTTAGCAAACATGGCTGCATTACTAGCAACTAGACATCGATTTAAAGGACGATCTTGATATACTGGAAGTAACTTATCATTACAATAAACATCGAATTGGCCACCACCATAGAAAAGTTCACCAGCCATGACGTTATAAATGAGGCCGAATTTTCCTTGGCCCTCTTCGTAGTAAGCAATCATGACACAAAAATTTTCTTGTTGAACAATAAAATTGACTGTTCCATCAATAGGATCCAAGACCCAGACATTGCCATCTTTTATATCATGAACTAGGCCATTTTCTTCTGCAAAAATATGATCCGTAGGGAAAGCAGATTGAATCCTAGCAACGAGTAAATCTTGTGTTTGCTTATCAATATTAGTTACTAAATCATCAAAAGCTGTCTTTTCTTCGACTGTTATCGTTTTTGACAAACTGTCTTTAATAAAATCTCCAGCTTCTTTTATGATTTCTTTTGCGAAACTCAATTTATTTTCCAAGTGAGATTAATCCTTTATCTTGTGCTTTGGCGGCTTTGATAGCTTGGTAGGTTGAAAAACCGCTAGCTTCTTCAAAAGCCTTGTCGAGTTGCTTTTCAGGTGCCTTTCCGGGGACAACAATCTTAAATGCTTTATAGGCTTGCAAGAGTTGATCACGATCAACCTTGCTTTCGTATGCTTTTTCTACCTGACTCAAAAAATGAAGCACTGTGGTAATTTCCTCAGTGCTCCATGATGAATCGAGTGGGTAGGAATAATTTCCTTTAGTCATTGTTACCCTCAATTTCAGCACGAATGGTCGCTTGACGTAGTTCTTGCTTTCTATAGTCACGAGGCAAAAAAGCACGAATTTCATCTTCATTAAACCCAATTTGCATGCGTTTGTTATCCATAATGATAGGTCGACGAAGAAGATTTGGATATTCAGAAATCAATTGAATAAGTTCCTTGATGGTTAAATCATCTACATCGATGTTTAATTTTTGAAAGACTTTTGAACGGGTTGAAATGATATCCTCTGTACCATTTTCTGTATAAGACAAAATCCTCATCAACTCATCGTGGGTTAATGGGCTTGTGATAATATTGTGTTCGTTAAAAGCAACTTCATGATTGGTCAACCAGGCTCTTGCTTTCCTACAGCTGGTGCAGCTAGGTGATAAAAATAAAGTTACCATGCAAACGCCCCTTTCACTTTAACATTCCTAATTATTATACAATATTTGTATAGTTTTGGCTACGCTTTCTTAAAATTTTCTGCGATTTTTTTGTCTGTATTCAATTGTTCACAAAGTTCATCTATGCTATTAAACTTAACCATATCACGGATATATTCTAGCCAGAAGACTTCAATCGTTTTCCCATAGATGTCGCCTTCAAAATCAAAGATGTTGGCTTCAAGACGCAGTTCTGTCCCTCCAAAGGTGACATTTTTACCCAAGCTGGTCATAGAACGATAGCGTTTTCCATCAATGACGACGTCAGCAACGTAAACCCCATCAGCTGGTAGAAAGGTTCTATCAATTGGTGCTAGATTGGCCGTTGGAAAACCAATAGTGCGTCCACGCGCATCTCCGTGGACCACAATACCTCGTGTAGAGAATTCATGTCCCAAGAGGTCATTAGCCTCTTTAACCTTACCTTCTCTAATCAACTGGCGAACACGAGTCGATGAAATTTTTTCACCATCACTTTGTTGCTCTTCAATGACATGTACCCTTCCGGAAAAATTTCGAGCTAAATAGTCTGCATCCGTTCGATGGTGTCCAAACTTGTAATCAAATCCCACAACAATCTCTTGAGCCTTCAAACGCTTAATATAACGGGCAATGAAGTCATCAGAACTGGTTCGGGCAAAATCACTATTGAAATCTGTTAAATAAAGTTGATCTGTTCCGTAAGCTTCAAAAAGATCACAACGTCTTTGAGGTGCAGTGATATGAAGAAGGAGGTCATCTGTATAGCGTTGGAATGTCAGTTGCGGACTCTCGTTAAAGGTAAGGACAGCTACTTCAAGCTGTTTCTCATCAGCAATCTGACGTGCCTTATCAAACAGGACTTTATGACCACGGTGAAGCGCATCGAAATAGCCTAAGACAAGGACTGTTCCCTTCTCCTGATGGATATCTTTATAATCGTTAATAGACGTTACTTTCATTGGATTAATACTTTTCTAGGTTTATAGACGTGATGTCGCTTTTCCATGATGGCTAGAACCTTGTCACCCAAAAAGGCAGCTACCAGAGGTTCTTGGCTCTCTAAGGAAATAAAGCGACCAAATGAGATTTCTTTGGCATCTTCTTCAGTGACTTGCACAACCGGTAGGTCCTGAACACCAAATTCGATAGGGAGTAAGAAAGATTCATCCCCTGCTTCTACCATTTCTGAAATTTGTGAGAGGGTTAGGGCTAAATCTAACGTTAACCCTGCTGAAGCTGTTCGACGCAGAGCAGACATGTGGCTAGCATAACCAAGTTTAGCACCTAAGTCGACAGATAAGGTACGGACATAAGTTCCTTTGCTACAAGCAACACGGAAGGTAAATCTTGCAGTGCCGTTTTCAAGCTTAATAGGTGAGGTACGAACAAACTCTGTAATTGTCACTTGGCGTTGTGGACGTTCGACTTCTTGGCCGGTGCGTGCATATTCGTAAAGTTTTTTCCCGTTGACTTTAACTGCTGAGTACATCGGTGGGGTTTGTGTGATTTGGCCCTCAAAACTAGACATGGCTTTATCAACAGATTCTTCATCCAGCTCTGTTAAAGGTGTTGTTTGGACGACGTCACCGCTGGCATCTTCGGTCGTTGTCGAAAAGCCAATGGTAATTTCACCCTCATAGACTTTGCCAGCTTCAGTCATGTATTCAATGACACGAGTAGCCTTTCCAACTGCTATAGGTAAAACACCAGTAACATCAGGATCTAGGGTTCCACCGTGTCCGATTTTCTTTTCATGTAAAATTTTGCGCAGTTTAAATACTGCATCGTGACTGGTCATTCCAGCTTCTTTTTTTAGATTAATAATTCCTGAAATCATACTTTTAATTATATCAAAAGCAAGCATAAAGAGCTAGGTAGAAACATAAAGAGGCCAAGAGTAAATTCTCTAGCCTCTTCAGATGTTTATAACGTCACATTTACTTCTTCTTTTTAATCAATATCCCTTTTGAGGTCGCCATCTAGCTCAAAGAAAGGCTGGATATCTTGGACATACTCTAGGACGCCCTGAAAGTCTCCTTTATCGTCTCGTACAGCAGCATAGGTGACGTAGACGAATTTTCCTAGACGTTCAGATTTGAACCACATTGGTACTTGGTCACGCTCACCACTTCTGAGTAAGTCAAAGATTTTCTTGACCTTGTCAAGGACTTTTGGCGGATGACAAAGTTCAACATTCCGTCCAATTTGACTAGGTGTTCGTTTAAAGACCATTTCATTGGCTGGAACATTGTCGTTATAGTATTGGAAAATATCATCTTTATTAACGAAAGTGATTTCCAAAGGGAGATGATTGAGGATGAGATTGGCCTGTTCAACAGAGAGATAACCATTGCCAAAAGGCTGTGTGGTTTCTCTATCTACGACAGTTTCAGCCTTTGGTTTCGGTGTGAAGCTGATGGTGAATTGCCCTTCAGGGGTATCTATGACACGAGTATTGCCGATATTCTCATCAGCTTTCGGACTAGACTTTTCTTCTAGTACAGTATCATCAAAACGCTCTCGCTTAGGCTTCCAGATAGCTGTAGGCTTTATAATAGCATAGCCATAGGCATCGCTCTCCTCAGCAATGGAAAGCCAATCATCCTGCGTGAAGGTTTCTAGCAGAATCATAAGTAGGATGGCTTCTTCCTTGAAAATCATAGCTTCAAACTCTTCCGAAAAGGCTTCAAATGCTTTTGAAAACTCTTCTAAAGCACCTTCTGGAAGTGCTTTGAGTTTAGCTTCTGCTACTCTAAAAAGTTTTCGGATGTCATCGTCTACACCCCACATCACTTTTGGAGGGGAGTCATGACCGTAACGCTCCATAATTGGAAAGAAGAGCTTTTCTTTACGTGTGTAATGATTATGGAATTGACCAAGTAATGTCATCTGATGCTTAAGCCCATTTACTAGGTCAGATTTAAACTCTTCATTTTCAGGCTTACTGATATTTTCTATGATACGTCGAATACGGAGAATAGCTGAACGTAGGGCTAAATTCTCTTGTTTAAACACATAAACTGGGTGGCCTTCTTGATCAGCGTCTGCTACCTCCACATCTGCAATGGCTCCTTTAAAGAGGTTAGCATGTACATTACAGAGGCTCATGACATCTTCAAAAGTAACTCCTTCTTCAGATGCCATCAGTTCATGTTCCATCATAGAGATTTCAAGGGCAGAAACTCCCTTGAAATGTTGATTGAAGCGCTCTTGAACACTCTCAGGACTGGCTCCATGGTGCAAATCTAGTAGAATTTCTTTGAGTATTTGAATACGATTGTTTTCCATATCAGTCTCCGATGACATCATATCCATTGAATAGTAAGGTTTGCTTAATTTTATCTAGGGGAATATTAGCTAACTTAGAGCCAGCTTTTAGACTGGTTACCTTACCGACAGTATTTAGCATAGCAGGGTTGGACAAGGGCTTGAAACCGAGATCAATCAGTAAATCCTTAACCTCTGGATGCTCTTTAATGATGGTTGCGACTGGTTGTGATAAATCTATAGTGTTGGTTGTCATTGTGACCTCCTAATAACATATTTACTACTACCATTATACACGAGAATAATGAAAAAAGGCCAACAAACCTGAGTCTGTGCCTTTAATTAGTTTCCAAATAGAGCTTCCGTAACATTATGTTGGATATTCTCCCACTCTTGCTCTGCACGAACCATCTTACGATGGAAATCAGCACGGCCACGTAAATAAGCGGCAATCTGATAATCTTGCTTAACAATTGGTATCTCAGGGATTTTAATATCCAAGAGGTCAGCAGTCGATAAGTTGAGGACGGCCTTACCCTTATCAGCATAATCTAAATAAGTACGTCCAATATCAGTCTCAAGGAAAAATTTGATGTAGAACCCACGAAGTTTTTCTTTAGGACGAAGAACTGTAATATTTGATGAGGCAACCACTTCACGTTTACCTTGATCCTCAAAAACAGCTACTTTTTGCACTGTCCCTTTTGAAGCGATGAGGACATCACCATCCTCTAGCAAAAAACGTAAGAGCTTACGACGTTCTTCAGAAAAAGTTTTAAGGTCTTTATATGAAATACCGCTTGGTGTCATATCCGATAGATTAATGACAGCAAATTCGCCAGGTTCTGCCTTAGCAGGGACAGCTTTGCCTTTGAACTGGTCAACAACATCACCTAAACGAATAAGCTTATCAGTATTAGCTTCATAATTGACAATCAATTGAGGTCTTTCTTTTTCAGTCATTGAATCTCCTTTCCTATATTTAAGTATCCTTAATGAGTATTGCTATACAATAATAGCAAGAAGCTAATACTTTTGCAAGTAAAAACTGCAATAAATATAAAATAAAAAAAGAGACTAGGTCTCTTAATTACAAGCTCTTAACGGCTGCTACTGCTGCTTCATAGTTTGGATCTGTATTAATATTTTCCAGATATTCCACGTAAGTAATCTTGTTATCAGCATCAGCTACTAAAACAGCACGCGCTAATAGGTGCCATTCTTCAATAAGAACACCATACACTCTTCCGAAGCGGTTATCGTAGTAGTCAGAAAGCATAATAGCATTTTCAAGTCCCTCAGCACCGCACCAACGAGCTTGTGCAAATGGTAGGTCTACAGAGATAGTAATTACCACAGTATCATCTAGTTCTGATAACTCTTTGTTAAAAGTACGTGTTTGCGTTGAGCAGATACCTGTATCAATAGATGGAACAATAGAGATAACTTTTTTCTTTCCATCGAAATCTGATAGTGATTTTTGACTTAAATCTGTTGCTGTCAATGTAAAATCACGCAAAGTATCTCCTACTTGAAGTTGTTTGTCTTCAGCTACTGTAACTGGTTTTCCGATAAATGTTGGCATAATATTCCTCCAATAGTTTTTCTTTATTGTACTTTAAATACTAGAACATGACTAACCATTTGCTTATAAATTTTTAACAAAGAGCATTTCATAATCACAGAAGATATATCTATCTGCGAACTTCCTTTCGTAATAAGCATGTATTTAATTACTTTTTAGAAGCTTTATAGGTCCAGCTTTATCATAGAAGTGTTGTACTATAATACCACCATTTATCGATAGTTTGATTTTAAAAATGTTGAGATGTTGCTACTTAAATACTTTAAGAATGTGATGTTATAGCTTATTTTAATATGTGATTCAAGCTATCCGAAAAAGACCCAACTAGATGCTGAGTCCATTCGTATTATAATACTTTTAGATTTTTTCCAAGGCAAGTTTCAAATCTTCAATCAAATCATCTGCATTTTCCAAACCGACAGAGATTCGAATTTGATTTGGAGTGACACCGCAGGCAAGCAAATCTTCTTCTGCCAATTGTTGATGGGTTGTTGTTGCAGGGTGAACAACCAATGATTTTGCATCGGCAACGTTGGCAAGGTCTGAGAAGATTTCAAGGTTATCAATGACTGTACGAGCTTCATCTTGTCCGCCCTTAACATGGAAAGTGAAAATAGAACCTGGTCCTTTAGGGAAGTATTTTTGTGCCAAGTCATAGTAAGGACTTGATGGCAATCCAGGATAGTTTACTTTCTCAACTTTTGGATGGTTTTCCAAGAAATCTACGATTTTTTTCGTATTTTCGACGTGGCGTTCTACACGAAGTGAGAGGGTTTCAAGGCCTTGCAAGAGCAAGAAGGCATTGAAAGGTGCCAAGGCTGCACCTGTATCACGCAAAAGTTGTGTACGGAGGGCAGTAATAAACGCTGCTGCACCGACATCACGTGTATAACTGATATTGTGGTAAGAAGGATCTTCATCCACCAATTGTGGGAATTTACCTGAAGCTTCCCAATCGAATTTACCAGAATCGACGATAAGTCCTCCGATAGTTGTCCCATGTCCACCGATAAATTTAGTCGCAGAGTGAACCACGATATCTACACCATGAGAAATAACGTTAATAAGATAAGGTGTACCGAATGTATTGTCAGCCACCAATGGAATCTTATGACTGTGAGCGATGTCAGCAATCTTTTCAAAATCTGGAATGTTGATAAGTGGGTTACCCAAAGACTCAATCAAGACAAGTTTTGTATTGTCTTTGATTGCAGCTTCTACTTCTTCAGGATTGTTGACGTCAACAAAAGTTGTTGTGACACCATAACGTGGGAGTGTTTCTTTCAAGAGGTTAAAAGTTCCACCATAAAGCGTTGTTGCAGCAACAACATGATCACCAGCGTGTGCCAAACCAAGTACTACATAAGTGATAGCAGCCATACCTGAAGCAGTTGCCAAGGCACCAACACCACCTTCTAGTGCAGCAATACGGTCTTCAAGGACTGCTACAGTAGGGTTGGTAATACGAGTGTAAATATTACCAGGTTTTCTAAGGGCAAAGAGGTCTTCACCTTCTTGAGCATTATCAAAAACGTATGAAGTTGTTTGGTAAATAGGAACCGCACGTGATTTAGCTTCCTTATCAGGGGCTTGTCCAGCATGCAATTGTAGGGTTTCAAATGAAAATTCTCGTGTCATATGTGTTTCCTCCAAAACAAAAGTTGCCTTCATTCTACACCTAGCAAGTCAAGCTGTCTAATAGAAATTTCTTATCGGTGTGATAGATAGGGTTTATAAAAAGAACCTTTCGGTCCTTTTATTTCTTTTCAATGGGTGCAACACTTGCTAGAACTTTTTTAAGTCCCACCTCTGGGAATTTAATTTTAAGTTCTTGGGTTTTACCACTACCAGTCACTTCTAGGACAGTTCCGTCTCCCCACTTCTTGTGATGGGCGATGTCGCCAATTTCCCAGTCTGTTGCTGTCTTGCTTGAGTCAGATGTTTTTCCGAATGGTAGCCCTCCGGTAGCTTTTGAAAATGGCTGAGCGCCAGTATGTCTTTGCGGTTGTGCATTGGCTTTTCTGATCTGAAGCGCTTGTTGTAAGCTCATCCCCTGACCAAATTGTGTTGGTTCATCCTTTGTAAAACGAACACCAAAAGATGAATTAGCAGGACGTGCAAGTCCTTGATATTGCAATAAATCATCTGAGATTTCTCGCAAGAAACGACTTGGACGGTTGTAATTAGTCTTACCAAAAAGCGTACGAGTATTGGCATTGGTTAGGAAAAGAATTTCTTCAGCACGGGTAATTCCTACGTAAGCCAAGCGACGTTCTTCTTCAAGCTCATCTGGCTCTTCTGAAGCACGCGACAAGGGAAAGACGCCTTCTTCCATACCAATCAGAAAGACAACTGGAAATTCAAGCCCTTTAGCAGCGTGGAGGGTCATTAAGGTTACTTCTGCTGCTTCGACATCACCATCGTCCGTGTCAGCAATCAAAGCCAGATCGTTCAAGAAACGTCCTAAACGGTCAATACCCGTCTCGTCTTTTGTCCCATCTGTATTGGTTTCGTCGAAATTCTTGGTTACAGACATGAATTCTTCGATATTTTCAATACGTGCCTGACTTTCAAGCGTTTGTTGCATAGAAAGCGCGTCTAGATAACCAGATTGGTCCAAGACGGCTTCAACAACTTCGGTAATACTTAAGTCATTTAGCTTGTTGCGTAGATTCAGAATAACATTAGCAAAGTCATAAACGCCTTGAGCTGCTTTCCCTTTAATCGGTGACAACATAATATTAGCGGAAGCATCTAGAAGACTCATATCCTGCTCGTAGGCAAAGGTACGAATCTTTTCGAGAGTACCAGGACCGACCCCGCGTTTCGGTTCATTCACGACACGTTCAAAGCTAATATTATCCGCAGGGTTGGCAATCAAATTCAGATAAGAAATGACGTCACGAATTTCTTTACGGCTGTAGAACTTGGTACCTCCAACCATGGTATAAGGAATATTAGACTTGAGCAAGGCTTCTTCAATGGTACGAGATTGGGCGTTGGTACGGTAGAGGACTGCAAAGTCTTTAAAGTTCTTACCTTCTTCACGAACGACATTATTAATCGTTGAAGCTACGAAAACAGCTTCATCCCGCTCGTCATTAGCACGGTAATAAACGATTTGTTCTCCGTCATCATTTTGAGTCCAAAGTTTTTTAGGACGGCGGTTGCGGTTGTTCTTAATCACCTCGTTGGCCGCTTGGAGAATTTTCTTAGTCGAACGGTAATTTTCTTCCAGGAGAACTACCTTGGCTTCGGGATAGTCTTTCTCAAAATCAAGAATATTTTGCATATCAGCCCCACGCCAACCGTAGATTGATTGATCTGCATCACCCACGACACAGATATTCTTAAATCGAGAAGCCAAGAGTTTCACTAACTGATATTGAGCATGGTTAGTATCTTGGTACTCATCCACATGAATGTACTGATAACGTTGCTGATAATAAGCGAGAACATCTGGATTTTTATCAAAGAGACGCAAAGTCATCATAATCAAATCGTCGAAATCCATGGCCTCACTACGACGAAGCTCTTCTTGATAGGCTTTGTAACATTTAGCAACGATTTGGGTGTACATGTCGCCAGCCTGATGTTCATATGCCACTTCATCTAAAAGGTCGTTTTTAGCATTGGAAATCGTCCCTAAAATAGCACGCTCATTCCATTTTTTAGGATCAAGATTAAGATTCTTGAGAATACGCTTCATCAGAGTGCGTTGTTCTCCAGGATCCACGATAGTGAAGTTTCGGTTATAGCCAATATGGTCCGCTTCACGACGAAGAATTCGCACGCACATACTATGGAAGGTCGCAATCAAAGTTTCTGAAGTTGCTGGATTTAAAGCCATAGCACGTTCACGCATCTCACGAGCTGCCTTATTGGTAAAGGTGATGGCCAAAATATTCCAAGGATTGACCATTTTTTCGTCAATTAGGTAAGCAATGCGGTGGGTAAGCACTCGTGTCTTACCAGAACCTGCACCAGCCATAATCAAAAGAGGTCCTTCAGTCGTTTGAACTGCTTCTGATTGTTTATCATTCATACCGTTTAATAATGGGTTCATCATGTTCTCCATTCTCAAAAATAAGCTCTATTATTTTATCATTTTTCCGATGAAAATGCAGACTGTAGTCATGATTGTCATCAAATTCTCTAAACTTGAGATGCTTGTTTCAAACTAGGATATTTGCTAGACATTCTTGATATGATAGCTAAGCTATGTGAGATTTACTTGTTCTTGTGCAATAATGAAAACGTAATATTCGGATTTTTTAGGCTAATTAAGAAAATAGGTATTGACAGTGTTCGGTTTTTTCGGTAAGATATAGTCACAATAAAATATTAACCGAATGACATCATCAGGATGACTGGTGATTGACGGACTTCTGGAGAGAGCTTGAAGCAGCTACTGCTGTTTACAAGACACCGAAGGGGCAAGGGATAACACCCGAAACTCTCAGGTAAAAGGACAGAAAGCATTGCAAGTTTTTAACTTGTATGAATAGCTTTGTATTTTCAGAGGTCTGGTTAAGCCAAACCTCTTTTTTGGCGTCTCGGTTTAAGGAGATTCTAAACTTATGTTAGACTTTTTCACTTCCATTGATGACTTTGTATGGGGACCTCCCCTTCTTGTCCTTCTTGTAGGAACTGGTATCTACCTTACAATCCGTCTAGGACTTTTGCAAATCATTCGTCTGCCTAAAGCCTTTAAACTTATCTTTGCTGAAGATAAAGGGGAAGGTGATATTTCTAGTTTTGCAGCCCTTGCGACAGCTCTTGCCGCAACTGTCGGTACTGGTAATATTGTCGGGGTTGCAACAGCCATTAAGACTGGTGGACCTGGTGCCCTTTTCTGGATGTGGATTGCTGCCTTCTTCGGTATGGCAACTAAATATGCCGAAGGACTTTTAGCTATCAAATTCCGTACACTTGACGATCAGGGGAATGTCTCTGGAGGTCCAATGTACTATATTACCAATGGCTTTAAAGGGAAATGGCAAACAATCGCTAAGCCTTTGGCTTACTTCTTTGCCTTTGCTGGTGTGCTTGTCGCATGGTTGGGTATTGGTACCTTCTCACAAGTTAACTCAATCACAGCATCTCTTCAAAACAGCTTTGATTGGTCACCAAAAATTGTCAGTGTAATCTTAGCCCTTATCACTGCTGCTATTATTTTCGGTGGTATTCAATCTATTTCAAAAGTATCTGAAAAAGTTGTGCCATTTATGGCTGGTCTTTACATCATTGCTGCACTTATTGTCATCTTTGCTAACTTCAATCAGCTGTTCCCTGTGCTTGAAATGGTTTTCCAATCAGCCTTTACTGGTAAAGCTGCTGTCGGAGGTTTTGCTGGCGCAAGTGTTATGGTCGCAATGCGACTTGGTATTGCGCGTGGGGTATTTTCTAATGAATCAGGTCTTGGTTCTGCCCCTATCGCCGCTGCTGCAGCCAAGACTGAAGAACCTGTTGAACAAGGTTTGATTTCTATGACAGGTACCTTCATCGATACTATCATCATTTGTACCCTTACTGGACTTGCTATTCTCGTAACTGGACAATGGTCTGGTAGCTTAGAAGGGGCACCAATGACACAAGCGGCCTTCTCTTCTGTTTTCGGAACTTTTGGAGAAATTGCCCTAACACTTTCTTTAGTCTTGTTTGCCTTTACAACAGTTCTAGGTTGGTCATACTATGGGGAACGTTGTTTCGAATTTATCTTCAAATCTACCAAATTCCTCTCATTCTATCGTCTTGTCTTTGTAATCATGGTTGCTCTTGGTGGCTACCTAACACTAGATGTTGTTTGGAAAATTGCGGATATCGTAAACGGCTTGATGGCATTACCTAACTTGATTGCCCTTCTGGTACTCTCACCAATCATCATCAAAGAGACCAAATCATATTTTGAACGTCATAAATAACGAAAAGAGCTCACGCTCTTTTTTCTTGTCTTTATCAGCGCCAATTCTTGCGACTACTGCTTATTTGCGTTACAATGAAATAAATTCGTTTTAACACAAATAAAGAAATATTCAAAGGATAAAACATGTCAATTACCAAAGAATTTGATACTATTACAGCTATTTCAACCCCTTTAGGCGAAGGGGCTATCGGTATTGTTCGCTTATCAGGTACAGATGCTATTGCCATTGCTAATAAGGTTTTCAAAGGGAAGAATCTTGAAACCGTTGATTCTCATACCATCAACTATGGTCATATCGTGGAAAATAATGACATCATTGATGAAGTCATGGTCAGTGTCATGCGTGCTCCCAAAACCTTTACCCGTGAGGATGTGGTAGAAATCAACACACACGGCGGAGTTGCGGTAACTAATGAAATTCTGCAACTCCTTATCCGTTCTGGAGCTCGTATGGCTGAACCTGGTGAATTTACCAAGCGTGCCTTCCTAAATGGCCGTGTGGACTTGACTCAGGCCGAAGCTGTTATGGATTTGATTCGCGCCAAGACTGATAAGGCTATGGCCGTTGCCGTCTCGCAACTTGATGGCTCACTCAAGAATCTCATTAACAATACCCGCCAAGAAATCCTTAATACTTTAGCTCAGGTGGAAGTTAATATTGACTATCCTGAGTATGATGATGTTGAAGAGGTTACCACAAATCTTGTCCGTGAAAAAACGAAAGAGTTCCAAGCACTTTTAGAAAATCTTCTTGCCACTGCCAAACGAGGAAAAATCCTACGAGAAGGTCTTTCGACGGCAATTATTGGTCGTCCAAATGTTGGAAAATCAAGTCTTCTTAACAACCTCCTACGTGAGGAAAAAGCTATCGTGACAGACATTGAAGGGACCACTCGTGATGTTATTGAAGAATACGTTAATATCAAGGGTGTTCCACTTAAGTTAATCGATACGGCTGGTATTCGAGATACTGACGATGTTGTCGAAAAAATAGGTGTAGAGCGTTCTAAAAAGGCCCTAGAAGAAGCTGATTTGGTTCTTCTTGTCCTTAATAGCTCCGAGTCATTAACTGAGCAAGACCGTACCCTCCTTGACATCAGCCAAAATAGCAATCGCATCATTCTCCTAAATAAGACTGACCTTCCTCAAGCTATCCAACTTGAAGAACTTCCCGAAGATGTCATCCCAATTTCAGTCTTGAAAAATGAAAACATTGATAAGATTGAAGAGCGCATCAATCAACTTTTCTTTGATAATGCTGGTTTGGTTGAGAAAGATGCCACCTATCTTTCAAATGCCCGTCACATTTCACTCATTGAAAAAGCTCTTGAGAGTCTTGAAGCCGTTAATCAAGGTCTTGAATTGGGCATGCCTGTTGACCTACTACAGGTTGATATGACACGTACTTGGGAAATTCTTGGTGAAATTACTGGTGATGCTGCTCCAGATGAACTCATTACGCAACTCTTTAGTCAATTCTGTTTAGGTAAATAGACATAACTAAATTTATGTAAAAAGATACTCCGTTATCTTTTTCTTTTTATGGTGAAGTTTAACATAATTTTAATTACGTAAATATAAAACCAAACTATTCCATTTATAATAGTGTGTTATGATTGTTGGAATAGTTTTCGACCATATAAAAACACCTGAAACCAAGTGTTCCAGGTGTTTGACAGTGTTAAGAAAGACAAGTTTACAACTGTAATTAGCCCATTACTTTTCTTGTCATGTATACTGGCTTAGTTTTTCGCTTTACCTCTGTGTTTACCACTTAGTCCAAAGATAGTAAGCAACATACCAAGGCCAAGGAGACCAGCATGTGAGCTCTTGTCACCTGTTGTAGGAAGAACTTCGCCTTGAGCTGAAGCTTCTGTTACTTTTTCTGTTTCTTTTAGAGCATCATTTGTTGTTGACACAAAGAAGACTTTGCCGTTTGGTGTTGTTACTACTTTAGAAACCACAGGTTTAGTTGTTGTTAGTTCTTTAGCAACATCCGATGGATTAACTGGACTTAATGGATTAAGCGTAGGTTGCTCTGCTTCATCTTTCTTAGTCAATGCAGCATAATTAGCGCTTGAAATTGAAATGGTACGTGAATTTGGATTAATAACAGCATATTTAGAAAGGTCTGCTGTTGCCAAATAATCAGCAAAGATAGAATCCATTGAAGGCCCTTCTTCACGTGGTCCACCCAGCATTGTGTAGCCATCACCACCAGCAGCCAAGAAATCATTGGTTACAAGATAGTAGGTTTCAGTTTTGTCAAGAGGCTTGTAGGCTTTAGTTTCTGGATCTAAAATGTCAATAGAAAGGATACGTTTTTCTGTAGGAAGTGTGGTGTCATAATAGACACGAGCTCCTGCTTCTTGAAGGAAACCACCTGAAGGTTCAAGTAAAGGTTGACCATTTTCATCAAGAACATTTTTACCACTTTCATCAACTTGAAGAATAGAACCAAGAGACTTGACGAACATATCATAGATGTTTTGACCAGTAACCTGAATTTGAGCAACAGAGTTACCAAATGGCAGAACAGCAATAATATCTCCCTTTGTCACAGGTTTATCTTTGGCAATCGTTTCACGAAGACCACCGCCGTTAGTCACTGCAAGATTAGATTTGTGGCTAAAACCAGATTGACCATAATCCAAGAGAGCATCTGCGACAACATTACCAAGATTGGTTTCACGAACACGGACATCCATTCGGTCACCACTCAGTTTGACAGGGCTGTTTTCAATAACAACTTTTGACGAATCAGCTTTGTATTTAGCTTGGATATCATCAAGCATTGCTTTAAGCGTAGGGTTAACTTGGTAATTCTTCTTGGCTTCGTCATGTGTAATCACTCCATGTGACAAAATACGGTCAGAATTATAGACAACACGGCCTACATTATTAAGGTAGCTACCTGTTTGATTGTAAGTGACGTTATCGCCGTAAGTTGCTGTATGAAGGGTGTGTGAGTGCCCATCGAGAACAAGTACACGTTTACCCTTAAGTGGTGCATAATTTGAAAGTGCTTCCGCCAAAGTTGAACCACGCCACTCAACAGGAGTTGTTGTATCAATACCTAAGTGAGCAAGAACAATGTAAGTTTTGTAATCCTTACCTTCGGCACGAGCATTTGATTCGACTTGATCAATAACAGCTTCGACTTCTGAAATAGGATCTTTAAAAGTCACACCAACAATGTTTCGAGGGTGTGTTTTAGTGGCTGTTTCAGGGGTAGTGACACCAATAACAACGACTTCATCACCATCAACACCAGGTGTTTTATCAACGATTGTAGATGGTTGGAAAAGACGAACACCATTGACATAGACGTTAGATGTGATGATTGGGAAATTAATCTGTATGCTCAAACGGCGCAATTGGTCAAGTCCAAAGTCAAATTCATGGTTACCAACGGTCATAGCATCATAGCCGACCGCATTCATGACTGTAGCCATATCCTCACCCTTAGAACTATTTGAAATAGGAAGACCTTGGAAAGAGTCTCCAGAATCAAAGACAAGGGTTGTTCCCTTTGAGCGATAATCATTGACGATGCCAGACAAGAGCGCATCACCAATAACACCATTTCGGTCATCCTCCACCATACGACCATGGACATCGTTGGTGTGAAGGACTGTGACCGTATCATTATTAGTACTTGTGCTAGCATTTGTCACTGTTTCTGTTGCTGGTGTAGCAGCTGCAGTTGATGTCGCTGTTTCACTTGCACTAGGAACTGCTGATACACTAGGTTCACTTGTTGGAGTTGCAAGTGTCGATGTTGCACTAACAAGTGGAGCGGCAGACTCGCTTGATACAGTTGAGTCTGCTGTCGATGCTGCACTTGTAGTGGCTGGTGTAGCTACTACTTCTGTGCTTGGAGTTGTAGCATTTGCATTCGTTTCTACCTCGTCAGCTTGGACAGCATTTGCCAAGATTGCAGTTGAGACGAGTAAGGTTGAGAGAGTCGTTGCAACGACAGTTTTCTTCTTCATTCCAAAATACCTTTCTGATGTTAAATCGTTTTTATTATACCACATATTATAAGATTAGAATTAAATATTTTTCACTATTTGATTAGAAATTCAATCGTTATGTCTCAATAATTAGTAAGTTGCCAAGCGTTTCTCAAGATGATTTTGAAGCAATTCCAAAGTGAAGCTCAAGGTCCAATAAATGAAGGCAATCAGGATATACATAGACATGTAGTCATACTCACGACCCCCGATAATCTTAGCATTTTGGAAAATGTCCGGTACTGTAATCATAGCAGCCAATGAAGAACTTTTAACCATATCTATGATGACATTTCCAAGTGGTGCTACTGCAATACGCATGGCCTGAGGTAAGATGATGTGACGAATAATAGACTTCTTTGGCAGTCCCAAGGAGCGAGCAGCTTCCCATTGTCCCTTATCTACAGCAGAAATAGATGAACGGAGAATCTCAGCCATATAGGCAGCACTTACACTGGAGAAACCGATAAAGGCACAAAGAAGAGCGGGCAACTGGACACCAACATAAGGCAGGCCAAAGTAAAGAATGAAGAGCACAACCAACATGGGGACACCACGCATGATGGAAATGTAAATCCGGGCAGGGTATCTTAACCATGACTTTTGCGACATCCGCATAAAGGCAAGGAGAATCGCAAATAAGTTCCCAACGATAAAACTCAAAATGGAAATTCCTAAAGTGTAGGGCAATCCTGATAGAACGTAGGGAATACTTTTAAAAATCAGCTGAAAATCAATAATCATAAGTCTATCTTTCTAAACATTTCTTTAGCAAATAAGCGACCCTAATGGATCGCTTATATTATTCGACATCAGAGATATCAATATTAGTATAGTTAACTTTAGTTTTCTTTGTAACGTCTTGACCAGCAAAGAATTTTTTTGAAATCTTGGTAAGAGTACCGTCTTTTTTCATGTCTTTAATGGCTTTATTAACTTTTTCTTGAAGGACTTTATTCTTCAAAGAAAAAGTAAAGCTAGTTGAATAAGGGTTACTGTAAATGCCATCGTTGATTTTTACAGGGTATTTATCTTTAACCGCAGCTACGGCCATCTTTTGCAAGTAGTAATCGTTGACAATAACGTCTGTACGACCATTTACCAAGTCTTGCATGTAAACATCGTTGGTAACATTGTCATAAACAACGAGTTCAGCCCCCATCTTCTTAGCAATCTTCATGTATTTGGTACTTGCGGCACCAGCTGCTTTTTTACCTTTGAGATCTTTCCATGAAGAGATGCCTGAGTTATCAGAGTCACGGACTACCATTGAAGTAAAGGAATACTTGTATGGTTCAGAACGCAAGAATTTTTTAACGTTCTTATTGTCATCTTCAAGTGAGTAGTTGGCAATGTCTACTTGACCACTATTTACAGCTGTAAGCATTCCGTCTACACCCATTTCAGTGAAATCAATCTTCAACTTGAGGCGTTTTCCAACTTCCTTAAGAATCTCAACATCGTAACCAGTCAAATTATTCTTGTCATCATGGTAAGTTTGTGGGTAGAGGGTTCCTGCAGTCGCAACCTTGATAGTCCCACGTTTTTCAATCTTTTCCCAGTTCTTCTCGCCTGAACTTTGTGACGAACAAGCGACCAAAAAGACCGCAGCCAATGCTAGGCTAATAACGGCGAAAAATTTCTTTTTCATCTATATCTTTCTCCTTAAAAATAAAAATTGAGGTAAGTTAAAAACTTATAATACAAGCCTACACTATTTGAAAGGGTTTTACAAAAAATTGAACTGAGAAAAAATTTTCTAACTAAAAATCGAAGCTTCTTCCATTTCTTGAGCAATTTGTACCAAAAGGTCTTCACGTCCCTTGGCAGCCGTCAGTTGAACGCCAAGCGCAAGTCCTTGCTCATCACGATAAACAGGCAAAGAAATTGAAGGTTGTCCGGTCAGGTTAGCCTGTTGCGTGAAAGGCGTCCAATCTAGACTATCCGCAAACATGTCCCAGATAAGCTCCTGTTGCTTTTCCCACTTGTAATCAGCTATGTGCTTAAGTTTCGTCTTCAAGCTTTCTGAAAGAGCAAATTGTCCATGTTTAGGTGCCACATCTGCAACTGTAGGAGTCAGAAGAATATCGTAAGATTCATGAAAATTCGCCATCTGATGGCTATACTGGTCCCACTGAGCGAGGACCTGGGAGTAAACTTTAGCTGGAATCTTTTGACCAGATTGAAAAATAGCCCAAGTCATCAATTCCATATCATCAAGCGTCATATGACGGCCCAGACCAGCTTCAATGCCATCGAACATGGCAGCCGTCTCAACACTATTCATAACGTAATAAGACTGCATGGCCTCAATACCATTTAAGGGCTGTTCCGTCAATTCGTGGACTTGGTGTCCTAGGTTTTCCAGTGCTCTAACGGCTTTTTTAGTTGCCTTTATAGCAGATTCTGAAACCTTACCACCAATTGGAGAGACTGTCGAAAATGCAATTTTCAAGGGCTTAATTGTCTGGTCTAAAGCTTGCTTGCTTAGCTTGGGTAAGATAAATGGACTTTCCATCTGACAAGTCTGCATATGGTAAAGCAACCGTTTAGTATCTCGAACAGTCTTTGTCAAAGCAAATTGGACAGAAGCTCCCTGCCATCCACGGAAAGAACCAGGACCGACAGGAATCCGTCCTCTAGTTGGCTTAAGACCAATTAGGCCGTTAAAGGAGGCTGGAATACGGATAGAGCCTCCACCGTCACTAGCTGGAGCCAAAGGCGAAATTCCTGAACTTACAAGTGCAGCTGCACCACCACTCGACCCCCCAGCATTGCGTGTTACATCATCAGGAAGATTGACAGAACCATGAATCTTGGCATCACTAATATTTTTGAAACCAAACTCAGGCGTATTGGTACGCCCCAAGATGAGAAAGCCAAGGTCCTCCAGTTTCTTAACATAGTTATCCGTTTCCTTAGGTCGAAAGTCTGTAAATAAGCGAGAACCTGCAGTCGAAGGTTCACCAGCCTGATCTTGACCTAGGTCCTTGAGAAAAATTGGAACCCCAGCAAAAGGTTTATCTGAAAAATCTTTTGTCTCTGCTTCTACTAAAGCTTTCTCGTAGCGTTGACTGACGATAGCATTAATTTTGGGATTCGTCATCTCTGCTTCACGGATAGTGGCCTCTACTAATTCACGAGGACTGACTGTCTTATTTCGTACTGCTTCAGCCATTGTTGTCGCATCCGACCATTCATTTATTAACATCGCATACTCTCCCTACAGGTAATCTGTAATCAATTATACTAAAAAAAGCGAAACGCCTGAAACGTTCCGCCTGAAATCTGACAATTAGTCTTGCCAAGTTTCTTGATTTTCTTTAAATTTTCTCAAAAGGTTGAGTCCGTCTGCAGTGATGTATCCTTGAACCTTAGCAACTTTAATCAACTCACTGTAGTTTGAAAGAGTAACTAATTTAACACCGGCATCCGCAAAGTTTTTCTCAGCTTTTGGCAATTCGTAAGTAAAGATAGCCACAACACCGATAACATCAGCCCCTTCACGCTCTGCAGCTGCTACGGCATCAAGAACAGAACCACCAGTTGAAATCAAGTCTTCAACAACAACCATCTTTTCGCCCTTAACCACACGACCTTCGATTTGGTTACCAGCACCGTGATCTTTTGGTTTGCTACGAATATAGGCAAATGGAAGGTTCATCTTGTCAGCGATGATAGCACCGTGAGGAATACCAGCAGTTGCAGTACCAGCAATCACTTCTACTTCTGGAAATTCTTCCTTAATCTTTTCCACAAAACCATTTTCAATCAAGGTACGTGTTTCAGGGTAAGACAAGGTAATACGGTTATCCGTATAGATTGGTGATTTAATACCAGACGCCCATGTAAATGGCTCTTCAGGTTTAAGATAAACCGCTTTGATATCTAGCAAGTCTGAAGCGATTTGTGATGCTAATGTCATAATTATTATCCTCCGTAAAGCGTTTTCTACTCTTTATTATAACCTAATTCAATCTATTTTCCTATGAAATAAGGTCTTTTTGAAAATTTATTGACCGTTCCATTGGGCCTTAATGTCGTGATAAGCTGCCACTGGATCATCAGCTTGCGTAATTGGACGACCAACGACAATGTAATCTGAACCAATTTGACGGGCATCGGCAGGTGTCATAACACGTTTTTGGTCACCAACTGCTGCTCCTGCTGGGCGAATACCAGGTGTCAAACAAACGAAATCTTCATTTGTTGCTTCTTTGATTTTGGTTACTTCGTGTGCTGAGCAAACAACACCATCAAGACCTGCTTCAGCCGTCTTCTTAGCATAATGAACCACTGATTCTTGAAGTGTCGTTTGGATATTTTGGAAATCATGCATCTGCTCTTCAGAGGTAGAGGTCAACTGTGTCACTGCAATCAAGATTGGACCATCTCCCAAACCTTCACGTGCAGCCTTCATCATTTCCACACCACCAGCCGCATGCACATTTGTCATATCAACACCAAGGTTAGACAAAACACGCATAGCTGATTTGACAGTATTTGGAATATCGTGAAGCTTAAGGTCAAGGAAAACACTATGGCCAAGTTCTTTAACGTAGCGCACAATCTCAGGCCCAGCCGCATAGTAAAGTTCCATACCAATCTTCACATAAAGCTTTTCATCAGCAGGAAACTTAGCAAGGAAAGCCTTGACGTCCTCAAAAGTCGGGAAATCAAGGGCAATAACAGGACGATTTTCTCTCATTTCTTATATCCTTTCACACAAAAAACCTCCGCCAGTCAGCGAAGGTTGCACGAAAACAGGGCAGTCCCTACCCTTTAGTGATGCCGTAGCATCTCAGTACACCTTTCTCGCCTCTCTGGACTCGATTAAAGGTTCAGTTCAATTTGTTCTATTATAGCGCTTTTATAAGGGAATGTCAAAGGGGGATGAAAGTAATTATACCTTTGTTAAATTCCTTAAAAATGCTATTTATCTTCTATTTCCCCAACAATTCTGTTCTAACTTCCTTACGTAAGGCTTCAAGTGTTGTGATGCCATACTTGTCCATGACTTCAGGAAGTCGGTCAATGATTTTAGGGCAGGCATAGGGATCTGCGAAGTTGGCTGTTCCGACACCGATGGCTGAGGCACCAGCGATAAACATTTCGATGGCCGCTTCGGCACTGTCGACGCCACCCATACCGATGATCGGAAGGTCTGACGCTAAAGCAACTTGGCGGATAAGTTTAAGGGCTACTGGGAAGACAGCTGGTCCTGACATACCACCTTGGCCATTGGCAATAATTGGTTTGCGTGTCGCCAAATCATAACGTGTACCGACCAAGGTGTTAATCATAGTGTAGCCTGTAGAACCGGCATCTTCGACTGCTTTGGCGACACTCGTGATGTCAGCCACACTCGGTGTCAGTTTGACATAGACAGGCACATCAGAGTGAGAGACACTGGCTTTTACGGCTGCATAGGCAAGCTCTGGGACTTGTCCAATGAGAAGGCCGTTATTCCCATGGTCCACGTTTGGACAGGAGATATTAAGCTCGATAGCCTTGACGTTGCTGGCTTTGGAAATCTTGTGAGAGACTTCTGCATATTCTTCGTTTGAAAATCCAGCTACATTTGCAATGATGGGAAGCTCTGGATAATGCTCCTGCAACCAAGGGAGTTTTTCAGACAAGACAGCATCTACACCTGGATTTTGCAGTCCAATGGCATTAAGCATGCCTGATGGTGTCTCTGCCACACGGGGCGTTGGGTTACCAAAACGAGGGTTAGCAGTCGTTGCCTTAATCATGATGGACCCAAGTTTGTCCAAATCATAATACTTGGCATACTCTTGACCAAAACCAAAGCAACCTGAGGCTGGGATAATAGGATTTTTCAAGTCGAGCCCTGGAAGGCTAATAGCTAAACGATTTTCTGAATTCATCTCTGACATGGTAACCTCCTAGACGATGACTTTTCCGGTAGGGAAGACTGGCCCTTCCTCGCAAACACGAAGATTTTTGGCATCTGACTCGCCCTTAACGTGAACCACACAGGCATAGCAAGCACCCATACCACAAGCCATACGAGCTTCCATAGAAACATAGGCATGAGGATGATTTTCAAACTTGCTATCGACATATTTAAGCATACCTGGCGCTCCGCAACTGTAAACGGCATCTGGAGTCCAGTCAAAGCCATCAATGACCGTCGAAACGTAACCCTTGATACCGTATGAACCGTCATCAGTGGTCACATAAACATCACCACAAGCTTTGAGCTTGTCCTCCAAGATGACGGCATCCTTATTGGCAAAACCAATCACAGAAACGACTTTCACTCCCTTAGCCTTCAACTGCTTAGCCGTCTCAACCAAAGGTGGCACACCGATACCTCCACCAACGAGGAGGGCTCTCTGCCCAGCCTCAACAACAGAAATATCAAAACCATTTCCCTGAGGCCCCATGGTATCAATGGTTTGACCAGCTACCATCTTAGAAAGAATGGCTGTCCCCTCACGTTCCACACGATAGACAATAGTTGCCTCTTTCTTGTCGTAGTCGATCTCTGAGATAGAAATCGGACGACGAAGGAGCTTACTTGGATCTGGCACCTTGAGGTGGAGAAACTGACCAACCTGCATATCCGCAACCATCTCTCCCTTAAGCACCATCTCGAAAATACGAGGTGCAATCTCACTCTGACTCACAATGGTTAAATCTTCAACTAAAATCATGACAACCCTTTCTAAACTGCAATCTGTCATCAAAAAAACCTCGCCACATGGCAAGGTCGCACAAAAAATCACAGGAGAACCCTGCTGTTTCAAACTGTCCGACCTTTCAAGTCTCTCTGGACTCATTTAAAGGTTATTTTGTGATAATTATAACCGTTTTCATAACAGATGTCAAAGGAGAAAAGAAAAAACCAAAGCTTATAAAATTAAGCTAAGGTCTCTCTAATCTATGCTTAGGGCATTTGTTTGATAAGTGTTCTATCATCTCATGGGGAAACATAAATTGTCAACATTCCTGACAAGAGGTGCTAGAGTTCTTGAACAAGAGCCATAAAAAACATTATTTAAACAATCTGTCGTAAACCATGGTATGAGCTAACTGCTGACCATCGCCACCCAGCAAATCAACCAAGGCATAGGCAAATGCTAATGCTGTGCCGGCACCACGGCTAGTGATGATATTGCCATCAACAACTACCAAGTCAGTTTGATGCTCACCAGATGCAATTTGTTCCTCTACACCTGGAAAACAAGTGAATTTACGCCCTTCAAGAAGACCAGCACGTTCGAGAACAATTGGTGCAGCACAAATGGCAGCAACGTATTTTCCAGCTTTATTTCTTGCTTGGAGAGAAGCAATCAAGCCTTCGTGATCATGCAAGTTAGTGGAACCAGGCATTCCTCCAGGGAGAACCACCAAATCATACGCATCAAGATTACCGTCAAATACGCCATCCATGGCTACTTGAATCCCATGTGAACCCGTTACTGACGCACTTTCAAGTCCAAGCATGCTACAGTCAAATCCTGCTCGACGGAAGACATCCACTGGGCTCAAGGCTTCAATTTCTTCAAAGCCTTCTGCAAATACTACTGCTACTTTTGTCATGATATACCTCCAATTTAGTTATCACTAGCTTTTATTTCACCTTAAATTATAGCAGTTTTAAAAGCAGGAAACAAACCATAACAATGCGCTTAAATAAGGAAAAAAGACAGCACAAGGACTGTCTTTGTCATTTTATCTAAACAAACTTGCTAGAATCCACAAGAGATAAATATGGGCTGGGTAGAAAATATAGAAAAAATTCTTGTTACCACTACCACGCTCACCATTGTAGAAATACATAGGAATTGCCGCAAAAACCATCATCCACTGAACGCCTGTCGGGTCAAAAAGATGGGCAATCACTGAAATAACAGCCAAGACAATTATCTGAGCCATGCGATTGGTACGGAAAATATAGAAGAGCAAACCAAGGATAACCATAACAAAGCCACCCTCAACCATGATAACGCTTGGAACCAGTGACAAGAGAAAAGCCACACTATGGGCCACAAATGGATTTCCATTAGGTGTTTCAAAAATCCCTCCTAGTACAGCAACTGGAATCGCTGAAAGGATTGGCAAGAGAAAGACACCCATTCCCTGAATCAATTCCCTATAAGACTTGTCACGAAGTCCCTTAAACAATAAATCCCAAGAGTAAATAAAAATCCCAGTAATAAAGAAAGTTGAGAAGGCATTATTGGTTAAACCGATACTACCATTATGAAAAATACTACCAATGATGGCGTTGCCAATAATCATAAACCAACTCATGTAGAGCAACCGCCTGAGAAAAGCCATACGATCGTGTGTATAGTGAAAACTATCAGCAGCAAGAAAGAGGAAAATCGGGAAAGTCAGTCGTCCCAACATCGTCAACCATATAGGTGCCCCCATACTCCCGAACATCTGATAGATTTGGTCCAAAAACATAAGTGCAACAGCTAGGTATTTTAAATTAGTCGCATTGCTAATCTTTTTTATATCGTTCATTTAATGCTCCTTTAATTTTCAGCATATTAAATGATACCATAAGTTAGAAGTAAATTCAAAAGAATATATGATGAAATTTGATATGAATTTTAGCTGTTTCAGTCCTACAATTTTTCATGATAATTTATACGACATTAAAATAATTAGTTTTAATACGTCATTCCTCCCCAAGCATTTCTACTCCCTTTATGCTATAATAGTTAGGCAATATTTACGTTCATAACGTATTCAAATTGTTTAAAAATATCTAACCAAGCTAATAAGCTCTGCAAATTTTCGAAATAACTTTTTTGGCGAGCAGAGCGAGCAATTAACCGAGACTTTCCGCCGTGTTAAAAGCGCCTGAAACTAAAAGGTTTCAGGCGCTCGGAATTTTTGAGAGTAAAACAGTTTGGGAAACTGTTTTAGCCTGAGCCTAAAAATGAAAAAGCGAAGGGGCTCAAAACCAATTGAACACGGGCTGCGAATTGTGTCAAAAAGACAAGTTTTCCTAGAATCTAAAGATTCTGCGTCAAACTTTCTATTTTGACTTTATTCGCAGACGCCCTTTGTATCTTAATTAGTCATGGAACTTTGTAAAAGTTCGCTGACGTCCGCCAACACCTAAGGAAAGTCTCACAAAGTATTTTATTTTTAAAATAAAACAATTATTATCACTAAAAAGAAAGGAAGTACATCATGTCTTTTGACGGCTTTTTTCTTCATCATATGACAGCTGAGCTACGTGAGCAGGTGCTTTACGGGCGTATCCAGAAAGTTAATCAGCCTTTTGAGCGTGAATTGATCCTGACCATTCGTAACAATCGTCAGAATTACAAGCTTCTGCTTTCGGCTCATCCGGTCTTTGGACGTATTCAGACGACCAAGGCAGACCTACCAAATCCACAGAATCCAAATACCTATACCATGATTATGAGGAAATACCTTCAGGGAGCGGTTATCGAGGATATCCAGCAGCTAGAAAATGACCGTGTTCTGGAGATTTCCGTTTCAAACAAAAACGAAATCGGTGACAGCGTTAAGGTTACTCTAGTTATGGAAATCATGGGGAAACACTCCAATATTATTCTGATTGACAAAAACGAGAGCAAAATCATCGAGTCTATCAAGCATGTCGGTTTCTCCCAAAATAGTTACCGTACTATTCTGCCTGGTTCAACCTACATCGTACCGCCTAAGACAGATGCTAAGAATCCATTTGACATTGCAGACGAAAAGCTCTTTGAAATCCTACAAACCGAGGATTTGTCGGCTAGAAACCTTCAAAAACTTTTCCAAGGTTTGGGGCGCGACACGGCCAATGAATTATCAGTTTTACTTGAGACTGATAAGCTCAAGAATTTCCGTGCCTTCTTCAATCGTGAAGTAGAGCCAAACTTAACGGCAAAAGCATTTTCAGCTGTAAAATTTGCTGATAGCCAGGACCAACCTGAGTTTGAAACCTTGTCTGCCCTTTTGGACTACTACTACTTGGACAAGGCGGCGCGTGATCGTGTGGCTCAACAAGCTAGTGATTTGATCCACCGTGTGCAAAATGAACTGGAAAAAAACAAGAAGAAACTTGTTAAACAGGAAAAAGAGCTTGCGGCGACTGAAAATGCTGAGGAGTTCCGTCAAAAAGGGGAACTGTTGACCACCTACCTCAGCATGGTGCCAAATGACAAGGATAGTGTCGAGCTGGACAACTACTACACTGGTGAAAAGATTACTATTCCTCTAAATGTGGCTCTGACTCCTAACCAAAATGCGCAACGTTACTTCAAGAAATACCAGAAACTCAAGGAAGCTGTTAAGCACTTGACTGGATTGATTGAGGAAACCAAGCAGACCATTGATTATTTGGAAAGTGTCGAATTCAGCCTTTCTCAAGCCAATATGGATGAAATCGGAGATATTCGTGAGGAGCTTGTTCAAGCTGGCTTTATGAAGCGTCGTTCAACTGACAAGCGCCAGAAACGCAAGAAACCTGAACAATATCTGGCTTCTGATGGCAAGACCATTATCATGGTTGGTCGTAACAACCTGCAAAATGAAGAGTTGACCTTCAAGATGGCTAAAAAGGGTGAGCTCTGGTTCCACGCCAAGGATATTCCTGGTAGTCACGTGGTCATCAAAGACAATCTTAACCCTACTGATGAGGTCAAGACTGATGCGGCTGAATTGGCTGCCTACTACTCTAAGGCTCGTCTGTCAAACTTGGTTCAAGTGGATATGATTGATGTGAAGAAGCTTAATAAACCAACGGCCGGTAAACCTGGATTTGTAACTTATACTGGACAAAAGACCTTACGTGTCACACCGACTGAAGAAAAAATCGATAGCATGCGGATGAAGTAAATTGTTCGTCTCACTACCACCAGTTCAACTATCTGGTGGTTTTTTATTATTCTTGTCTCAAGAGCAAGAAGTTGCTTAAACATTACATCATAAAAAGGAGTGAGACAGAATCAATCATTCTATCTCACTCCTATAGGTTCGCAGTCACACATTAAGGACATTTTTGTGTTTTATGAGTGACAAATATTTATTTCAAGGCATTGACTTAAGGTGACAGACTTAAGCCCTTGTTTTTATTTATCTGAAGAAGGTGTGGTTTCTTTAAGTGGGGCCTCTATCAATTGGAAGTCTGCTTTCTCAGCAGGTTCCGTGTCTCCATCGGACCCTTGAATCACATATGGTTTGAAGGCCTCATACTTAGACCAAAATTCATCTTCGTCATAACTATGACCGTCAACACTATATGTCACCTCAGAAACGTTCGTTGATTCGCTTGGGGAATAAACAGTATAATCAAGAAGCTTATCTAGTCCCGTTCGTGAATAATTGATACGGTAAGTCATTTCAGATGAAATATAGGCACTGGAACCCCAGTGAACTTGTAAGGTTCCGTCTTTAAAAATCGTAAGACCAGGTCGGAGACCGAACGGAATTTTATTATTAAAGAGATTGACAGCCTTCTTACCGTCAAATGTGTAGACGACGTAGACGGAGTTATCTTGACTACCAATCAGTAATTCATCAACGCCATCATCATTCAGGTCAGTTACCAAATAGTTGACCTTGTTATTATTTTGATTTTTTAGGACTATTACAGGATCGTAATCGACACCTGAGCCTTGTTGGTAATTGGGATCACTGACTTTCAAGACATAATCCTTCACGATTTCCTTGTAAGCTGAATGAGCCGTTTCATTTATGTTCGTTCCTTTAAAGATGTTTGAATCCTTTTGAGAAAGTTTAAAGTTTTCAAGGTCATCCACTAGGGGCTGATGTTTATCTTCAAGATCAACATCATAAGCCTTTTTAAAATCATAAAGTTTCGTTCTAGTTGAATCTTTTCCATCTTTCAAGAGACAGACACCTGTTTTGAGGTTATAAACCACATAGAGTTGGCAATCATTTTTCAAACAAGGACAAACAATCGTTAGTTTGATGACATGCCCTTCTTGTCTTATATCCTTGTAGAGAAAGGCTTCATAAGAATAGCCCGTCGCAATAGCGATACGAATGAGCAATTCTTGAAGACTAGGATTCTGACCGACATTCTGATAACGTTTCAGACTTGCTAATAGATTATCTTTAGTGTTATCAGAGACCAACCAAGCTGGTTTATCATCTGATTGGAGGGCATCTCCGAGTTTACTATCTTCCGTTGATGCGATGAAATAATAGCAAAGCATCCGAATATAGTTTAAAGCTTCCTTTTCTTTAGTTGATGGCGAGCCTAAGAGATGTTCAACCGCAAAACTATTAGTATAGATAAGCTTAACTTGCTTCAAGTCCTTATCCTGGATAGCTTTTAAAAGTTTATTATATAGGGCAGCTATGATTTCATGATAGCCATTTTTCTCGCTATAGTCCTGTTTGTCTAGGGCAAGAATCTCATCCCTACTTAAGACTTTGTCCAACTTAGACAGGACTTCTGACCAATCAGAGGTCAGCAAACTTTGATCTAATTGATTCACACTTTGTTTAGATTTAGCGGTATCTGTATAAGAAAATTCTTTCAACCAGGTAATGATATCTGATTTTAAACCATCACTTAGTGTTATGCCATAACCTTCACAAGCCTTCTTTAATATATCTTGTAACCAACTATCGTCAATCTTTTCTTTGTCAGTTACCTTTTTAATAATCTGCTTCTTAAGTTCGGCTAAGAATTTATTGGCATCATCGTCTGAGAGGTGCGATTCTTCTTTGATTTTATCAATAAGACCAATTTCATCTTGACTGGTTTTGATAGTTTTTTTGTCTACCGAAAAGCCAACCTTGTCAAGCAGAGCATAGACACCAGCTAAGGCTCCCTCCCCACTTACTTCATTAACTGAAGCAATACGGATAAGAACATCAGATACGCCAGATGTAATGGCTGCATTTTGATATGTTGTTGAGGAAACTTTGGTAATTTTTGTTGGTGTCACAATCTCAACCTGAACACCAGAACCTTCGGACAATGGTTTAATATAAGCACTTGAATAAACCTTGGAATTGGTATCAACATCGTCCAAGTATTTGGCAATTGTCTTACCATCAACGTCTATCACCTGGTCTTCAGCGATATTGGTATCACCCAACAGTCGCTTGGTATCCGCTTTTTCCGATGAGGATAGAGAAGAACCTAGTGACATCAAAGGCTGTGTCAGAACTTTTTTAAGATTTTTTTCTTTCTTACTATCTATTTGCGTATTCTTATTAGATAAGGCAGTTAGATTAGGTGATTTTTGGGAAGAGGAGGTCTCTGATTTTGTGATGTTATTAGCAAAAACAAGACCATTTGGGGATATAAAAGGGGAAGCAAGTGGTTGAACTGTTAAAAGAAGGATAAGACTTGCTACTAACCCATTAAACAATTTCTTTTTCATAGGATTTCCTGATATGTTCTCGTATTAAAGGTTATCAAAGCTAATGATATAGAATGACGAACCGTGCTTTTTACAAACATAATGACGGGTTTTTGATGAGGTTGCCGGAGCCTTACCGTCTGTAAAGTAAGTCGTCGTCGTAAAATCTATGGTAAAGGTTACCTGATCACCATTTTCTTTAATGTCATAGATATTATCAGTCTTTGATTCAAAGTGATCATAGTGGTCAGGATTTTGTAAGTAGATATCAATAATACTCTTATAAGTAGAGTTATCTTTAGACTCAAAGTATGGATAAACATAATCTGATGATTCTTTAATGGTACGATTGATGTCACTTCTAAAGTTAGTCATAAAGGTCTCAATATTCTTCTTGGTATCTTGCTCACTAGAAGTATTTTGCGAAGAAGAGTTGCTTGAAGAATTATTTGATGAGGATTTCGAAGATGCTTTACCATCAGAGCCTAGATTTGAGACAACGAAATAATGATAGGAAGTCCCTGTAACTGTTAAGCCCAGTTCACTGGCCTTGTCTTCATCTAAGGTTATCTCAACATCAACAGTGTCCCCATCTGATAGTCCAGTTTCCTTAGAAACGGTAATTTGGGGATTTTCCAAAAATTTCTTTATCTCACTGCTACTACTTGATACACTTGGGGTCGCATCGATATGTACACTGGCAACCCCCGAGCCATTTTCACCATCAACGTTCAAACTAACTTCGTATTGAGACAAATCAACTGTTTGACCATCATAGTAAGAGCTGCCATGAGAATAGTCATTGTTGTTATTGAAATTATTGACATTAAGTACCAAAATGAGAGGTATAACAATCCCTAAAAAGATTAAACAACCTCCAAAAAAGCCTCCCAATGATTTTCTTTGAGGGAATTCTAAATTAGGCAGTGCTGGTGACTGAGCACGATTTCTATAGAAGAATGACTCACCATTTTGAAGGAAATGATCTGACTTCTGACAAAGCGCATAGAGTGAAAAAATCGAACTAATAATATTTACAAAAGGAACCAAAGTAAAGAGATAAAGTACAAAAATTCCTCGTCCACGCAACCCTGCATCCCTCAATCTTCTCGTTTTAAGCGTCAATCCTGGCAATATTAGAACCAAATAGGGTAACCAAAGAATACTATAAATTGAAAGACCTAATAAGGGATTAAAAAACAAATAATCAAGCAAGTAGATATTGGTCTTATTAATGAGTAAAAAGCTGAGAATAGCGTAAAAACTTCCCCAAGCCACTAAATTAAAGAATACGACTGACCAATAACCTTTTCGAGACGTAAAGCCATTAAAAGACCAGTAACCTCTGAAATAATCAGCAAGTGCTCTCCCAAAGGTAATCTCTTGTCCACGTTGATCGATGAGAAAAGGGGAGGCATATTGATCTTGCGAAGTATTGTAATAATTAGGAATTGCTTCTCCTTGATAATCTTGTTTAGGACTAGGACCTTCTCCTCCCATGTTTGTCTGCGTATTATAATAGTTTGGAGTTGCTGCTTCCTGATAATCCTGTTTAGGACCTTCTCCTACTATGTTTGTTTGCTCATGCAAGTGTTCTGATGCAAACCGATCGTTAAAATCAGATGTCTCTGCTACATCATACTGCTCTACGCCTGGTGCCACTTGAGGCGAATTTTGCCCTTGAACGCTTTGATCTGTATTATCTGGACCACTATCAAATTTACCAGCATTTTTTGCTTCGAGATACTCATCAGCATTCGGCTTTCGCCCATGAAGGAGTTCAAAATAATCAATCCAATCGTCTCTTTTACTCATAACACTAAAATAACCTTTCTAAATTTTCAATTATACCCATGTCTATTCTAATTGTTTATTTACCTTCGTCGGCTGTCAACAAGCCTACCCTATCTTCATGACGAGGTCACTCCTTATCATTAGCGACATCAAAGTTTTTCACGTCTGTCGGTGTGCTGCTCCTCTTGTTTACGATGTGCAGTGGCATTCATCATACTGTCTTCAATACTATCCTTAACTTTGAAAACACCAACCTCTATCAAGTGTATTACAAAATAAATACCCACTACGATAGCTACAAAAATTAAAAAAAATGAAATTTCCATGTTATCCTACTTTCTTGAAGATGTATAGTCGATTACCTTACGTTCGACCTCAACATTATCATCTAATTGCTTTAAAATATTTTCGATACGAGTCAATATAAAATTGTAAACGAACTCTGTCTCTTTAAAGCTTTGTTTCTTCAACGTTTCCAACGAAAATTGATAGACGTATTCACCATTATATTCACCCAAACTTTTAAAAGAGAAAATAGCTTTCTTACCCATGTATTTAACGGTGATAATAATAAGGTCAGAATAAAATTCTTGCTCAACTTTTGTAGCGTTTTGAAAGGGACCGCCAGGTGTTTTGGGTAGGACAAAGGGCTTCTCAACTAATTTCTCAGAAATTGCATTTAAGGATGTGATTTTTCTTGAATAAAAAGAATGGGTTTGTTGCATGAATAATTGTGAATCACGTTGTTTAATGACTCCCTTCTCAATCAAAGCATTCTTAAATAGTGTATCTGCTGGTCTAACCGCATAAAAATAGAAAAGAGGAAAAAGCACCAAAGACACTATCATTCCAATCCAAGTTTCGTAGTACATTTATTTCTCCCCTTTCTTGAGATAAGTCACATAAACTCTGTTTTGAAAGTCTTGATCCTCATGCAACACAAAGGCAGCGACTCCCATAACAAAAACAGAAATCCCCATTGGCAATAAATTTTTATAACGCTCATTTGCGACATTTTTATTGATCTGTTTATAGAATTCTCTAGTCGTGTCGAAACTGCTGGAGCCATAATAGTCGGTACTGTATTTTGTAGGTAGAAAAACACTTCCCGATTCGTAGATATAACCGTTAGCATTTGTACCCTCTGCTGGTTTCAAACCGAAAAAGACAAAGAAGAGATTGGCAATCAGCATAAGAGCCAACAAAGCCTTATGTTTGGTGGTGATATTAGACCAGAATGAGTCCGTCATCGCATAAGTATTTAGAGGTGCTGTTTGTCCTGTATTAGTATAGTTAGTCTGAGAATAAGGACTTGATGGCCTTGTAAAATAAGGATCTAACTGGCTTGTCCCAGACCATTGAGGTGTATCTTGTGAAGGTGATATTGGTCCACTGCTGAATGGATGCGTTTGTGGATTCGAATTGACATCACTTTGGGATTGGTTATTAGCAATGGACTGATCGACTTGATAACCAAAACCAAAGTTTTGCTGATTAAGGCCTGTATTGATAGGTTGAGTACTTACAGTCTGATGTACAGGATTTGTAGTTGGCTGTGGAGCTGGCTGTTTCAGTGCTTCAACTCCTTCAAAAAACTCTTCAAAGCTAGGCTTACGACCATGATTTAATTCAAAATTCTTCACCCAGTTTTCTCTTACTTGTTTTGGAGATTGAGGCATCTCTTGTTGAGGACTCGTTATGTTTTCCTCTTTTTCTGTCACTTTCTCTTTTTCAAAAAATCCTGATGCCTTGGCTTTACTGAATTCTTCTAGAGTGGGCTTTCTACCATTGACAGCTTCGAAGTACTCAAACCATTCTTGCTTTTCCATAATAATTTCTCCTAATAACCAGATTGAGGTGAAGACAGATTATCTTATTGCTTTTTCACCTCATTGTTCAGCAAAATGAAGCTATGATATATCGTGTGACAATAGCTTTCGTTAGAGTATACTGATATTATCAAATAATTCATAGCATATACTTTTAAACTTTTAGAATTATTATAACTAATTCCTCAGAATCAAACGTAAAAAAGCAAAAATATTTTCATATTGCTGGATTCTAAGAATATAGATATTTTTTTGAAAATATTTTTTCCTTATTAATAATTGTAGATTTTTGGTATATAATAGACTTAGAAGATTTAAAAGGAAATTTAAGTTATGGAAAATCGTTCTTGCTATGGTCAAGCCTTCAGGCAATTGCGTTTAGATCGGGGATACAGTTTAAAAGAAGCTGCTGGGAATATTATTTCTCCCCAAATGCTTGGGGTTTTTGAGCATGGAAAATCTGGTATTAGTCTTAATAACTTTGGTCGTCTCCTAATTCGTATAGGAGCCACTTGGAATGACTTCTTCCGCTACTACAATGGGGAGTCTATCTTAAAAGAACTGTCTTTATCGGACGAAATTTTAGTCAAGATTAACAATGGTCATTATTATGATGGCTTTAAATTAGTCGAATCTTCTTTTGAAGGTGATTATTCAGATAATCCCATTCTCGAAACTGTCTATAAACTATCCTACCAAAGTTATTTTCAAACACTGAGCCTAACCTCCAAACTTACGGATGACGAATTAGAAATTGTTTTAAACTATTTAAATCGTATTGATACATGGGGGATTTTTGAGTATTCAGTACTTAGCTATATATTAGCTGATTGCCCTTATGAAATGGTCAAGTATCGTTCTGGCAAGATTTTAGATGCTATGGCTAACAATAAAAAAAGTTTTCTATCTTCCAAAAAAGAAGATATCGCTATTTTGATACATATGATTGGCTATTTTTCGAGAAAGGCCTATTTCAAGGATGCCAATAAATTAATCGCTGAATTAGAAAACATCCTTAAATCCCCTTCTTACAACCATCTCTATACTGAAAAATTTAATTTTAAGTTTTATCAAGCCATGAACTTCTTACGACAAAATAATCCCAAGGGACTTGAGATCGCAAGAGATTGTATTCATTTTTTAGAAGCCTTCGAGGCTTTAGACAACTCTAATGCTTCAGCCATTGACAAGAATAAAATTTTAAGTGCTGTTTCTGTTTTAAATAAAACTGGTATCCCTTTTAAAGAAAGCTAAGTTTATATCAATTAAAAGCACTAGAAGATATTTGGAGCCAGCATTTATCGAAGTTTTGCCTTCAAAATTAAGACCGGTTTTCGGTCTTTTTCATTTTTAAAGCGCTGACTATTACTAATCTTAAGCAAAAACTGTTTTATTTCTTGTAAGCACCCTCTATTTCTTCTTGATTTCATGACATTTTTCTAAGGACTATGTTAAACTATAAAGGTAATTACCTATATAAAGGAGACTTTCAGTATGAAGACTCTTATGTCATATACGAGCTCTGTTTTAGAATGGTTAGGTCGTTACGTGGGGCTCGTCTTATTCGGGGTGTTATTTGTGACAGCCATGATTATTCGGACCACTATGATGACCGGCTATTTTGAATGGGCAGAGATTAGTAGCGTTCCTTGGTATGTTTATGTTTCAGGTGGGGTCATCCTGCTTTTGACACTTCTCTGGCGCAAAATCTTAAACGAACTGACAACAAAGCAGATTTTCATCTTTTTTTCCGTTTGCTTTATGATTTTTGGCCTACTTTTGATTTTTCTGACGAGTTTTGCTGGGCGAGACGATGCAGGTACTGTTTTCCGAGGGGCAGTTCAGTTCAACGCTGGCAACTTTTCCTTGATAAAACCTGGGGCTTACTTCTACCGTTATCCCCACCAGTTAGGCATGCTTAGCTTTGAAAGGCTTATTCTATACCTGATTCCTCTACCTGTTATCTCGGTTTTCTATGTGCTCAATCTGGCTATGGTCATTGGGATGAACTATGCTACTTGGAAAATCACAGAGGTACTTTTTAACAGAGCTCATATCAGTCGTTTGGCTGTCATCATGAGTTTTGGTTTTTTACCTCTAGTTTTCAACATTATGTTTGCTTACGGGCTCATGTATGGCTTGTTCTTTTCAAGTTTCGCTATTCTATTTTTCTTACGCTATTTGAGGCATGGTAAGGCTAGAAATGCTATAGTTTCGGTAATCATGCTAACCTTGGCTTACTGGGTGCGAAGTAATAATATTATTCTCATACTTGCATTGACTGGTATTCTAATACTGTTGATACTTAGAGAAAAACGATACACTTATTTACTGTTGATACTAGCCTTCTTCGTTTTTCCAATGACTATGCATAAGGCGACAACTAGCTATTATGAAATAACTACCCATCAAAAAATTTCTGGAACACCTCAAATTGCTTGGTTAGCCATGGGCTTGCAGGATGAGCCAGACTCAAAACGTATGCCAGGCTGGTACACCGGCTATGTTAGAAAAATCTATACCAAGAAAAAGGGAAATATTGATAAGATTGAGAAAAGTGCAAATCACCTCTTTGATAAGCGGGTGCAATATTTCTTAGAACATCCAGATGAAGCGAGTTGGTTCTTCAGCACTAAATTTATCAGTTCTTGGACAGAGGGAAGCTTCCAGTCCATATGGAATGGCCCAAGTAAAGACAAGTTTCAGCCTTTGTGGAATAGGTTTGCGACTTCCATCTATCACGACGGGACCTTGCATCTCTTTTTCGTAACCTATATGCAAGGCTATCTCCTAGTCCTATATCTTGGTGGTGTGTTCTACTACGCTTTCACTTATAAACGAATGGGAAACGGGGCAACGTTGGGACTTTATGCCTTTCTCTATCTCTTTGGGGGTATCCTCTTCCACCTCATATCTGAGACTAAAAGTCAGTACACTTTACCTTATATTTACTTACAACTTCCGATGATTGCGGTGGGTTATAGTCATATGTCACAAAAGCTCAGTCGCTTCCTAAAGGCTATGAAAAAGTCATCCTAGGATGGCTTTTTTAGATTGTCTCACACTTGCTATCTTGTTATAATAGTTCTATGAAAAATTCGTCTGTTGACTTGTTGCGAGGCCCTATTTTGAGGTCTCTTTTAATCTTTGTCTTGCCTATCTTAGTGTCCAATATTTTCCAACAACTCTACAATACAGCCGATGTTATGATTGTGGGGCGTTTTCTTGGTCCAGATGCCTTGGCGGCTGTAGGTGCTTCTACTGCTATCTTTGATTTGGTTATCGGATTTGCCCTTGGACTCGGTAATGGTATGGGTGTTGTTATCTCACGTTACTATGGGGCGCAAGACTTTAGGAAACTTCGTCAGTCTGTTGCGGCTACATTTGTTATTGCTCTTGGATTGAGTATCTCAGTTATGCTACTAGGACATTTTGGTCTCTACCCCTTATTGAGCTTTTTAGGAACTCCTAAATCGATTATCAATCAATCCCATCAATACATTTCCATGATTGTTTCCGGTGTGGGCGTTACCATGGGCTATAATCTTTGCGCTGGGATTTTAAGAGCTGTTGGTGATAGTCTAGCTGCCCTTTATTTTCTGATTTTTTCAGCCTTTGTCAATATTCTCTTAGACCTCTTCTTTATCACCCAGCTCCATCTAGGTGTTCAGTCTGCTGGTTTGGCAACGATTATCTCACAAGGGCTTTCAGCTATCCTCTGTCTATTCTACATCAAGAAACGGGTGGGCTTTCTACTTCCTAGCAAGTCTGATTTTGTTTTTGATTCAAGTCTTTATCTAGACCTTTTTGGTCAGGGTATGGCAATGGGACTGATGAATTCCATTGTATCTATCGGGACGGTCACCTTGCAATATGCCATTAACGGCTTTGGTCCTCTTATCATTAGTGCTCAGGTGGCAGCAAGACGCATTATGTCTTTCGCTGTTCTCCCCTTGACCTCTCTTGCTGCTGGGGTAACGACCTTTACCTCGCAAAATTTCGGGGCCAAACAGTTTGAACGTATTCTAGCAGGGCTGAAACAATCTTGCCTCGTCTCCATAACTTGGTCCCTAATGGCTTGTGCCATCCTCTATATGGCTAGTCCATTTCTAGCAGAACTTATCTCTGGCTCAAACGAGGCTATTATTATTGAAAATGCTAGTCGCTATCTGCGTATCAGCTCACTCTTTTATCCCATTTTAGGGATGCTTTTCATTTTTAGAAATTGCTTGCAGGGACTAGGAAAAAAATTAACGCCTTTGACATCTAGTTTCATTGAGCTTTTTGGTAAAATTCTCTTTGTCATCTTAGTTATTCCATATTTGGGTTACCTTGGCGTTATCTTATGTGAGCCCTTAATTTGGATTCCCATGACCATTCAACTCTATTTTGCCTTACGAAAACATATTCGACGCTTATTTGTTAGCTAGACTACTTTTTGAACAGAGAAAAACGACCATTGAGGTCGTTTTTACGTTACTTTAGTCCCCATTCGTCCGAAATCTGATTCATAATAGCTTCCTGAGAGACGATTCCAAAGCCCAGCATGTAGGTAGAATAATCTGCATAGATAACATTGTTATTTTGAACAGCTTTTAGATTGCTCCAAACAGGTGTATTCTTCAGTTTGTTATCAAGAAGTTCCTGAGAATCTGATTGAACAATCAAGAGGTCTGGATTAAGATCTTTAAGTTTATCGATATCAATAACTTGGTACATATCCTCTGGATTAAAGGTTTGAGCACGATTGAACTTGTAAGTGTCATAGAGATAACCAAAATGTCCATAAGCATAATAGCGAATGTCATTACCCGTCACGCGCAGATACATGAGCTTTTGGTCACCAAACTTAGCCTTAACATTTTCAGCAAAAACGGCTTCTTTGGCATCCATTCTATCAAGAGCATCTTTCATCTCATCACGCTTGTCAAAAATTTCGGCAACCTTTAGCGAGGTTTCGTGGTAATCCCAATTTTCATCTGTGTTTATGCGATAACCAACGGTTGGGGCAATCTCTGAAAGCTTGTCATAGAGACCTTCTTGGTCTACTGTCATCAGGATAAGATCTGGCTTTAGCTCCTTGATTTTTTCAAGGTCAGGAGATTTTTGCCAACCAACAGAGACCACATCTGCATCCTTGTAGTGTTTCTTAAAGAGAGTGGAAAACTCTTGACTTCCTTCCTGCCCTGTTGTAGCACCCACTGGTGTGAGGTCAAGCGGTTCTAAGATTTCACCGTATAGGTTGTCAAGGATAACAATACGTTTTGGCGCTTTTTTTAACTCCGTTGTTCCAAAATCATGAACAATAGTCTTAGCTTTAAAGGTATGACTAGTATTACTATCATGAGCACTTTTGACAAGGTTCATACTCGGCAAATAGTATAAAAAAAGGCCTGAAATAATAGCAAGAATGGCTACTAAATAAAGAAAATTTGTTTTTTTCATTTAAACTCCTTAAATGTAATCAGGACTATCAGTTACCTTTAACGTTATCTTAAAATTTCTTTAATGTCAATGGCTAATAGCTTGTTTTAGAAGCGAATTTAAATCGGTCCTATTAAATAATCCAACAGTGAGAGTTTTAGGACCTTGCAAGCATTAACAGGAGCAGGTTGGGTCATGGAACTATGTTATAATGATAAGTAACACTGGAGGGAAATTATGTTACATGAGCTTTCATTTAAGGGACAATGGCGACAATATCAAAAGCGCATTCTTGACAAGAGTGATACTTACATGTCGGATGGTAAGATTCACTTAGTAGCTGCACCCGGATCAGGTAAGACGACCTTGGGAATTGAATTTATAAGGCGTTTTGGAAATCCTAGCTTAATTCTTGTTCCAACCGTCACCATCAGGCAGCAATGGGTTGATCGTATTAAAGAGGCATTTTTAAATGATGCTAGTCAAGCAGACCAACTCATATCACAGGACTTGAAACAGCCCAAAATTATAACCGTTGCAACCTACCAAGCACTTCATAGTGCTATGAATCAGCTTGAGGGAGACGCCCTTTCTGAAGATACGGACGATACTGCTGACCAAGAACATTATGAATTTAAAGGCTTTGACCTTAAAAAGACCTTTAAGGCGTTAGCTTTAGGGACACTCTGTTTGGATGAGTGTCACCATCTGCGAAATGAGTGGTGGAAGAGTCTGGAATCCTTTAGAAAATCTTTTCCAAACCTCAATATGGTCTCCTTGACTGCGACACCTCCCTACGAAGGGGAGCCAGCCCTTTGGGAGCGTTACATCAGCATGTGCGGTGTTATTGACGAAGAAATCACAGTCCCTGAACTGGTTAAGGAAGGAACACTCTGTCCTCATCAAGACTATGTTTATTTTGCCTTTCCGACTAAGGAAGAACAGAAACACCTAGATCAGTTTGAAAAGCAGAAACACGGCTGTTTAAATAGACTCTCGGCGGATGAAAATTTCTCTAGTACCATTCAATCTAGCTTGGCACTGACAGGTCAGATTACTGACGACGACTTATTGACTAATCCCAAATACCTTTCTGCTATACTGATTTTCTTACGTTCCAAGGGTCTACCTTTCCCGCAATATTTTCAAGAGCTACTTGGTGCCAAGACCTTACCTGCTTTTTCTCTTGAGTGGTTTGAAACCTTGCTCAATGGTATTATTTTTCAAGTACCAAATTGGTTCACTTTTACTGAAGAAGCCTTGAACCAAATCAAAAGTGATTTAAAAGCCAACGGCCTTATTGAAAGAAATCAAGTTAAACTCATTCGCAATAAAAAGCAAGATGTTTTACTTAATCAATCTCTAGGTAAACTAAAGGCTACTAGAGACATCTTTAAAGCGGAATACCAAGCTTTGGGAAATGATCTTCGACAGTTGGTGCTGACAGACTTTATTCGAAAAGATTTTCAAAGCCATTTAGGTGATGATGAGGCAGAGTTCACACAACTTGGTGTCCTTTCCTACTTCGAATCCATTCGTAGAGAAATGCTTGAGCAGTCTTGGTCGGTACCCATGGCTGTATTGACAGGAAGTTTGGTGATTATCCCGACTGCTGCCAAAGAACCTTTAGAAAAACTTATTCCTAGTTCTCGTTTGTCTTATGAGGTTGTTGGACATTTAAGACAAGATCAATACCTAAAGGTCAGTGTTTCTGGTTCTCACCATGACCTAGTGACTGCCCTTACCCAACTTTTCCAAGAAGGGTATATCAAGGTAATTATTGGAACCAAATCTCTCCTAGGTGAAGGCTGGGATGCTCCCTGTGTGAATTCACTCATATTAGCTAGTTTTGTTGGTAGTTTCATGCTAAGCAATCAGATGCGTGGACGTGCCATCCGAATCTGGCCTGATAATCCTGAAAAAACCAGTAATATCTGGCATTTGATTTCCATTAATTTTTCATCAAGACACTGGTATGAAACTCAAAATATTGAGGAAAAATACGCTGAGATTAACGAGCTTCAATTATATGAGCTAAGTCCCGACTTAGACTTGTTAAATCGTCGCATGAAGCAATTTCTAGGCCTTCATTATCATGAGCAGACGATCGAGTCTGGCATAGAGCGACTGGAGTTTAATAATCTCAAATTCAACCGAAAAAGTTTGGAAAAACTCAATCAAAACACCCTACGGCAATCTCAGAATAGACAGGAACTAAAAGACCGTTGGCAACAAGCCCTGCCCCTTTATGAGGACATTGAGGTAACTAATGAGGTTGACGTTGACAAACACTTTCTACCAATGGCGTACGTTAACGATTGGAAGAAAGCTATCCTACTCTTTCAGGCGTTCGTTGTTACCTATTACATCTTTGACGCTAGCAAATATCTGATTAGTGGGACACTGTCAAATTTTAATCTTACGATTCTTTTGCTCTCCATTATTGCACTAGCTATCGTTTGGGGAAGATATGCCATCTATAAAAGTCCCTATAAACGTTTGGAAATATTTGGAAAAGCTATTCATCAAGCCCTGCTAGATGCAGGTCAGATTGAAACTAAAGAATCTGCTCCTAGAGTAGTGAGAGATAGTAAGCAGGCCTTATATAATGCCATTTATCTAAAGGGTGCTTCGATGAAGGAGAAAGAAATCTTTGCTCAAGCTGTAACTGAATTTTTCGCCCCGATTGAAAATCAACGTTATATCTTAAAAGCTAGCCACAAAGTTATAGACCAGACCGAATATTTTGCTGTACCTAGCATGTTTGAAAAACGTAAAACTGAAGCGACCGATTTTCTCGAACACGTGCAAAAGACCCTTGGCAAATATGAGCTGATTTATACACGAAATCCTCAAGGACGCCATATTTTACTTGAGGCCCGTATCAAGGCACTTGGTAACAAGCAAGAACGTACTATTACACGCAAAAAAGTCATGTCAACATTAGAATGACACATAAGCAAAACGACTATTACTGTCTTACCGTGTTAAAATAAACCCAAAGATACTATATTGGAGAATCCTATGACAATTACTCACATTTTTTTCGACCTTGATGGTACCCTCATTGATAGTTCTGAGGGCATCCACAATGGTTTTGTTCAAACCTTTGAAAGACTAAGCCTCCCTGTCCCTAGTGATCAAAAAATTCGCACCTTTATGGGACCACCTTTAGAAGTGACATTCAAAGAAGAAATTAGTGAAGAAGATGCTGCCCAAGCCGTCAAAATTTATCGAGAGTATTATGAGACCAAAGGGCAATTTGAAGCCCATCTCTATGATGGCATTAAGGAGGTTCTTCAGGAACTGAAGCAGAATCCTAATAAGAAAATTTACATCACTACTTCAAAAAATGAGCCTGTTGCCCAAAAGATGTGCCAACACCTGGGTCTCACAGCCTATTTTGATGGCATTTATGGGTCTACGCCTGCTGCTTTACACAAGGCTGATGTCTTACAACGGGCGATTACTGAAAATCAGGCGCCTAAGGACAGTTCTGTCATTGTTGGTGATACCAAGTTTGACTTGATTGGCGGAAAAACTGTTGGCATTAAGACATTGGCTGTGACCTGGGGATTCGGAACCAACGAAACGCTATTAGCGGAAAATCCTTATTTAGTTGCTCATAATACCCAAGAAATCAGGGATATTTTGAAATAATAATTGATAATGAAAAGAGCATGATTTTATAGTCATGCTCTTTTTGTTACTAGTCAAAGTAGATTACATCTGAACAGCAATATCCAGGCAAAGCTCTAAAGCCTTGTCAAAAGCTTCTGCTCCCCAATTTCGTTGATCGTAATTGTCTATATCTACTAAAGAATCTGCAGTAAAGAGAAGTAAGCCCCAAATAGCTCCACGAAGTTTGGCAACTGCTGCAAGGGCAGCACTTTCCATCTCGACAACGCTGCACCCCTCTTCAATGCGATATGCCACCTTGTCAGGTGTCTCTCTATAAAAACCATCTGTTGACCAGGTCATAACCTCTTCATAGGGGATTTTCTTTTGCTTTAAAGTTCTCTCAATGGCTCCAAGAGCTTGTGTATTCATGTCTATATAGCGAGAAGGCGCAACATAGTGGTAACTTGCACCTTCATCTCGCAATGCTCTCGTCGGAATCAAAAAGACATTCTCTGGCATGTCTACCAAGACACCACAAGTTCCAGTTGATATGATTTGCTTTACGCCATAACCAATCAACCAATCCAGAAATTGTGCAGCTGCAGCTGATCCAACTGGAGCTTGAGCCAAGCAGATTTCCTCTCCATTGTAAGTCATCACATAAACTGGATAGGTTTTAGTAGCAGAGACAAACTTTCCAACTTTTTCAGCGCCAACAGCATTCGCATAGCGTTCGATTTCTTCTTCTAAAAAGGCGTAGACGCACCTAGCCGGCAAGTTCAAGTCTAAATCCTCATGGGTCGGCATAATCACCGCCTGAGGATTGTCATCAAACTCTAAAATTGGGATTTCATGTTTATGTATCATCTGTTGCCTCCTAAGTTTTAAGAATTATTATATCAAAAAATAACCACTGTAATATGATTTCATAGGAACTACTTCCCAAGAATCACAAAGAAAAACCAATTAAACAATGTACATAACTGAAAAGAAAGGACATAAATCTGATTTAGTCAGAAACATGTCCTTTTTGTGTTTTATTTTAAGAAATATGATTTCAGTCGGTGTTTATTTCCACAAACCACCTAAAATCTGTTTTTCCAACAAATTTAAGTCCTCTTCTCTTATGTCACTATTGTCGCCAACGATATAGAGTTGGGCAAAGTAGGCCAATAAGGGACCTATACAGATACGAACCATTTGAGGAACCGTGATTTCAGGATTCACTCGTGAATCTGCTATCAATTCCTTGTGGAGTGCTAATAATTTATCCTGAAGAGTATTCCAAATATAAAGTTGTTCTTTTCTCAGTTTCTTATTTGAAAAAATTTCCTGAAGAATAATTTTCATCAAAGCGCGATTCGTTTTGAGATAGGCCATACGATTTTGGACCAGATAATGCACCTTTTCTTCAGTCGTTTCTAAGGCTAAAAGTTCTTCAAAAAAACGACCGAAAAGTCCTGGAACAACAGGGTGCAAAATAGCCGTTAATAAATCTTCTTTGGTCTTGAAATACTTGAAGAGCGTTGCTTGGCTAAGTCCCGCATGTTTGGCAATTTGTAAGGTGGAGGTCCCATTGTAACTCTTAGTAGAAATCAAATCGACCGCCGCCTGCATGATTTTTTTCTTTCCCTTGGGATAGTCTGCACCCTTTAGATAAGCTTCAAACGACTCAAAAACACTCTCACTCATTTTCATCCTCGTATATTTATATTTTATACTTTACGGTAACGACGCAAGCCGACAATATTGAGAACTGTCAAAGCAACAAGGAAGACTAGTAGAACACCAATATTTGGTAAAATATCTCCAAGTCCACGTCCGTAAAGAATAATCTGACTCATCGCATCACCTGAGTAAGTCAAAGGCAAGAATTTCCCTAGCATTTTTGCCCAGTCTCCCATTGAATCAAGTGGAATGATTCCTGAGAAAAAGAGTTGCGGCATAATCACAAGAGGAATAAATTGCATCATCTGGAATTCTGATTTTGCCAAGGTAGACAAGAGAATTCCGAAGGCTAGTGCCACCAGAGCCAGTACCACATTAACTATTATAACATTTAACAGGCTTCCGACAACTTCAATGTTCAACAACCAGATGGCTGCTAGAACGACTACTCCTGTCTGCAGTATGGCAATAAGGCCGTAAGACAACATATAGCCGTAAACGATTTCCGAACGTTTGACTGGGGTTGCCAACAAACGATCTAGGGTTCCGCTAGTACGTTCTTTCAAGAGTGCCATCCCTGAAATCAAAAAGACAAAGAAGAAAACGACGAACCCAAGCAAAACAGGAATCATTTTAGCAAAGAAGCCGGTGTCCTCGTTACCATATTCATAAGATTCCTTAATTTCAGGAGATTTTACCTTTAGTTGTAATTGTGGAAGGGATTGCTTCACACGGGCTAATAATTTATTGGTGTCTTCACTGGCAATACTGGTGCGTAATACTTGTCGGGTCACCGAAGTTTTAGAGGCATCTGTATTAGCATAAGCTACATGATATTCCCCATCCTTATAAGAGATAACTGCATCTACTTTTTCATCGTTTAAAGCCTCTTTGGCTTTATCCAAGTCTTTGTAGGTTTTGACACTGACATGTTCTAAGTCGTCCATCTTACTTACCAAACTACTTGGCACATCTTGTGTCGCTAGCTTAACAGTCACCGTTGTACTAGCCGAAAACATGAGGTTCATCAGCCACATAATAAAGACTGGTGCCACAAACATTAGGGCCAGTGTCCGTTTGTCACGTAGCAATTCTTTGATGACTTTTTTTGCAATGGCAATTGTTCTCATTTCATTCTCCTTCTGCTTTCAAAAAGACTTCTTCAATACTTGAAACACCATAAGATTCTTTTAGCTTGGATGGTGTATCAAAGGCAATGATTTTTCCACCTAATAGTAGTCCGACCTTATCTGTCAGCTCTGCTTCATCCATGACATGGGTTGTAACCAAGATTCCTACACCATTGTCTCTGAGCGCCATCAACTCTTTCCAAATTTTCTTTCGAAGAGAAGGGTCAATCCCAACTGTCGGTTCGTCCAATATCAAGAGTTGAGGATTTCCTAAGAGTGCTATGGCTAGTGACAAACGTCTTTTCATCCCTCCTGAATAACCAGATACAGCCTTGTTTAAGTGATCTGTCAAATCTACCACTTGAGCTACATGGGCAATTTCAGATGACAAGTCTTTCTTAGAAAGTCCTTTGAGCTTACCGAAAAATTGCAAATTTTCCTGACCTGATAAGGCATCATATAAGGCATCTGACTGAGCCATGTAGCCAATATCTCCTAGAATATGACGATTTGGCATGGTATTTTCTAAGACTAAAGCAATACCGCTATCTGCCTTTTCCATTCCTAACATGGTTTTAATCATGGTTGATTTACCAGCACCAGAAGGACCGATTAGACCAATGATTTCTCCAGAATGTAATTCAAAACCAACGTGGTTTAACACAAGTTGTTGACCAAAAGATTTTTGTAAATCTTGTAAATGTAGCAATGTTTTCATATGCATCCTCCTCAGTGAGTGTTTACTCACTTTTTAAATACGAGATTATTATAGTGAGTGTTCACTCACTTGTCAAGTGATAATTTGAATTTTTTTTAAATAAAAACACTGGATGATAGCATCCAATGTTTATGACAAAAACTTCTGATGTTAAGAATCTATTCACTATACTCTGAAATAATCTCTCCTATCCACTTTTTCTAGGCTCCGCACTAGATTCCATCATTGAAAATTAAGGTTTCAATGATGGAATCGTCGTCAGTAACCTAATAAAGAAGTCTACAAATTTATCTTTGATTTTCGACGAGAGGAATTATTTGATTGCGCGTGATTGCAATCCTTCTTCTTCCAAGAAGAGGCGGAATGGTACGAGTTCTTCTGCTTCGTATTTTTCCTTGAAGGCTTTGATTGCTTCTTCTGAGTGTTGTTTTGGATCCAACTCAAGTACTTCTACTGGAAGTGGACGGTGTTGAGTGATGCGGGCATCGATCACAACTGTCTTACCTTCTTTGTTGAGTTTCACAGCTTCTGCAACGACTGCATCGATATCTTCGATACGGTTTACAGTGAACCCTACAGCACCTTGCGCTTCAGCGATTTTCGCATAGTCAGCATTAGGGAAGTCACAACCAAACAAGTGTTTGTTTGTGTCTTCGTATTTGTCCTTGATGAAGGCATATTTACCATTTGAGAAGATAACGTTGATAACTGGAAGGTCGTATCGAACGTTAGTGATCACGTCTGGGTAGCACATGTTGAAGGCTCCATCACCCATGATGTTCCATACTTGGCGATCTGGATTGTCTTTCTTAGCAGCAATACCACCAGGAAGGGCGATACCCATTGTCGCAAAGAGTGGAGATGTACGCCACATGTTCTTAGGTGTCATGTGAAGGTGACGAGTAGATGTTTGAGTAGTGTCACCTACGTCGATTGAGTAGATAGCGTCTTGATCAGCATGTTTGTTGATTGCATTGTAAACTTGATACAATTGCAATTCACCCTCAGTTTTACCTTCGAGTTTGTTCATGTAATCACGCCAGTTTTGGTTGTTCTTCACGTTTGCACGCCACCATGGAGTTGATTCAACTGGGTTTACTTTGTCAAGGATTGCTTTAGCTGCTTGACCTGCGTCACCAAGGATTGAAGCGTCTAGGGCATGACGTTTACCAAGTTTGTAAGGGTCGATATCCACTTGGATAAATTTTTCAGTGTTTTTGAAGGCTTCGTAAACTTCAGCAAATGGGAAGTTTGAACCAAGGAAAAGAACTGTGTCTGCTTCAAAGACCACTTCGTTGGCTGGTTTCCAACCAACACGGTAAGCAGAACCTGTCAAACCTTCATAGTTCCATTCAAAGGCTTCAAAGTTTTTACCAGTTGTGATGATTGGTGCTTTGATTTTACGTGACAATTCAGTAATCACTTCACCAGCTTTCACACCACCGTAACCAGCGTAGATAACTGGACGTTCAGCATTGTTCAAGATTTCAACAGCTTTGTTGATCTCCACTTCGTTCAAAGCAGGAGCGATGAAGCGGCGTTCGTATGAACCTGAACCGTAGTATGAGTTTTCGTCGATTTCTTGGAAACCAAAGTTTACTGGAATTTCAACAACAGCTGGACCTTTTTTAGAAACAGCAGCACGGCAAGCTTCGTCAATCACCTTTGGCAATTGTTCTGCATAAGCTACACGTTTGTTGTAAACAGCGATACCATTGTACATTGGGTTTTGGTTCAATTCTTGGAAAGCATCCAAGTTGAGTTCGTTGTTTGGACGTGATCCAAGAATAGCAAGAAATGGAGTGTTATCCATAGCTGCATCATAAACACCATTGATCAAGTGAGTCGCACCAGGTCCACCTGAACCAACTGCAACCCCGATAGAGCCACCAAATTTCGCTTGCATTACTGCTGCAAGAGCACCAGTTTCTTCGTGGCGAACTTGCAAGAAACGGATATCTTTGTCTTCAGCCAAAGCATCCATCAATGAGCTAAGTGTTCCTGATGGGATTCCGTAGATAGTGTCTACGCCCCATGTTTTCAATACGTTCAACATTGCTGCAGATGCAGTGATTTTCCCTTGAGTCATAATGATAACTCTCCTTTATTTCTAATTTGATCCTGAAAAATGAAGCACAGCGCATCTACTTCATCTTTGCGTCAAAACTCGTCTTGAAAATGAATTTATTCTGACTGTTCTCATGAAAACGTTTTACAAAACGATTATAGTACTAATTTAGCACAAAGAGATTCACATGTATAAGGATTTGCTCAGAGATGCTCAATCCCTATTACATTACAGATGCTGAATTTGAGAAATTTTCACAAACTATCTTATAATAGGATATTTTATTATAAAATATATGCGCCTGTTTTCCCTTGTAGCTGTAAGAAAAGACAAAAAAGTGGTACAGAATCTTAAATGAATTCTGTACTACCTTTTTTGTTGAGTCTAATCAATTTTCGCAACATTGAGAAGCAGAGAGCTAGTCAAAACAGACAAAGAACTAAGGGCCATGGCAAGACCTGCTAGTTCTGGATTGAGGGTCAATCCCAGTCCTACAAAGACTCCAGCAGCAATTGGAAGCCCAAGGATATTGTAGATAGAGGCCCAGAAGAGATTGAGTAAGATCCTGTGGAAGGTCTTTTGACTCATGTCAAAGGCGCGCACAACGCCAAGCAAATCATTTTGCGTGAGCACGATGCCACCGGACTCGATCGCAATATCCGTTCCAGATCCCATAGCGATCCCCACATCCGCGATCGAAAGAGCAGGAGCATCATTGATCCCGTCTCCAACAAAGGCGACCTTGCTAGCTTCTTGCAGTTTTTGGATGGCGCTAGCTTTTTCTTGAGGAAGGACATCAGCAATGACGGTGTCAATTCCCACTTGCTTAGCAATAGCTTGGGCCACCCGTTCATTATCCCCCGTTAACATGACCGTTTTCAAGCCCCGTTCTTTAAGCTTTTTGATCGCTTCTTTTGAGCTGGCCTTTGGAGCATCTTGAATGGCAATCAAGCCAATCACTTGCCCATCCACAGACAAACTGATCACTGTTTTGGCCTGCTCTTGCAAGTCTACCATCCGTTTTTCAAGCTCCGGATCCATCGCTGTCCCGTCATGAAGTTTGCCATTTCCCAAGGTCACCAACTGCTGGTCGATCTGACCTTGGACCCCTTTTCCTTCAATCGCTTGGAAGTTTTCCACAGGGGATAACACCAAACCTTTTTCTTGTGCTTGTGATAACACCGCTTGGGCTAGTGGGTGTTCTGAAAAAGTTTCAAGACTAGCAGCCAGTCTCAAGACACGCGCTTCATCTCCTACAACATCGGTTACAAGTGGTTGGCCAATGGTAATAGTCCCTGTCTTATCAAACACAACGGTTTGAATCTTTTGCACTTCTTGAAGAACTGTTCCATTTTTAATCAGAACCCCCATCTTGGCACTACGGCCGGTTCCGACCATCAGGGCTGTTGGGGTTGCTAAACCAAGGGCACAAGGACAGGCAATAATGAGGACAGATACTGCATAGAGCATGGCCTCTTGAAGCGATGCGCCCAGAAGCACGGACCAAACCCAGAAAGTCACAATGGCCAAAATCGTCACCACTGGAACAAAGATACCTGAAATCTTATCCGTCAAATCTTGAATGGGAGCACGACTGGATTGGGCCATTTTGACAAAGTCCACAATTTGAGATAAGAGGGTCTCACTACCGACTTTTTCAGCCTTAAAGAGAATGGTCCCATTGCTGTTGATAGTGGAGCCGATAACTGCATCACCAACTGATTTTTCCACAGGCAAGCTTTCACCTGTCACCATCGACTCATCAATGGTCGTACTTCCTTCTACAATCGTCCCATCAACCGCAATCTTTTCCCCAGGACGGACCCGAATCAAGTCATCAATTTGGATATCTTCTGCCGCCACCTCGACATAGTTCCCATCACGGAGAACTTGAGCCGTTTTTGCCTGCAAATCCAACAACTTTTCCACAGCCTCGGAGGCATTGTTACGCATCCGTTCTTCAAAGATTTGCCCTAAGAGGATAAAGAAGATGATAAAACCCGCAGCCTCAAAGTATACTGGCTGACCAGTAAAAAATGCAAATACACTATAGACATAGGCTACCAGGGTTCCAAGAGCTACCAAGGTATCCATATTGGAATGGTGCTTCTTAAATGAGGCCCAGGCACTCTTGATAAAAGGTACTCCTGCTACCAACATGATCGGCGTTGTCGCTAGAAAGCCTCCCCAGCGATTGACTGGATGGGAGACAAATCCTGCCCACATCCCAATCATCAAGATCAATAAAGGAAGGGTAAATATACTAGTAATCCAAAAGCGACCCAGTAAACTTAAGACACGACGGCGTTTTTCCACAACCGTGTAGGAACCCTTTTGCATCTTCATTCCACATGAAAACTCAAAGTTCCCTGTTTCTGTCGGGGTAAAGGATATCACCTTATCCACACCGACTTCCAAAGGCTCTAAAATCCCCTGATCTTCAAACAAAATTTCCTTGTAACAGCCAGAAGGATTGACCCGATGGAAGGTGATTTCAGCAGGGATCCCTTTTTGAAGTTGAAATTCTTTGGGACTATAGCCCTTTTCTGCTGTAATACGGATCTTTTGCACTCCGTTTTCCACAACTGCTTTTTGTTTTTCTACCATACCTAACTCCTTTATTCCACAATCATTTGACCATGCATCATGTTCATTCCACATGAAAACCCATATTCGCCCGCTTTTTCTGGCGTAATTTCAATGACATGTTTTTCACCTAAAGGCAAATCTTCATGAACGCCAAAATCTGGAAAGATCACTTGAGCCAGACATGAAGATGGATCCTTGCGATTAAAGATGATCCGGGCAGGAACATTCTTTTTCAGGACAATGGTTTCAGGCGAATAGCCCCCCATGACTTCGACTTCAATTTCTTGATAACCTGATTTCTGACGAGCGTGGCCGCTTACCTTTTCATGCTCTGCAAAGAACCACCAAGCAATAAAAGCAACCCCAAGTAAACAAACAATACTAATTAACAATCCAAACATGGAATTTCCTTCTTTCTATTACATACAATTGCAAGGGACTGTTTCGACAGCCTCTGCTTTCTTTTCTTCCAGGACTTGCTGCAGCTGATTAAGATCTGCAAGCGTAAAGTCACTCTCCTGAATCAAGTTTTCAAGCACCTGGACAATACTTTTTGAGCAAACCTTGTCTTTCACCTCCTCAACCACCAAGTCTAAACTCTGGTCCTGCTTCAACAAAGCCGAGTAGACAAAGGCTTTGCCAGATTTTTCTCTGGTCAGACAGCCTTTCTCCACCAAGCGCATCAAGAGGGTCTTGATGGTCGACTTCGACCAGTCAAAGCGCTCGGACAAGACGGCGATCAAATCCCTGCTGGTCTGCTTGCCTTCCATCCAGATAATCTTCATGATGCGCCATTCCGCATTGGAAATTTGCATGACCTCTCCTTTCTAAATCTACATTTGTAAATCTTATAATGCTATTTTACACCTAAGATTTACATTTGTCAACAAAAAGTTTTAAAAAAAAATCTTCCTTTGAAGATTTCAGATTGAAGACAAAGTCCTCAGAAGTTATACTTCTGGGGACTTTTCTTACTTC